>Ga0187776_10000340_pt1 | contig 22805 bp, 17 predicted proteins | sample 0216_BV02_MP12_2_FD_132426 | JGI IMG/M metagenome (GOLD analysis project Ga0187776, IMG submission 132426) | Tropical peat soil microbial communities from peatlands in Department of Meta, Colombia - 0216_BV02_MP12_20_MG | ecosystem: Environmental > Terrestrial > Soil > Wetlands > Peat | place...
AGCCATACAATGGCGACTCTGAGTCCTGAATCGTTGCGGCAGTTTGTAATGTCGGTGGGTGACAGGCCGAGGCCGGGGCCCACCTGGAACATCTATGGCGACCTGGTGTCTCCGATAATCACGGGCAGGGAGACTGCGGGGAATCTTGTGATCCTTGAGACCGTCACTCAACCGAAAATGGGGGCGCCCCGTCATTTACATCACCGGGAAGACGAGACGTTTTACATGGTGGAAGGGAAATTTCTGTTCGAGTTCGGTGAGAAACAAATGGACGGCGGACCCGGCACGTGTGTTTTTCTTCCGCGGGACATTCCTCACTGCTTTCAGAATATCGGGGAGAAGGCCGGGAAGATGCTGATCATCAGCCAGCCCGCCGGCATCGAGATGTTCTTTGAGGATCTATCCAAGTTGCAAGGGCCTCCAGAGCCGGGGCGAGTTATCCCCATATTCGAAAAGTGGGGCCTGGAGCTGCTTGGACCGCCAATGGCACAGCGTTGAGCCGTATTTCTTACGCAGGAATGGCGGAGAGGGTGGGATTCGAACCCACGGTTGAGTTTCCCCAACACACGCTTTCCAAGCGTGCTCCTTAAACCGCTCGGACACCTCTCCGGGTGGTGTGGCATTCAGCCTAACAAATCGAAGCGGGTGCGGCAAACGTCGCGAGTTACGGCCGGCGGGGCAGAAACAAATCAAGAAGATGTCTGCTACAATTTCTTCACAAATCCGGGGTAGTGCAATTGGTAGCACGCCAGCCTTTGGAGCTGGTTATCCTGGTTCGAGTCCAGGCCCCGGAGCCATTTTCCGCGCAGGGATTGATGCACCAGACTTGTTCGCTCGCGGCGCCCCTTACCGCAAAGCGACTATCCGCCGATTTTTGAGACGCAGGCGGACCAATCTGTCGTTCCTGACGGCAGTGACACCCCAACGATTCGCACTGAATTTCTGGGCTGACTCTCAGCGATTTCTGAGGGTTCGGAGCTGGTTTGGCACCGGTTTGCCAGGGAACCGAATTAACCGCGCACCACGCTGCTTGAAAAGCGCGGATGAACGCCGCAGCAAATTCTCGAATTCCTGATCCGTAATGATCGTTGGGATGCCCGAAGATTTTTCCCCGTAGGTCACGACCCCTCCCCACCCTGTGGCGACCCCAGGATGTCGCGTTGCGCGCAAGACTAGCCTTGCCCTCACGGGCTGTCAAGATATTTGCTACGCGGAGGCCTTGCTACCCGGTTGCCAAGCCTTGCATGGGGAGGGGCGAACGCATAGTCTAGGCGCCGGCATGGACCCCCAATTGGTCACGCTCGGGCTGATCTGGTATATCGTTTTCCTTTTTTCGACCACCTGCCACGAGGGCGCGCATGCTCTGGCGGCGAAGATTGGGGGCGACCCGACTGCATTTCACGGCGGCCAAGTGTCGCTGAATCCCCTGCCCCACATCCAGCGTTCGCCGGTGGGGCTGGTTTTGGTTCCTATCCTCACCTACATCCTGCCGCCGCACTGGATGATTGGCTGGGCGAGTGCGCCTTACGATCCATCCTGGCAGCACCGCTACCCCCGCCGCGCTGCCTGGATGGCGCTGGCAGGCCCGGCGGCAAACTTTGGGCTGATGATCCTAGCTGGAGTGGCTATCCACATCGGAACGATGAGCGGATATTTCCACATGCCTGAATCTGCAGGATTCACACATGTTACCGAGGCGGCCGTTCCAGGATTTGCTGGCTTCGCCGCCACTTTTTTGAGCATTCTGTTCGTCTTGAATCTCCTACTGGGGACATTCAATCTGCTGCCGGTGCCGCCTCTCGATGGGAATACGGGCGTCACGCTGCTCATGAGCGAAGGCACAGCCTTGCGATTCCTGGACTGGACTCGAGCGCAAGGGCTCGGTATGGCGGGACTTCTGCTGGCCTGGTTTCTTTTCGGCAAAATTTTCAACTTCATATTTCGCGCTGCCCTCGCGGCGTTGTACCCAGGTTCACACTGGGGCTGATCCCTGCCGGGCTCATCGGTCGGCTCCCTGATGTCTGTTGCTGATTCAAACGAGCACAACTGTTTTGGATTGCATCTGAGGGCGGCGGAAGTTTTTTTGAATTGCGTTGCAAGTGCTTGCGTTTGAATGTCCTCGCACGAATTCCATTTGGCAGGCCCTGTGCAATACCCAGGGTGGAGGCGGTCTCATGGACTTTCCGATGAACGAAACGAACGGCTATCGCGTGGAAGTTTCCGGGTGGGATGCCAAGGAGAACTTCTTCGTGGAGAAAACCCATCTCGATTGGGAGGGCGAAGGGCGCAAGGAGATTGCTCTCCGCAATTGCCTCAGGGAGGGGGCCGTGATCTTCGTTCGCCTGCTCCAGCCGCTTTCAGGTACGAACAATTTTCCGATCGCCTATCAAGCCATCTCGGTCGGAACGAAGGATAACGGCGGGCGCGTGCGCGTGGGATTGGAGCGCCTGCGCCCCCGGGCGGCTTACAAGGACACCATCGACCTCAGATTCAATGCCACCGTCAAGGTTGCGTGAGTCCTAGGCGCAGGCGAACATTCCGAAGTCGAACCCCGGCACGGAAGGGATGAAGAAATTCTTATTTGGGTTCGCGTTTGACATCGCGATGCCAGATTGGAACGTGTCTGCACGCCGGAGCTCTGAAATCTTTTCTCCTGTTGTTCACTCCCTTCGGTGACGCCTCCATCGCGACCGCCGATACTCTGAACAAATCACGGACATTACCTGCGGTGGCCGCGCGCGCTTGAATGGCGGCGTATACGCACTAATTGTTGCACGCTGTGGTGCGTTCTGGCACTGGCCTTGCCTAGTGTCTTGCATCATGGAAATGGTCGAAGAAAAACCAGCCGTTGGATTGGCGCGCAAGAATCTGCCCGTCTGCATCCTCGATGACGAAGCTGACCAGGTGGAACTGAGCAGCGAGAAGCTTACAAAACTCGGATTCCCCACCTTTGGCACAACGAATCCGCAGGAGGCGCTCCAGCAGATTCGGGTGGGAAATTGCCGGGCGGTCCTGGCGGATTTCAAGATGCCGGAAATGGACGGCTTTGCCTTCCTGGAAAGGGCCCTTCAGTGTGACCCGGGAATGTACGTTGTACTGGTCACAGGCTTCTATTCGGTGGACTCAGCGATCGAGGCGGTCAAGCGTGGCGCCTACGACTACCTGTGCAAACCGATTGACTTCGCCCGATTGACGAAGACTCTTGACGAGCTGGCCGAGCTCTTCTCGCAGAAATCGCAGGTTCGCAGCCTGGAAGAGCAACTGCTGTCCAATCTGCAGTTTCAAGGCATCGTCGGGAGGAGCCCGGCGATGCTGGAGGTATTCGACCTGGCGAGAAAGGTGGCGCGCCACTACTCAAACGTGCTCATCTCCGGCCCCACCGGCTCCGGAAAGGAGTTGGTCGCACGCGCCCTGCACCAGATGAGCCCGGTGGCGCAGGAGCGGTTTGCGGTCTGCAACTGCTCGGCGCTGGTGGATACGCTGCTCGAGAGCCAGCTATTTGGGCACATCCGCGGCTCCTTTACGGGAGCCAATGAAACGCGGGCCGGGCTGTTTGAATTCGCCGACGGCGGCACTGTCTTCCTCGATGAGGTCGGGGAAACCTCGTTGCCCATGCAGGCCAAGCTGCTGCGCGTGGTCCAAAACCGCGAAATTCAGCGCGTGGGCTCGCCGGAATTGAAGAAAGTGGACATCCGGCTCATCGCGGCGACGAATCGCGACCTGCGGGCCGAAGTGCTGGCCGGGCGGTTCCGGGAAGACCTCTTCTACCGGCTTAGCTCGATTGAGATCCGCGTGCCCGGACTCAGCCAAAGACCCGAGGATATCCCGCTGCTGATCCAGCACTTTTTGAGGAAGTACAGCGAGGCTTACGGAAAGCCGTTTCAGGGGCTGACCCGCCGGGCTCAAATCGCGCTGCTGCAACACGACTGGCCCGGGAATGTGCGTGAACTGGAAAACGTCATTTCGAGCGCGGCCATCACTGCCAACGCAGACTTCATTGACGTGGGCGATTTGCCCGCCAACCTGCAAAAGCCTCTGCGCCGCTCCTCGGCGTTGGAGGAAAACTGGCGGCCGCTGCCGCTCGATGAAGTTCGCAGTTCGCACATCGAGCGAGTGCTGGATATGTGCAACGGGAATCGTGTGCGCGCCTCCCAGGTGCTGGGCATCGGACGCACGAGCTTGTATCGCTTTTTGAAGCGTTCCAATAAAAAGGCGGTCGCCAAAGGCGCCTAGTGGGAATCTGGCGCGCTGTTCCAATCGGGTACAGCGTTCCGCACCGCTGCATCTGACCGCCAGCACGGTTTTTCTAAGTAGCGCGTTGTGAAGGAGATTCCCTTTCGACCGTTGGCCCTTTGAATGCACTCACTGAGGCGACTAAAGACATGACGACTACTTTTACAGAGATGCAGCAGCAATCACTCGAGCGCGCTCCCGAGCGCCGTCGCGAGCCGCGCGCGGAATTGAAGTTTCCCGTAGAAGTCTGCGGATTCAGCCGCTATAGCCGCTTCTTCTCCGAAAAGACGGCGACATCCGACGTCAGTGACGGCGGCTGCAAATTGCACCTGCGCACGGAAGTGGACAAGGGATCCGTGATAGCCATTCGGGTCATCACGCGGAGGTTCGGCCTTGAAGTAGATACCCGGCCAGTCTTGTTCCAGGTGAACTGGGTCCAGCCCTGCCCCGACGGGTGCAATTTGGGTGTCTCCAAGCTTCAACCGGGCAAAATGTGGACAGTGTCGTTTGACCTGCCCAATCAGAATCCAGAAAGCGTTGTTTAAGCTCCTCCCTGCACCTGCCCCCAGCGGCGCGTGGTTCGACCGAGCGAATTGCGCGCCGCACCCCACCCACTAAACGCGCGACATTGGACGCGTGACAGCAGACTATATGCACGCACTGAAAGCCGCTGCTGACTGTTAGCGGCTGGCAGTGACGTAGGATGCGTTATGCAGCAGCGAGCTGGGCAGCGACACGGGCGAATCCAACCGAACGAGCATACCCGTCTGAGCCGGCAACTCGACGTCTTTGCCTTTCTTCGCAATGATGTAAGCGCTGCCACCTACCAAGCCCAGCACGGTGCCGCGGGCGACGTTGCTGAAGATGGCGCCGACAACAGTGCCAGCCGCGGTACCAAGCCCAACATCCGTGACGTCGCTCTTGATGTCGCGGCGTTCCTGAATGACGACGCCTTCCACTGTTTTCAGATCCTTGCGCTTCCCGCCGCTATCGGTTCCTCCCTTGTAAATGGAGAGAATGCTCAGCTGCGCCGGGAAAATGCGGCTCTCTACCTCGATGGATTTGAAAACCAAATTCATCGAGGCGCCGCCGCGGAACATGGAGAAGTACTTCGGCCGGGTGACGCTGGTGACAGTTCCATTGATTCTGGCTCCGGCAGGCAAAATGAGTTGGCTGCCGAAGAATACCGGCTCGGCGACGATGGCGGTGAAAGGATCGCCGTCGTGCGCGACGCTGGAGCTGATGCTGTTGATCAGCGTGAGGCGGATTTGTGTCCCGGGCTGGATCTGGCTGGACTGCGCATAGACGGCCGGGGTGAGAAGCAGAACGAGCGACACGACGGCGCAGAGACTGCAAAGACGCTTCATTTCATCCTCCGTTGCCTGATGCGATGGGTGGAACCCATGGCAAAGGCTGTGACCGGCTCGAAGGCCGGACGTGCCCCGTTACGTGAGGCTTGCCGCTGGCGCCGCGGTCGAGTGCGGAGGATGCACTCGGGCGATAAGATACTTGATTGGGGCGTTCAATTGCCGGAAATCAATCAGCGAATTTCCTAAATGGCACAAGTCTAGAATCATAAGCGCGCCAGCTAGCAGGAGCACTACAGGGTACTAGTACCTATTAGAGCACCGTCGGCTCGCGACTACCTTCCCTCCTGCCATTGCCCCCTTTACCTTGGAACCAAGGGGACTGCACCGGTCCCGCGGATCCATTTCATTCGAAGGAAGTGGCGATCAATGCGAAACCGTCTCTGGATCGTCTGCGCACTGCTGCTAACCGTAGCCTCGCTGGCTTACGCGACCGACTTCGCGGTGATCGTCCACCCGTCAAATCCGGTCCGCGCAATGACCCTCGCCGAACTGGGGAAAATTTTTCGAGGCAAATCGGTGACTTGGCCTACGGGACGGAATATCACGCTGGTGCTGCGGGAGCCCAGCCAGCCGGCAATGAAATTCGTCATCGACAAGATTCTGGGCATTGACCAGGAGGGCGGCAAGGCAATCCTAACGGACGCCAGCCGCAAGTCTGCCAGCCCCGTAGTGTTCGTGCCCGCGGATGAGGATGTGGTGAAGGCCGTGGAAGCGAGCCCCGGGGCGCTGGGGATCGTAGATGTGTACAACATTACGGGCGGGGTGAAGGTGATCCACATTGATGATAAGCAGCCGTTTGATCCGGGCTATGTGTTGAAGGGCCACTGATGCGAGCAAGAACAAAATCCATGCGAGGAACCATGAGAACCATGAAGCTCATTGAACGTGGACTGATCGTGTTTCTGATGCTTGGAGGTGCGGCTGGAGCGGTGCAGGCTCAGTCGAAGAGGCAATCGCCCGCCAAGCAAGGCTCGAACTTTGTCGCCGCCAAGGACAACGTGCCGGTGAAGCTCGACACGATTCCGGTGACCACCAAATCCGCAGACGCGCGGCACTACTACGAACTCGGCATGCTGGACTACGAGGATTTGCTGCTGATAGATCAGGGCGTTGAGTACCTCCGGCAAGCCGTGAAGGCCGACCCACACTTTGCGCTGGGCCACGCCATGCTTGCGTTTGCCACTTTTGATCCCGCGGAATCGTACAAGCACCGCGGACTCGCGAAGCAATACATGGCCGGCGCAGCGCCGGACGAGCGCCTACAGATCCGCTGGTTGAATGGTGCGAAAGACGGCCAGATTGTTCCTGCGATCGCGGCCATGAATGATCTGCTGGCGAAGTATCCCAACGACAAGCAATTTGCAAACACAGTCGCAGCCTGGCTCTGCACGGCAGAACAAGCTTATGACCGCGGCGCCGTGATTCTCGAGCGGGTTTTGCAAAGAGACCCGGAATATGCTCCGGCACTAAATGACCTTGCTTATTGCTATGCCCTCGGCGGCCGCGCGCAGCTCGCTCCCCCATTGATGGACAGGTACGTGGCGGCCTTACCGAATCAGCCGAATCCGCAGGACTCCTACGCCGAGATTTCCAGAATGATGGGGAATTTTGAGGCGGCGCTGGAGCATTACAATCGCTCGTTGAAGATGGATCCCTCCTTCACGGCCTCGCAGGTAGGACTGGCTACGACGTATGCGCTCATGGGTGAACAGGAACGCGCGCGCACGGAATATCTGAACGCCATGAGCATGACCAAAGATCAGCCGACCATTATGAACTACAACCTGCTTCGGGCCATGACCTACTTCCGTGAGAATCATATCGAAGAGGGGCGCAAGGCCTACGCGGAACTCGCGGCCGAAGCTCATAAGAAGGACTTCACCGTGCAAGAAGCTGAAGCGCATCGCGCCATGGCGTTGTTCAATCCCGACGTGAAAGGCGCATTTCACGACCTCGACGCGGCTCGCGCGGCACTGGCACACGCGCATGTACTCTCGGCGGGCGACCGCAACACGGAGTTGGCCCAGATTTTGCAGACCCGTGCCTACCTTGCGGCCCGCTCGGTGAACCTGGAGGAGGCGAAGGCGGCCCTGGGACCGTTGAGCGAGATGGCGCAATCGAGCCGCAGCAACGTAGTTCAGCAGGCCTATCATTCGGCGAACGGCGCGGTGCTGCTGCTCGAGGGGATGTACGCGGATGCGGTGTCAGAGCTTCAATACGATCCGCGCAATCCGCTCTCGCTCCAATTGCTCTCTGAAGCAGAAATTAAGGCAGGCGAACCCGGGCCCGGGCATGAGATTCTTGTCAAATTGGCCGGAATCAACGACGAACGCATCGAGACCGCATTCGTAGTGCCCCAGGTTCGTGCGGCGCTTAAGGCGGCGCCTGGTTCTCCCGCGCAGCCTGCTGCTACTCAGCCGGCTGCACCGGCGCAACCTGCGGCGGCGCTCACTTCCGAAATAAAGGCACCGCCTCGTTCGTCAGGATTCCGCGGCGGTCCGCTCGACTGACGCGCTGAATTCGCGGCGGCAGGAATCTTCTTAGCCCCGGATGGTTCTCGTTCTCAAACCATCCGGGGCTTTGAGTTTTCAGCTTTCAGATTCTCGCTAGCTCAATTTTGGATATTGCAGGTGCCAGTTGGTCGAGTTTTGATACGCGCGAGCGAGCGCCAACATTTCCCCTTCACGATACAGTTGGCCGATGAAATTAATGCTGGTGGGATGCCCCTTCTCATCGAAGCCCGTAGGGACGGCGACACAGGGATGGCCCGTGAGGTTAGTCACCGAGGCATTGAGCGTGGCCACCGGGTTGGGCGTGTAATCGGCGTAGTCGAATGGAACGATATAGACGTCCACCTGTGACATGACTTGAGCCATCTCTTGCATGAGCAGCATCCGGACGCGCTGCGCATTCAAGTAATCCGCTGCGGGGAGCAAACGATAGGAATTCTGGTTGCGCACACGGTCTTGCCGGACTAGCCCCGCTGGCTGGGTCATAACGGGATCTTCAAGCGCCGCATTCGCTTCGGCGTACATTATGCTCGGGAAATCGAGATTGGCATGCTCCGGCAAAGAGACTTCCATGAGGTTGATTCCGAGACTGCGAATTTTGTCCAGCGCGGCGCGGTCATTGGCGTCCACTTGGGGTGTCTGGCGGGTATCCGTGAACGCAGCTTTCAGGTAGCCGACGCGTAGCTTCCGGATGTCGAACTCCGCATCCCAATTGAAGGGAACATCCTGCGCGGCGAGATCCAGACCATCGGGCCCTTGGATGGCATTGAGGACCAAGGCGCAATCTTCAACGCTGCGGCACATGGGCCCGGTCTTGTCGAGACTCCAGCTCAGCGTCATCACGCCGTAGCGGCTTACGCGCCCGAACGTGGGCCGCAGTCCGGTGACTCCACAGATGGCCGAGGGTGCAACAATCGAACCGCCGGTTTCGGTCCCTACCGAGAAGCCCACCAGGCCGGCAGCAGTGGCTGAACCGGGGCCGGCCGACGACCCTTGAGAGCCCATGCTCATATCCCATGGGTTTTTCGTTTGGCCGCCGAACCAAATGTCGTCAAGAGCAAGCTCGCCAGTGGCGAATTTTGCGACGAGTACTGCACCAGCGCCATTCAGACGGGTGACAACTGTCGCGTCCCGGTCAATCACGCGGTTCTTGAAGGGGGCCGCGCCCCACGTTGTCGGGTAACCCTTCACCGAGGCAAGGTCTTTGATTCCCCACGGAATTCCGTGCAGGGGACCGCGGTAATGTCCGGCAGCAATTTCCCGGTCTGCTGTGCGCGCTTGGCGCAATGCCAGATCCTCGGTGAGCGTAACAACGCATAGCAGCTTGGGGTTGTGGCGCTTGATTCGCGCGATGTACATCTCCGTGAGTTCAACGGATGTGACTTGCCTGGTGCGAATCAGTTCTGCCAGGTGTGTCACTTGCCAGAAGGCGACCTCTTCGAGATTTTGCGGGCGGGTGACGTGCGGGGGCCTGCTCATGCGGAATTCAGCTTTAGGGAGGTCAATTTTTATCCCTGGAACAACGGGATTGAAAAAGAGAGGCGGAGCAACGCTGTTGTCGAGTTTGATTTTTCGCAGGTCCACCCAATGAGGGATGTTCTTATTCACGCCTTCGAGCATGCCGTCGAGCTGCTGATCAGAGAGATCGACCCCCGCAACTTCGGCCGCTTCCCGCAGCATTTCCCCTGTGACGCGCACAGGCCTTTGCTCATCCAGCCTCCCCCACAAGACTCCTGGAAGAAGCGTCGTGCCCAAACCAAGGCCTGTGAAATAAGCGAGAAAGGAGCGTCGTTCGCGGGAAAGTCCTTGCCGAGAGACTGACTCTCCGTTTGGGCGTGATGCGTCCTGAAGATTGCGAGCTGCTGAGTGTTCCATGAGGATCTCCCATCCTGCGCAACGCCCGCGGGAGTATAGCAGAGCACGGAGTGAGGGGGACCGCAGGCGCCCACATCAGTGGGTATGACGGCCAATCCATATGGGAATAAACCGCTTCACCCCGATCATGGCAATATGTGCCTCGATCAGGCACTCAACTCACGTGAGGCAGGGATACCGAGGGGGGAATACTATTGGGCAACTAGAGAGAGCAGCCCGAGGATTCCTACTTGCCTCCGTGAGAAACATAGGCTCGCGGCGCCGATACATGAGCCGCACCCGAAACCTGGACTTTCATCGGACGAAGAGAACCTGCCTCTGAACCGCCATTCGGAGTAAAGCTCACGATGTATCGCGAGGACAATTCACTCACGATGCTAGCAACAGCATCGGAATAGTTCTTCTTGGTTGACCACAGCGGCCGCCCGCCGGTTTCATCAGCGATGCGTTCAATGTTGGCTCGCCCCGTCGAGTATTGCAACTCCAGTTGGCGATCCATGTCTGCGTCATATTGCCGCGCGTCAACAGAGTTACCGCCGTGCATTGGCATGTAGTCCCGTTGGATGTTAGCGCGACTGGTCTCAGACTGAGGCATCTTGTCTTCGAGACCGATGGTAAAGAACGATATCCCCATGGTCTGAGCAGTGCCGATGATGCGATTGTGAGTGGCTTCACTCAGAGCGGTTACTTGCTGCCCATCGCGCGACACAGCCTCGCCCAGGCCGGGACCGTGGGACATTGGCAGACGAAAAATGACGACTGCACGCTGGGCGAGCCTAGGATCGTTTTTCATCATCAGCCAAATCACATCGAAGACGCTAAAGCCTGTCCCAGTGTTGTACGTCTGGACCGAATTCCGGGTTATTCCAACAGCATCCGTGGCAAGGTTGAAGGTGAACAAATCCGGCAGCCCTGTATTCTTGTCTAGCTCCCGTACGAGACTAGATACAGCCGAAGAGTCAGTCATCCACGGAATGTTCGGAGTAGTCCAGGGTTTATCACCATTCGCTGTTATCACAAATATCTTATCTCTGCCAAGTTTCATCAGCTTTTGAGCCACATCGATGGCTGCAGTCTGCTCTTGATCAAATTTTTGCTTCGATGCCAGCAGCACGATTCCGAGGTCGAGCGGAAGATTCGACGCGTCTCGCACGCTTACGGTCTGCGCCGGCCGAGACGCGTCCATAATTGAGACTTGCCCAACAGTCAATTCACGCAAGGGAACTCCATTCGAATCAGTAGCGCTGCAAAAGAAGCTTACGTTCTGGTCGCTGGCGGGCGAACGATGGCCGCGTGCGGACAACGACTTGTGGAGCAACAATGAAATGATCAGCGTCAGGGAAATCAAGAGAATCCGGGTCGGGCGCATGAGCACTCTCCACGAAAAGTTCAAATTGCCGAATCTGGTTCGCACCGAGGACAAACTAATTATCCATGAGGGTCACTCCATGTCAATTATATGGCTTTATGGTTATTCCTGCTTCCTTTTCAGGCTAAATTCCTCTCGTTTTGGCCCGGCACGAGTTGTGCGTCATCACTCGATCAATCCTCCGCACGCTCGGAATTTTCACTTGCTTTCACACCGTTTAAGCGTGTGCTAAACTTCGCCAAGCAATCCTGCAACGAAAAATTTGCTTGCAGCGATTGGCAATCGGTGGAACTTCGGGCTCTGTGCAACGATTCCCCGCGAACCCCGCCAGGGCCGGAAGGCAGCAACGGTAACGGGTCAGCTTCGTGTGCCGCGGAGTACCCGAAGTTCCTCTGATGGCAGCGAGGCGGGGCAGCACCACAGAGAACTCCATTCATGAGCTATCGAGTCATCGCCAGAAAGTACCGGCCGCAGACCTTTTCCGAAATCGTAGGGCAGGAGCATGTGACGCGGACGCTGGCGAACGCGATTCAGTCGAACCGCGTGGCGCACGCGTATATTTTTTCCGGGGTGCGCGGAGTCGGAAAGACGACCACGGCCCGCATTCTCGCCAAGGCTCTCAATTGCGCAAAGGGTCCAACGGCGGAACCGGACAACACCTGTGATTCCTGCCGCGAGATTGCTGCCGGCACTTCGTTGGATGTGCTCGAAATTGATGCTGCCTCAAACCGCGGCATCGACCAAATCCGCGAATTGCGGGAGATGGTCCGATACGCACCTGCTTCGAGCCGCTACAAAATCGTCATTCTCGACGAAGCTCACCAATTGACGGATGAAGCTTCGAATGCCCTGCTGAAGACACTCGAGGAGCCGCCCGAGCGAGTGGTGTTCATTCTGGCCACCACGCGCGCCGAGGATCTGGTCGAGACTATCAAGTCGCGGGCGCAGCTCTTCCAGTTCCGTTCGCTGACGTTTCAGGAAATAGCGGGTGAGATCGGGCGCATCGCCAAAGCCGAAAAGCTAGCAATCGATGCAGGCGCAGTGGCCGTGCTGGCGCGTGCAGCCGAAGGCAGCGTGCGGGACGGACTTTCGCTGCTCGAACAGGCGATCGCCTACTGCGGCGACGAGATCGCGGACGCGCAGGTGCGTGAGTTGCTCGGTGTAGTGGCCGAAAGCGTTCTCGACGATTTGGTGGAAGCCATTGCCTCGCAGTCCACGGAGAAGGCGATCTCGCTGGTGCACCGGCTTATTGCCGACGGGCAAAACCTGCAGCACTTCTGCCGTGAGACCATTCGGCATTTCCGAAACCTGCTGGTCACGAAAGTGTGCGGCGCGGAATCGGACCTGGTGGCGGCGCCGAAAGACGAGCGTCCGCGTCTTGCCGAACAATCGGCGAAATTTTCAGAAGAGGATCTGACACGCTTTTTCCAGATATTGCTCGTAACGGACGACGATCTACGCCGTAGACCTGACCCTCGATTGCACCTGGAGTTGGGGCTTCTGAGGCTGATAAATGCGCAGCGGCTGGCGCCGCTGGAAGAGGTGCTCGCGGAATTGCGCGGTGAGGTTCCAAAAACGGCTCGGCCGGCACGTCCGGCGACGCCGCCTTCGCGCCCAGCGCCCGCAGCCCAATCCGTGTCCGCTTCTGCAAGCGGATCTGCCGCCGCGGCTCGAATGGCGCCTGAATCTACACCTTCAAGCAAATTCGCCTCACCCGTCCCCGCGTCTCCCCCGCGAATTGTGGCGCGAGCCGCAGAGGATGTGTCCAACGGACTCGCCATGGCACAGGTGGATGCGGTCAAAGCTGCTCTGCAGGGCCAGAAGTTTCTCTGGTCCATGGTGGAGCACGCGTCGCGATGGGAAATTGACGGTGGCGAGCTGCGATTATTCTTCCCCACCGAAAGCCGCGCGCTCGCGGAAATGTTGCAGGCACGCGACGCAATGGAACGATTGCGCACAGTTCTGAATCAAGTGGTAGGTCAGCCGCTTCGGGTCTGTGTTAAACTTGAGTCGGGACGGGCGATGATGAGCGGCGGCTCGGAGTTGCGCGCCCAGTTTGAAGAGGATCCGATCGTTAGGGCGATGCTGGAACGATTCGGCGGCCGGATTTCAAAGGTCAAACGCCCGGGCGAGGAATAATCCATGGAAGTGAAAGCACTGCAGCAGATTTTGACGCAGTTCCGTCAGGTCCAGGAAAAGCTCGAGAAGCAAATGGACGAGCTGGCCATCGAAGCCTCTGCGGGCGGGGGCATGGTCACGGTGAAAATGAATGGCCAGAAGCAACTCACGGAAGTGCGCATCGAGCTGGATGTTTTCAAAAGCAAGGATCAGGAGATGCTGCAGGAATTGTTGATGGCGGCAGTGAACGAAGCCACGCGCAAAGTGGACGAAGAGCTTTCCAAGCAAGTAAAAGACATTGACGGCCTGCCCGGAATTATGGGAATGAAGATCCCGGGCTTGTTCTGACCCGGGCGGAATTTTCTGAAATTGGGCTCCGCGATTGGCTCTCCTTCCCTTCTCGTTTCAAATCCTCAAAAGGGTGATACCCTCCGAACGGACGAAATTGCATGCCCGATTTTGCGCCTTCTGTAACGCGACTGATTGACGAGTTGAAGCGCCTGCCCGGAATTGGACAGAAGACCGCGCAGCGGCTGGCGTTTTATCTGTTGCGGGTGGACCGCAACCAGGCGCTGGCGCTGTCCGACGCCATTCGCGAAGCGAAAGAAAAAGTCCGCGAGTGCTCCATTTGCAACAACATCACCGATGCCGATCCTTGTCTCTTCTGCACAGGCCCAACTCGGGATAAGCGGCTCATCTGCGTGGTGGAAGAGGCTACGAACATTCAGGCGGTCGAAAAAACACGCCAGTTCAACGGCCTCTACCACGTGTTAGGAGGAGCGCTCTCACCGTTACAAGGCATCGGCCCGGATCAATTGAAAATCAAAAGCCTGATCGAGCGCTTGAAGGGCGGAGCGGTGGAAGAAATCATTATCGCCACTAATCCGACCGCCGAGGGCGAGGCAACGGCTGTGTATCTCTCGAAGCTCATCAAACCGCTGGGCGTGCGCGTAACGCGCATCGCTATGGGCATCCCCGTCGGCTCGGACCTTGAATACGCGGATGAGGTCACCATGCTCAAGGCCATGGAAGGCCGGCGCGACCTCTGATTAGACCCCGACGATTCGGCGACTGCTTGCTTCCGGTGGTCCGCACGAGTATATAGATGGAAATTCGGAGGCTGGCGATGCCAACTTTGAGCGACTACATGGCGCAGTACGACCACGAGCACACAAACGCCTGGAACAAGTCCATGCACGCGATCGGCATCCCCATCATCCTCGCTGGAATCATTCTCACGATATTGACCTTCTGGCGGATCGGTCTTGCCTTCTTTGTCGGTGGCTGGACTTTGCTTTTCTTGGGCCATCGAATTGAGGGGAATAGGCCTGCCTTTTTCCAAGGGGTAATTTATTTTCTTGTCGGCCCGCTCTGGGTGGCAAAGGAAATCAAGGACGCTTTGCTAGGCACCGCGCAAGGTCCCTCCTCTACGCATTAGGCGAGCAAACCCCGAGTTACCCTTTCGCACCGCATGGCCATCCCTCTCGACCCTTCCTCGATCATGGTGCTAACCTTACAAATTGACCCCTCGGAGGTGTGTTTGACCGAGCCGTTGGCATCGAGCGATACCACTCCGCAGAAACGGCGCAGCACGCGCATCGTGCAGGCAGTGCCGCTCACCGTCACGGGTGTGGACGCGCTGGGCCAGCCCTTCAAAGAGCGCACCACGACCGTAATGGTCAACTGTCACGGCTGCAAGTACCAGTCGAAACACTACGTTCCAAAGAATTCCATCGTGACCCTGGACATCCCGCGCCAGCAAGGGCAGCCGCCGCGGTCGGTCCAGGGCCGGGTGGTCTGGGTGCAGCGGCCGCGGACGGTTCGAGAGCTTTTCCAGATTGGACTGGAATTTGAAGTCGCTGGAAACGTCTGGGGTATCGCCTTCCCGCCTGAAGACTGGTTTGCTCATCCCGATGACGCCGCCGCCGAAATACCCGCTGCGCCTGAATTGTCGGCGGACCTGGAGTCGATTCTGAGTGCTGCCCAGCAACACCAAGCTGCTCCCACTGAACCGCCGCTAAGACCCGAACTTGCTTCCACTCCTGCTGCGCCTGCGCCTCCGGCGGGTCCGCATGTGCCGGCCGACACGGCTGTGCCGCACGCGGAGGCCAAGATCCACGTGATGCCAAGCCCCGCGCAGGATCCGCAGCTTGTGGCCAAGCAAATGGCAAAGCTGGTCGTGGAAGCCAAAGAGAATCTCGACAAGACTCTTCGGAAAGGCGCTGAAACCGCCATCGCGGAAGAGATGGCGCTCGTGCGTCAGCAATTGGACGTGCAGCTCCATGAGGCGGTTGAAAAAGCCATCAAGGTCTCCATGGACCGCGTGTCGGAATCTGCGGCGAAGAAAGTTGTGCAACAGGCCGCTGAACGCACAGCTTCCATTGTTGACGAAGCTCGCAAAGCGGGCGAAGCAAGCGCGGCGCAAATGGACGCCAAGGTCCGCCAGGCGGTCGAGGCGGCAGTGAAGGGAGCTGCAGATCAGGCAGCGCGGCAGGCCGCCCAACAGACCGCGGCGCAAAACCTGAAACAGGCGGTCGAAGAAGCCGTCGAGAAAGCCATCGGCAGCCGCGCTGCATCCACGCCATCGCTCGAAATCCTCTCGTCGCCGGAAGCGGCACAAAAGCATTTGGACGAGTGGAAGAAAAATCTCGAAGAAACCGCCGATACAGTCCGCAACCAGACAGTGGCGCAGACCAGCGTTGAAGCCGCTGAGGCCAGCCGCCGCTGGCAGGAAGAATTTGGCGCTGCCCTTTCGAGCGCGACGGCGCAGCTTGGTGAGAAGCTGAATCAGGCTTCGCAAGCTGCTCTGACGCAAGCGGAGCAGGACATCGCCGCGCGCAACTCGAAGTTGCGCTCCTCGGTCAGTGAAGTTGTCACTGAATCCGAGGCGTCGATTCGATCGCTCGGTGCGGGACTCGAGCAGGATCGTGCGCGCGTTGCTGAGATTCAGGGGCAACTTCAGGAGACTGCAAAATCCACAGTGGAACAGACGCGCCGGCAGTTGGACGAGATGCTTTCGGCACAATATGCCGAGATCGGCCGCAAGGCAGATCAAGTGATTGCCGAACGCGCGGAGCAGATCGAGCCGACTCTCGAGGCCGCTGCGAAAAAAGTGGCAGATCGACTTTCGGGCCAAGTCGAACAGACGTTGACGCCCAAGCTGGAGCAGGTGCAATACGCGGTTTCGCAACTGGCCAACGCCGAGCAGCAGGCTGCGCAAGTTCAGAACGCGCTGCGCGAGCAGGTTCGCCAGGCATCGGAGCAGGCAGCCCAGATTCAATCCACCGTGCGCGAGCGGGTTCAGCAAGGGTCCGAGCAGGCAATACAGGAATCACTCGAACGGCTGAAGCAAGAGACCGCCAAGGTCCCAGCAGAGGTGGAGCGGAAGTCGCGCGAGATCGTCTCCAAAATCGAAGAGGAACTGGAGCAGAAGCGGGTAGAGACCGAGCACACCACCTACGAATCGCTTCTAAAGGCTTCCGAGTGGTATCAGAAAAAAGCGCAGACCACGATGCAATCCACGCTCGAACGCGCCGTGGAGCAATCTACCGGCGCGCTGCGCGACCGGGCTGCGGAAATTTCCAGCTTGCTTGCCTCTGAACTCGACCATTACCGGCGCACTTACGTGGAGCACAGCCAGGCGCAAATTGAAGAAGCCGCAAAAGAAGTAATAGATCGCGAACGCGGAAAGCTCAACGAAACGGCGGAGCTCGCAAGCGCCGGATTCGCCGACCGCGTCCACCGGGTGACGGGTGATTCGCTGCGGCGATTTGAGCAGGTGGCGCGTGACGCACTCGAAAAAGTGCGCTCCGATATGGAGTACAACCGCGAAGGCTCGCTCGCGAAATTCCAGGAAGGTCTGGACGAGCGGCTGCAGGAAGGCGTCGAACAGGCGCGCGAACAACTGCAATCGCAGCTTTTGCCGCTGATGCAGGCCTGGGAGTCCAACCGCGAATCACAGCAGCGCGAGTGGATGGAGCAATTAAGGAAGTCTACCGACGAATCCATCGAGCAATACAAGGCGCGCCTCGAGAATGCCTCCAATTCCTGGCTGCTGGCGTCCGCTACAACACTGGGCCAGCATTCCCAAACAGTGCTCGACACGATCGCTAAGGCCGCCGAAAAGCGCCTGCGTGAGACCTGCTCCGAAGTCCTTGCCGGTATGGGAGACACGCTCAAACAGCGTCTGCTTGGAATGTCAACTGACTTCGGTGCCGAAGAAGAAGACGAGCCCCGCAAGCCCAAGAAATAGTCCTCCTGAGACCCCTCGTAACGCTTCCCTGGCTGCGTTTCCGACTCAACGGGACATCTGGCTATAATGCCTGCCATGTCGAATCAGGCGTACTTGAGCGTTTGGTGCAAAGATTTTCCGGAGAGCCGGATGCTCGAACTTTTTGACGCCTTCCTCAAGACAATTCCGTTCTCGGCCAGCCAACCCGGGTTCGCACACCTGCTGATCCGCGCGGTGGATTTTGCAGAGAACCCGATTCTGGAGGAGGATCTTCGCGCTTCGCCACTCGATGCCAACGGGATCATCGAACTGGCCAAGGAGCACTTGCACAGTGACTCCTCCTACGAGGTGCGCGCCCAATGGGATCTGTGGATTTTCGAGCAGGAATCCGGTCGCTGGCAGAATCTGCCCCAGCCGATGGAACTATGCTGTCACGGGACAGATTTTGATGGGGGTTTTTGGAGAGAAAATGGGCACTTGGAGGCAGAGCTGGGATTCGAGCACCTGTTTACCGGGCACGCGAGAATGCTCGGTTTCCGTCAATCTCCGAGAGAAGCGCCGCAAAGTCCGGAAGAGGCCCGGTTTCTTGCATCCATGGAGCAGCCCGTGAATCTACAGATGTATCTGGAAAAGACGCGCGAGAACATTCGCAAGCTGTTCACTTGGGTGCGCGCGATCGAAAACACTTTGCCGGTAGAACGGGTGCGGCTGTGGTCCGAAGGGGAAGAAAACTTTGAAGCCCGGCTCGAGGAAATCGTGGCTTCTCATTAGCGCCGTTGGGACACCAATGTGAGCCTTAATTCGCGCCACTGGAGGGAAGACCGCCCAGTGATGCCTGCGGTCAGGGGGTAGGATCTTACGGAATACGCGAGTGGAACGGTCCTTCCGTGAAAGTCAGCGAGCCGCTAAAATTGTGTTTTGGCAGCATCGGCTCGGCCGGTCCGGACATTCGGCGACTCTCGAAGGTATCGTCCAGCCAGTCCGGCCGGAAAACTGCCGAGATTGTGCTCGCGGCATCGAGCCTCTAGCTCGCTCATGAAAAAACTCGTTCTCATTGCGGTTTCAGCCATTGCGGCTGCGGTTCACGGAGGATGTGGAGGCTCACAGACCTCGCCGGCCGGAAAACCTGCGACTGCCACCGCGGCGCCAGTGACGCCAGCAATCCCCGCAGACATTCAATCTGCTGCCGAAGGCTCGCTGGGTTCCGAAACCGATGTGCTGGCATTCGGCGACTTGGCCAAGAACGGCCGCCAGCAGATTCTCGCGGTAAACCGTGTGAAGGCCACTCCGCAAACAGCCATGGCCGGCACGTTGGTGTTGCGCGCGGCCGTCATCGAACACGACGGAGGCGCGTGGAAGGAAATTTTCCGCTGCGACGAGCATCTGAAGAATACGAAGGGCTTTATGGGGGGCACTCCGCTGTCGCCCGTGACCGGCTGGCGCCTGCAATACGAGCAGGACGCGCAGAAGGGCTTGCAAATGTATTTTACACCGATCGCAAAACCTGTGGGCGGTTACATCCAGACGATTGGCGTGCGCTGGAATCCTGAGACGAAGCGCTATCAGTCGCTCGACCGCAATTTCGATCAATTTCTCGGTGAAGTCCCGGCGCTGGATACGCCGCAATCTCAATTGCACCAATGAGCGCGATCGCACAACCCGTCACCACCGCCGCCCGGCCACAGCCGAAACTTTCTGGCTGGGATCACCTGAAGACGCTTATTCCCTATGTGAAGCGCTACAAGGGGATGACAGCGGTGGGCATTCTCACCACCGTGCTCATGGCGTTAGTCGGCTCGCTGCCACAGCTGATTATCGGAATCATCACGGACAGCTTGAAAGGATCACCGCAGGCCCTTTCGACCCTCTCCGGGACTCCCCGGAAGGTGCTCGGCCCGCTGTTTTCTGCCTACGCTCCGCTCAACCGGCACGCACTTCTGGTGTATGTCGTCATGCTCGTGGTAGCCATGTTGATTAAGGGCATTTTGTCGTTCTGGACGAGATGGACGCTCATCGGAGTCTCCCGAGAAATCGAGTATGACCTGCGCAATGACATGCTGGCGCGGTTGGTGCGCATGGAGCCGGAATTCTATGTGCGCAACAGGACCGGCGATCTGATGTCGCGCGCCACAAACGATTTGAATGCCGTCCGGATGGTGCTCGGCCCGGGAATCATGTACTCGGCAACCACGATTGCCACAATGGCGCTGGCGATTTTCTTCATGATCGAGCTTTCGCCATCGTTGACACTTTGGGTTCTCCTTCCAGTTCCCGTCGTGGCTGTGGCCGTGCGTTTCTTCGGAGAAACCATTCACCGCCTCTCGGAGCAGATTCAGGCGGCTCTCGGCATCCTTTCCACCCGCGCACAGGAGAATCTGACGGGGATGCGCGTTGTGCGCGCTTATGCTCAGGAAAGGCAGGAAATCGCCAAGTTCGACGGGGCCAATCGCGATTACGTGAACCGCAACATCAAGTTAATTGCCACGTGGAGCATGTTCTTTCCTTTCCTTCAGGCCCTCATCGGGGTCACCTTTTTGATCCTGCTGTGGAAGGGCGGCCGCGAGGTGGTAGGTCGGCAGATTTCCGTCGGCACGTTCTGGGCTTTCAACATGTTCTTGATACAACTGGTGTGGCCCATGATTGCGCTCGGTTGGGTGACAAATATTTTCCAGCGGGGCGCCGCTTCCATGGGACGCCTGAAATACATTTTGGATGCGGAACCCGGCATTGGCGACACCGTCCCCACGGCGCCGGCCGATTCTGCCAGAGGCTCGCAGAAGCAAATCGCCGGCTCATCGGATGCGGGATCATCGGAGCCCGCAATCCACGGCGAAATCGAATTCCGCCACCTCACCTTTGCGTATCCAACGGCCTCGAACGGCTCCACGGGCGTGCCGGTGCTGCGCGACATCAACCTGCAGGTCCCGGCCGGGTCCACCCTCGCGATTGTTGGGCCCACGGGAAGCGGCAAGTCCACCCTTGCCGCATTGATCGCCAGACTTTGGGAAGCGCCGCGGGGAACCCTTTCCCTCGATGGCCGCTCCATCCGCGAATATCCCCTCGCGGAGCTCCGTCGCGCTATCGGCTTCGTCCCGCAGGACACTTTTCTTTTTAGCGAGACGCTTCGCGAAAACATCGCCTTCGGCGTGACTGACGCGCTCGAAGAACACATTTTCGAAGCCGCCGAAATCGCGAGCATCTCCGGGGAGATCCAAACCTTTCCGCAGCGATACGAGACGATGGTTGGCGAGCGCGGCATTACTCTTTCCGGTGGCCAGAAGCAGCGCACTGCTCTTGCGCGCGCCATCCTGCGTCAGCCGCGAATCCTGATTCTCGACGATTCTCTTTCGAGCGTGGACACGGACACCGAGGAGCGCATCCTGCGCCGCCTGCGCGACGTCACGCGCGAGCGCACCACTGTCCTGATTTCGCACCGCATCTCCACGGTGAAGAGTGCCGACCAGATCATCGTCCTGCGCGAAGGCCGCATCGTCGAGCGCGGCACCCACGATCAGCTTCTTATTCTCGGCGGCTATTACGCCGATTTGTACCAGAAACAATTGCTCGAAGAAGAGCTGGAACGCGAATGAGCGATTTCCGCGAAGAAGAGAAGTTAGGCAAGCTCTACGACACACAGCTTACGCGGCGACTGTTGAAGTATCTGCATCCGTATCGCTGGCACGTGGCGCTCGCGGTGTCCATTACTCTCGGGGTCACGGCCATGGAGCTGGTAGGGCCCTATCTCTTCCATGTGGCGATTGACGGCTATATCCTGCCCGGCCTCGACGGAAAGATCTTTGGAAAGGTTGCATTAGCGGGGCTGTTCTGGACGGTGGTGGTGTACGCGGGCTCCATCATCGGCGGCTTCGGCTTGCAGTACGTCCAGGTCCGCATCATGCAGTGGGTGGGCCAGGAAACCATGTATGACCTGCGCAAAGAGATTTTCGAGCATCTGCAGCGTCTGCCCATGAGCTTCTTTGATCGCAGCCCGGTCGGCCGCCTGGTGACGCGCACCACCACCGACGTGGACGCGCTCAACGATCTGTTTGCCGCCGGCGTAGTCGCCATGCTCAACGATTTTGTGCTCCTTTTCAGCATGGCGGCAATCCTTCTGATTTGGCATCCCTTTCTCGCACTCGCCGCTCTCTCGCCGCTGCCGCTGATGATCGTGCTGACGTACTTCTTCCGCAATAAGGTACGTGACGCTAACCGGCGGATTCGAACCGCCATCGCCCGTATCAATGGCTTCCTCCAGGAGCACGTCAGCGGCATGGCGATTGTGCAGCTTTTCAATCGCGAGCGTAAATCGCAGGACCAATTCGCTGAATTGAATCGCCAGCACATGGTGGCTTACAAGGACGCGATTGACGCTTTCGCGTTTTTCTATCCCGCTGTGGAATTTCTCAGCATGGGTGGCGTGGCGCTTCTCTACTGGATTGGCGGCGTGCACGTGATTGCCGGAGCCATCGAAATCGGCGTTTTGCTGACATTCATGCTATATGCGCAGCGCTTCTTCCGTCCCATCCAGGACCTCAGCGAAAAATTCAACATTTTGCAGAGCGCCATGGCGGCGTCCGAGCGCATATTTAGACTGCTCGACGAGCCGGTGACCATCGTTTCGCCGGCTCAGGTTCAACGCCTCCCTGCCCCACGCGGTGAAATCGAATTCCGCAACGTCTGGTTCGCTTACAACGGTGGCGCCGCACCGAAAGATGACGATTGGGTTCTGCGTGACGTCTCCTTCCGGGTAGAGCCGGGACAGACATTGGCCATCGTCGGCCACACCGGCGCCGGAAAAACGACGATCATCCAGCTATTGCTTCGCTTCTACGATATCCAGCGCGGGCAGATACTTCTCGACGGCATAGATATCCGGCAGATGGGACTGGAAGATCTTCGCCGGTTGTTTGGAATTGTCTTGCAGGATCCCTTCTTGTTCACGGGAACGCTGGAATCAAATGTGAAGTTGGGTACCGAAACGATTGGCCGGACAACGGCCGAACGTGCCTTGCGGGAAGTCGGACTGGGACCCTACCTCGATTCGCTCCCGCAAGGAATCGAGACGCCGGTGACCGAGCGCGGCACCACCCTCTCGGTGG
>Ga0187776_10000341_pt1 | contig 22753 bp, 23 predicted proteins | sample 0216_BV02_MP12_2_FD_132426 | JGI IMG/M metagenome (GOLD analysis project Ga0187776, IMG submission 132426) | Tropical peat soil microbial communities from peatlands in Department of Meta, Colombia - 0216_BV02_MP12_20_MG | ecosystem: Environmental > Terrestrial > Soil > Wetlands > Peat | place...
CCGAACGTGATCAACTGTCCGGAGTTGGTCTGGGCACGGGCGGGGGTCGCGAGAACCAGCATCGCCGCGAGCAGCGCCGTGGTCGGACGCCAGCTCATCGCCGCACCGTCCGCGTGCCGGCCGCGACGTGAGTCAGACTCATCAGGAGCTTGACCGCGCCGGCGCGATCACCCGTATACCCGAGGCCGGTGAAGGCGCCGTGGTTCGTCAAGACGACCTCGTTGGTCTGGGCCAAGAGCTTGCTCGGCGCGAGCGAGCCCGCTGCGAGCGCGCCGCTGCCTCCGATCATGTCCGACTCGGCGGATCCGGGACAGTGGGTTCGAAACACGTCGACGTTCGGCTGGTTGGCGTTCTGCAGCGACAAGGAGAGCGTGTGGGCTATGGGCGGTCCGGTGAGCGGTCCGAACGCAACTTGGATGCCGGAGACCGGCAGCGTCTCGCTGCAGGCAGGGCCGCTTGATCCCATCACCGCCTCGGTGACCGTGGCCGGGATCGGCACTAACGCGGGATACTCGAAGGTGAGGCGCCCGGACCGCAGATCCTCGAGCGCACGGCGGGCACTGACGCGGGTTCGAACCACGCGCGAGGCCGTGAGCGTGACGGTCGTCGGAGCCCGGGCGACGGAGAGTCCGATCGACCCTTTCGTCTGGCACGAGTCGAGTGCCTCGCATAGGGGATCGGCCGCTCCGGCGAACGTCGTCTCGAGCGAGCTCGGGAGGATCGATACGCGGTAGCGCAGATCGACGTGCTCGAGGAGGGCTCGATGGGTCGGCCCGGGGCCGGCGGTGGATGATCCGCTCGACCCGAAGCCGCTCGAGACGCCGCTTGCAGGCGCGGTCCGGAGCACCATCGTGGAGACCGCCGTCCCGATGAACGGGCCCGCCGTAAACGCCCGCGTTCCGCGCAGGTCGAATGTCGGATAGCGGCCGCCGCGAACCTTGACCGGGAGCGCGAGACTCGACAGGTCACTGCCGAGAGGACCGGCACAGCGTCCGCTCGACGCCGGTGGGCTCAGGGTGGCAGTCCAGCTTCGGCCTCGCGTCAGCTGTACTGAAGGGGCTGGAGTGACCGGGGAGCTCCCGACCAGATCGACGCACTCGCCTGGTGTCGATTGTCCGTCGTCGCGCGCGCGCACCGTGCCCGCAACGGCGGCCGACAGGCCGGAGAGCCCTCCGGAGGAGGCGAATCCCCCGGACCCAGACGACCGCAGGATCAGCTCGCCGTGAACTCCGCACAGGCCTACGGTGGCGCAGCTGCGCGCGCCGTCGCCCTGCCAGCTAATCGCCAGGGAGCCGCTCAGCGTGAGGTTGACGCTCGTCACGCTCGCAGTCCGACCCACCGCCGGCGTGGCCGCGGCGACGACGGCAGCCGCCACCGCGACGATCGCCCACCGAGCCCTCCTGGACCCCCTCACACACGCGATCGTACTGCGCCGCGGAAAGTATCCTCAGGTGTCCATGAGGGTCATCGGCGCGGATGCAGCGGTCGTTCGGGCCCTCTCTGCGGTCGAAACTCGTGCCGCTCGCCGCCTAACCCTTAAGGCACCGCGGTGGCCTCGGCGATGCCGCCGCCTCGGACCGCCGCCGCGCCTTCCTCCCCTCGCGTCAGGCGATGGGCGAGGTAGACCGGGACCGTCGACGCGAGCACCAGCAGGATCGCCACCACGTTGACGATCGGTAGCTGGTTGGGGCGGAAGAGGTTGTTGAAGATCCAGATCGGCAGCGTCTGCTGCCCCGCGCCGATCGTGAACAGAGTGACGACGATCTCGTCGAACGACAGCGCGAACGCCAGCAGCGCGCCGGCGACGAGCGCCGAGCGCATCGCGGGGAGCGTCACGTAATAGAAGGTCTGCCACGGGTCGGCGCCGAGATCCGCCGAGGCCTCCTCGATCGATCCCGACGAGCGGCGCAATCGCGCCACCGCGTTGTTGTAGACGACCACGATGCAGAAAGTCGCGTGCCCGATGATCACCGTCAGCAGGCTCAACGAGATCCCGAGGACCTGCGTGAAGGTGTCCGACAACGCCACGCCCGTAACGATCCCCGGCAGCGCGATGGGAAGGATTACCAGGAACGAAACTGTCTCCCGTCCGAAGAAGCGGTGTCGGGCGACCGCTAGCGCGGCGAGCGTGCCCAGGATCAAGGCGGTTGCCGTCGCTACCAGACCTACCTTTATCGAGGTGACGATCGCGCTGCCGGCTCCGCTGTGATGGAACGCCGCGTCGAACCAATGCGTGGTCAATCCCGGGGGAGGCCAGGAGAGGATGTTCGAGGAGTTGAAGGCGTAGATCCCGACCACGACCAACGGCAGGTAGATGAACGCCAGGGTCAGCCCGACGGCCGCCCGCAGAGCGATCCTCGCGCGCCGGCTGAGCAACATAGGTGCTCGAACGCTCCCAGCTTCCTGGCGATCAGCAGATAGACGATCATGATCAGAACCGGCACCGTGGCGAACGCCGACGCAAGCGGCAGGTTGTTGGTGATGTTCGAGTACACGACGGTCCCGATGAAGTCGTTGTTGGACACCAGCTGGGGCGTGATGTAGTCGCCCAGCGTGAGCGAGAAGGTGAAGATCGAGCCGGCCACAACGGCGGGGAGAGCCAGCGGAAGGATGACCCGACGGAACGTCGTGAACGGGCCGCCACCGAGGTCCTCGGAGGCGGCGAGCAGTGAGTCGGGGATGCGCTCGAGGCCGGCGAAAATCGGCAGGATCATGTACGGGAGCCACAGGTAGCTCATCACCAGCCACACCGCCAGGTTCCCGTAGCCGGGACCCTGGATCCCGAGGGGGTGCAGCGCCCAGTCCAGCACGCCGCCCGAGGAGAGGATCACCCGCCAGGAGTAGACCTTGACCAGGTAGCTCGACCACAGCGGCATCAGCACGGCCACGACCAACACGGCCTTGCCCCGCCGACGCGCAACCTTCGCCATATAGAACGCGACCGGGAACGCCAGCAGCGCGTCGGTCACGGTGACCGCCGCGGCGATGCCGACCGTCCGCAGAGCCACGGTCCGATACACGGACTCGGTGAAGATCGTCTTGAAGTTGTCGGTAGTGAACGTCTGCGCGACCTCGCCGGTGAGCGAGTTGACGTTCCAGAACGCGGCCGCGAACAGCACGGCGAGCGAGCCGAGATAGCCGACGACGAGCCAGCCCAGCGGCCCGGCCAGCAGGCTGCCCACGGTCAGTCGGTGGCGGCCATAGAAGAGGTCGGCCACCCTCCGGCCAACCGTCACCCGCGGTGGTGAAAGTGCGTCAGCGGCTTCCATCACCCTCGCCGCCCTCGCGAGCGGCGGTGCCCGCTATCCCTTGACCTGAGTCCAGGCGCTGACCCAGTCGTTGTAGTTCTCACACATTCCCGCGGCTGTCACCACAGTTCGTGGTCGGGGTCTCCCAGTAGTACACGCCGCTCCAGAACGAGGGCAGTCCGGCGTGGTACTCGTCGCAGAACTTCGGGTCCGGCGGATAGCCGATCGCCTTGGCTGCGGCCTCGAGCGTGGCCGGCTGGCACGCCAGGCTTTGAGCCGGCGCCTCGCCGAAGTACTGGGCGACCTCGGCGTTGGCCATCGGCGAGACGATCCAGTTCATCCACATGTACATGCAGTTGGGATGCTTGGCCTTCGAGCTGATCATCCACGTGTCCGACCAGCCCGTGGCTCCCTCGGTAGGCACAAACCCCTCACTCGCCGGGCTGATCGACACCGGAACCTTCTTGCCGGCCAGCTGGAAGTACTGGTACTGCCAGGTCGTTCCAACCCAGTCGTCGCCGCTCGCGTAGGACTGGATCTGCTTCGCCGCGTCGCTCCAGTATTCCCCGACCATCGGTCGCGCTGCTTGAGCAGGCTGATGGCCGCGTTGAACTGCTTGCTATCGAGCTCGTACGGGTTGGTGATGTTCAGCGACGGGTCGTGCGTCTTGAGATACACGGCCGCATCGGCGATGTACACCGGATCGTCGTAGACGGAGATCTTGCCCTTGTAGTTCGCCGCTTGGGTCGGATCCAGGATCACCGACCACGACAGCGGCCCGGGGTGGACGTGGTCGGTCCGCCACATCAGCAGGTTCGCTCCGCGGCCGTGCGGGATGCCGTAGTGCACACCGCCGAACGTGTTGTAGGGCTGGTTCTTGATGTCGGAGAAAATCGTTCTGTAGTTGGGGACGAGGTTCACGTTCACCGGGGAGACGTCACCTCCGTCCACCAGGCGCTCGGTGGCGTTACCGGACGCCGACACGCCGTCGTACTGGCCGGTGCGCATGAGCAGCACCATCTGGTCGGAGGTCCCGGCGTCCTTGTTATGGACGACGCATCCGGTCTGCTGCTCGAAGGGCTTCACCCACTGCGGCGCGACGTACCCGGGCCACTCGATCAGGTTGAGCTGCCCCTCACCCTTGCCCAGGCTCTGCAGCATGTGCGTGTTACGCGACGTGTTGCCCGACGAGCCGCAGCCCGCAAGCGCGGCTGCCATCAAGGCGATGAACGCGACAGCAAAGACCGTCGGACCGTGCCGCCGGCTGACGATGTATCTCACAGACTCTCCTCCTCCATTTCCGGTCCCTCGCCGACCGGTACCGCCTGTTCGGGCAGCCAGCCGACCTCCACTTTGTGTCCGCGCTGCTCGAGTACCTCGGCCGACGAGGTCTCGTAGTTCTGGCGCACCGCCTGGAGCCGTCCGCCCGCCTCCAGGTCGACCTCGTATCGGGTCACGGGCCCGGCGTACGCGACGGTGCGGATCACTCCGCGCTCGATCACCAGACCGTCGCGGGGCTCGTCCGCCCATAGCAGCCGCACCTTCTCGGGGCGGATCGTGAACCGTCGACCGTCGCGCTCGAGCACGTTCGACGTCCCCACGAACCCGCTGACGAACGGGGTGGCCGGCCGCTCGTAGACCTCCTCGGGGGTCCCGATCTGCTCGATTCGGCCCTCGTTGAAGACCGCGATGCGGTCACTCATCGTCAGCGCCTCGTCCTGATCGTGGGTGACGTACAGGAATGTGATCCCGACGGCGTCCTGAATTCGCTTCAGCTCGCTCTGCATCTGCACGCGCAGCTTCAGATCCAGAGCCCCGAGCGGTTCGTCCAGGAGCAGTACGCGGGGACGGTTGACGATCGCCCGCGCCAGCGCCACGCGTTGACGCTGCCCGCCCGACAGCTCGCCGGGCTTGCGCTGGCCATAGCCGGCGAGCCGCACCATCTCGAGTGCCTCGTCGCGTCGATGCGCCCGCTCCTTCTTGCCAAGCTTGCGAATCCTCAGGCCGTACTCGATGTTCTGGGCCACCGTCATGTGCGGGAAGAGCGCGTAGTCCTGGAACACCGTGTTGACCTCGCGGTCGTAGGGCGGAACGCCGGTCACGTCCCGACCCCCGAGCTGCACACGTCCCCGATCGGGCTCCTCGAAGCCGGCGATGACCCGCAGCGTGGTCGTCTTGCCCGAGCCGGAGGGTCCCAGCAGGGTGAAGAACTCGCCCCGCTCGATCGCGAGGTCGACGCGGTTGATCGCCACGACGTCGCCGTAGCTCTTGCTGATGTCGATGAGCCGGACATCGATCGCGTCGGCGCCCGACGGCGCGCCGACACGGGTGTGATCGGGCTCAACGGCCAAATCGGTCGCTCGTAATGACCGAACAGGCCCGGCCAGTCGCGAAGCTGATCCACGCCGCCTAACGCGCCGTCCACAACACGCCGGATATCGTCGGGTGGGTGCGACAACAGATTCGCATCCGACCCATGGTCGCCTCCGCGGTGGCGACCGGGATCGCAGCCATCGCAGTTCTCTTGATCGCGCGGGTGACCGGCGCCGACGCGGTCGGGCGCGCGTTCGACAAGTTCCACCCCGCTTGGATCGCGTTGATCGCCGGCGCCGAGCTGCTCACCTATCCCGCGTACGTGATCGCGTATCGGTCGATCGCCCGAATCCACGGGCACGCGCCGCTGTCGCTACCGCTCGTCGCCCGGGTGGTCGTCGCCGGGTTCGGCCCGTTCTCGATCGGCGGCGGGTTCGGCCTCGATGTCCGCGCACTCCACGCCCTGCACGAGGACGAGCGGAGCGCGCGCGTCCGCGTGATCGCGCTGGGGGTGCTCGAGTGGGCGGTGCTCGCACCGCTCGCGTGCATCGTGTCGATCGTGTTCCTTGCGCAGGGCGCGGACATCATGCCGTCGCTGTTGTGGCCGTGGGCGATCGCGGTGCCGGTCGGGTTCGCGTTCGCCGTCTGGGCCAGCATGCCGGGACGGGCGGAGCGCCTGGCAAGGCTCGCCGGCCAGCGCCACGGATGGATCGAGCACCTCCTCGAGGGCGTGGGCGTGCTGCGGACGCTCGCGACCAGGCCGCGCGTCTGGGCCGCGGCGTGGCTCGGCACCGCCTTCTACTGGGCCGCCGACATCGCCGCTTTCTACGGCGGCCTCCGTACGTTCGGACTGGATCCCGGCGCGGGCAAGGTGATCATCGCGTACGCGACCGGCTACGCGGCCACGCGGCGCTCGCTACCACTCGGCGGAGCCGGAATCACGGAGTTCCTGATGACCTACGCGCTCTACTGGGTGCGCCTGCCGCTGGCGCCCGCGCTCGCGGCGGTGGTCGCCTACCGGATCTTCAACCTCGTGCTCGCCGCGGCCCCGGCGCTGATCGCCCATCGACAGCTGGGGCCGGTACTCGAGCGCCGCAAGGAGCAACGGGCGGCGGCCTGATTCAGCTCGTGCGCCGCCAGTCTCCGGAGCGCCCGCCCGACTTCTCGAGCAGCACGACCTCGGCGATCTCCGCTCCGCGCTCGAGTCCCTTGACCATGTCGTAGACCGTCAGCGCGGCGACAGCCGCCGCGGTCAGAGCCTCCATCTCGACGCCCGTCGGCGCGGTGGTGTGAGCCTCCGCCGTCAACACGATCTCCCCGGCCTCGGGATCGACGGCTCCGTCCACGCCGACGAACGACAGCGCGAGCGGATGGCACAGCGGGATCAGCTCCGAGGTGCGCTTGGCCGCCTGGATCCCCGCGATCCGCGCGGTCCCGAGCACGTCGCCCTTCGGCGCGTCGCCCGCCGCGACCGTGCGCGCGGTCTCGGGCGCGACACGCACCACCGCCCGGGCCAGCGCCCTGCGGTCGGTAGCCGGCTTGTCGCCGACGTCGACCATCCGCGCCCGCCCTTCGGAGTCCAGGTGGGTGAGTTCGCTCAAACCGGCGCGACCGCGCGCTTGGCGTCCTCGATCAGGTCGCGGACGCCCTGGACGTCGCCCACGCGCAACAGGTCGATCGGGTCGGGGTCTCCGTCGACGATCGACTCGAAGAACTGCCTGCGGTCCTGGTAGGTCGGGAGCGTCGCCTTCGCCCAGCCCCGGGCCTCGTTGAGGAGGATCGCCAGGTTTGCGTACGGCTGGCCGAAGAGCTCTCCGATCTCGCGCTTCATCCGCTTGGCGAGCGCCGGTGACGCGCCCGCGGTCGAGATCGCGACCGCCAGCGGCCCGGTCTGCACGATCGCCGGGAGGATGAAGTTGCACAGCGGCGGGACGTCGACGACGTTGACGAGCATCGAGCGTTCCTCCGCGTCCTCGAACACGCGAATGTTCAGGTCGGTGTCGTCGGTGGCGGCGATCGCGATCAGCGCTTCGTCGAGGTCGCCGGTCTCGTACTCGCGATGTTCCCAGCGGATCGAGCCCTCGAGGGCGAGCTGGACCAGCTCCGGGTGCGCGCGCGGCGCGATCACGGTCACGTCGGCGTCGCACGCCAGCAGCCCCTCGACCTTCTCGAGTCCCACCCCGCCGGCACCGATCACCACGCAGCGGCGGCCGCTGAGCCGCAGGCAGGCGATGTAGAAGGGGGTCTCCAGCATCCCCTGCACGCAGGACTGGTCGCAGATCCCCCTGCGGAGCTGGCAGACGCATTCCTTGCCGGCGTAGGCCTGAGCGGGCATGACTACAGGGTACTTGGGCGCTATCGCTCGCCTTGGCGTTACACGTCGGCGTGGGGCGCCACCGCGCGGCTGCCGCTCGCGCGCCCGGCCGTGCAGGGTGTGCGCAAAGCCCACCCTAGGGTCACTATTCGGGCGAGCGGATCACAGCGACGATCGCGGTGCAAATCGATCACTCCAAGAGGAGGAAGGAAGATGTTCCGCAACAAGATCCGCACCGCGATCATCGCGCTCGCAGGCGTCGCCGCGCTGGCGGTCCCCGGGAGCGCCCTGGCCCAGAACCCGCTCGAGTGGACCACCGGTCAGGGCGCAAGCGACACGTCGCAGCCCACCCCTTTCGGCACCTATACGCTCGCGAACGTGCATCGCCCGGTCCGCGTGTACGGGTCGAACGGAAGCTACGCCGACACGTTCCAGGACCTGATCAACAGCCACCAGACGTGGGGAGTCGACCTCAACTGGCACACCCCGAGTTATTCGGACGTGTTGAACGACAGCGGCAGTGGCTTCCAGTGGAAGTTCGTGAGACAGGGACGCACTACCGTGCTCAACCCTCAGATCTCGGGCACCGAGCGCGTAGCCCTGTACAACACGACGAGGCGCCAATACCTCGTCTACACGGGCAAGGTGTGCTACCCGTTCATCGGCTGCAAGCCCCCGCTCGCGTATTCGACCACTCCGCGGTTTGAGTGGCACGTCGCGAACGGCTTGCTCAACGCGTCGACATACAGCGTCCGCGCGACCGAGCTGTACAACACGACCGCGCAGGGCTATCTGATCAACAGCCATGAGGACTTGGGAGTCGACCTCGACTTCCTCCATGCGCCGTTCAGCCTGCCGTACGCGTACAACCCGCCGCAGTCGCCGGTCGTCGCGCCCATCGGGGGCCTGGCGCCGTGACCCGAAGGCGCGAGCGGTGATGGCTCCGCGCTCACTGACCACGCAGCAAGAGAACCCCCGTCAACGGGGGTTCTCGGCTTGCTGGGGGCTAGCGCCCGATCGAGTCGCGCGCGAGCCGGACCCCGATCTTCAGCAGCGGGCCGAGCCCGTCGCGCAGGGCCGCCGCGCGGATCGACGGGCGGCCGTAGAGGATCGTCGCGGTCTGGCGCAGCGCCTTGCCCAGCGTCTCGTCGTACGGGTGCCACCACGGGTCGCGGATCGCCGACCCCTCCCACACCCGCAGCTTGACGTTGACGCATTCGTAGAGCCCGAACTTTGAGTGCGTCCGGCCGAGTCCCGAGTCCTTGACCCCTCCCCACGAGCACTGGCAGGCGCCGTGGCTGAACATGTGGTCGTTGATCCAAACCATCCCGGCCTCGAGCTCGCGGGCGACGCGCTCGCCCTTGCTCCGGTCCGACGTCCACACGGACGCCCCGAGGCCGAACTGCGAGTCGTTGGCGAGCTCGAGCGCCTCGTCCTCGGAGTCGACGACGATGATCGGGAGGACCGGCCCGAAGATCTCCTCGCGCATGATCCTCATCTCGTGCGTCACCCGTGTCAGGACCGCGGGGGCGTAGAAATCGCCGCTGAGTCCAGCCGGAGCATCGGCGGGGCCGCCACAGAGGAGCTTCGCGCCCGACGCGACCGCGTCGTCGACAAGGTCGCGCACGATCTCGAACTGCTCGCGGGAGACCATCGGCCCGATCTCGGTGTCCCAGCCGAGCGGGTCGCCCACGCGCAGGCGCTCGGCGCCGGCCACGACGCCGTCGATGAACCGCTCGGAGACCTCGCGCATCACGTACACGCGCTCGATCCCCGAACAGGCCTGGCCGGCGTTGGCGAAGCCGCCCCACAGCGCGCCCGCGATCGCGTGGTCGATGTTGGCATCGGCGAGCACGACCATCGCGTCCTTACCGCCGAGCTCGAGCACCGACCCTTTGAGCCGCTTCGCGCACTCCTCCCCGACCGACCGGCCGGTCTCGACGGAGCCGGTGAAGAACACCTTCGCGACGTCCGAGGCGACCAGCGCCGACCCGGTGCCGGGACCGTGCACCACCCGCACCAGCCCCTCCGGGACGCCGGCGCGGTCGAACACGCGGCGGATCCGCTCCCCGATCAGCGGCGTCAGCGAAGCCGGCTTCAGCACCACGCCGTTGCCCGCCATCAGCGCCAGTGCCACCTCGCCGAACGGGATGCTCCATGGGTAGTTCCACGGCGAGATCACGCCGATCACGCCCAGCGGCTCGTACGTGAACGCCGAATGCTTGGTCTTCAGGAACAGCTGCGGCATCGGGATCTTCTCGTCGGCGAGGATCTCCTGGCCGGCGCGCGCGATCCAGGTGAGCGCGTCGATTGTCGGGAGCACCTCCATCGAGAACGCCTCGGCGCGCGGCTTGCCCTGCTCGCGCACGAGCAAGTCTCGAATCTCGTCGCCCTCGTCGATCAGGACCTGTGCGGCCCGCTCCAGGTACCGGCCGCGGTCCTCGAGCGTCAGCTGCGCCCAGAACGGCTGCACCTTCGCGACCCCGTCGACGACCGCCTGCACCTCGCCGGGCGGGGTGACCGGAACGGCTCCCAGTCGCTCGCCGGTGGCGGGACTGAAGGACTCGAGCTGCTCGGTGGCTGCGCTGACGGCCATCCCGCGAGGTTAACGATCAGCCTCCGTCGTGGGTCGACGTGCAGGACTCTCCTACGCGGACGGCGTTGAAGAGCTAACTTCGCCCGCGGGCGCGGCGGACCTCCTCGAGCCGCTCCCGCAGCAGCGCCTCCGCCTCGTCGGGGTCGTAGAACCGCTCGTCGATCGCGGTGTCGGGCATCAGCTCCTGCGGCGAGAAATGACCCGGGCGCTTGTGCGGATTGTCGTAATTGCGGTCGCTCCGGGTCGAGGAGCGCAGGTGGGCCGGCGGCTGCTGCGCACCCCGCTCGCGGACCCACTCCCGAGCGGCACCGATCGCGCGCTTGGCGGCATCCGACTTCGGCGCGAGCGACAGGTAGATCGCGGCCTGGGCGAGCGCGAACTGCGCCTCCGGCATCCCCACGTGCTCGACCGCGGCGGCGGCCGCGGTCGCCACGACCAGCGCCTGCGGGTCGGCGTTGCCGACGTCCTCGGACGCGAGCACGACCATCCGCCGCACGATGAACCGCGGGTCTTCGCCGCCCTCGAGCATCACCGCGAGGTAGTACAGCGACGCGTCGGGATCGGAGCCGCGCGTCGCCTTGATCCAGGCCGAGATCGTGTCGTAGTGGCGGTCGGCCTGGCGGTCGTAGAGGAGTGCGCGCTGCTGCAGCGCGTCCTCGGCGTGGCCGAGCGTGACCGGCTCGTCCGGCGCGACCGCCTCGCACGCGAGCTCGAGCGCGTTCAGGGCGATCCGGGCGTCGCCTCCGGAGCGCTCGGCGAGAAACTCGAGCGCCTCCTCGGCGACCCGCACGGGCTTGCGGCCCGCTCGGCGTCCGGCCTCGCTCGGATGGGCCGCGCCCGTGTCATCCAGCGCTGGGTCGCACTCGCCCCGCGCCACCGCGCGATCGAGCAGCACGCGCACGTCGGATGCGCTGAGCGGCTCGAGCTCGTACACCCGCGCCCGCGACAGCAGCGCGGAGTTGACCTCGAAGTACGGGTTCTCGGTGGTGGCGCCGATCAGCGTGACGAGCCCCTCCTCGACCGCGGGCAGGAGCGCGTCCTGCTGGGCCTTGTTGAAGCGGTGGATCTCGTCGAGGAACAGGATCGTGCGCTTGCCGCTGCTCGACAGGCGCTGGCGCGCGCGCCCGATCACCGCCCGGACCTCCGCCCTGCCCGCCTGGACCGCGCTCTCCTCCTCGAACGCCGCGTCGGTGCTGACCGCGATCAGCCGCGCGAGCGTGGTCTTCCCGCTCCCGGGCGGCCCGTGCAGGATCATCGAGTGCGCGTGCCCGTCTTCGATCGCGCGCCGAAGCGCGGACCCCGATCCCGCCCGCCCGAGCAGCCGGCCCTGGCCGACGAACTCGTCGAGCGTGCGCGGGCGCAGCCGCGTCGCCAAGGGCGCGTCAGGCGGGGTCTCGGCGCGCTCGCCGGCACGCGGCGGCTCGGCGGTGTCGAACAGCTGCTCCACACCTCAAGTATGGCCGCGAGATGCGAGATGCGCCTATCGGCCGATGATCGACAGCGCCGCGTCGTGAAGGAGCCCGTTCGATGCGAGCGCGTCGCCGCCGTCGGCGGTGGCCACGCCCGCGAGGTCGGTGAACCGCCCGCCGGCCTCCTCGACGATCACCTGCGCCGCGGCCAGATCCCAGAGCGAGACCTCCGGCTCGACGTGGACCTCGACCGTGCCCTCGGCCACGAGCATGTATCCCCAGAAGTCGCCGAAGCCGCGGTTGCGCCAGCAACTCCGCGCCAGGGTCAGGAGAGCGTCCAGGCGCCCGATCCGCTCCCAGTGGAGAATGTCCCCGAGCGACAGCTGGGCGTCGCCGAGCTCCGCCACGGCTGACACCGACAGGCGTCGCGGCCCATCGGACAACCCGTCGTCGACGAACGCGCCCGCTCCCTCCGACGCCCACCAGCGACGTCCCAGCGCCGGCGCGGAGATGGCACCGACCGTCGTGCGCTCCCCCTCCTGGAGCGCGATCAGCGTGGCCCACACCGGGATCCCGCGGACGTAGTTCTTGGTCCCGTCGATCGGGTCGATGATCCAGCGGCGCGGGCCGCCGCCGGTGGAGACCCCGTATTCCTCGCCGACCACGGCGTCCTCCGGACGGGCGGTCGAAAGCAGGTCGCGGATCGCCTGCTCGACGGCCGTATCGGCCTCGCTCACCGGCGTCATGTCGGGCTTCGTGTCGACCTTCAGGTCCGCCGCGAGGAAGCGCCTCCGCGTGATCGAGTCGGCGATGTCGGCGAGCTCGAGCGCCAGCGCCAGGTCGTCGGGATCGGCGGTCACTGGCCGAGGATGCTATGCGGACGGCTAGGCTGCTCGCCTCATGGCAGCCGCTCAGCTCCAGCAGGAGTCAATCGAGGTGCTTCGGCGCCTGGTCCGATTCAACACCGTCAACCCGCCCGGGAACGAGCGCGACGCGATCGAATACCTCGCCGCATACCTCGGCGACGCCGGGTTCGAGACCGAGGTGCTCGCCGCTGAGGAGAAGCGGCCCAACCTGGTGGCCGACCTGCGGGGTGCCGGAGACGGACCGACCCTCTGCTACCTCGGCCACGTCGACACGGTCCTGGCGGACCCCTCCGACTGGACCCACGATCCGTGGTCGGGCGACGTCGCTGACGGGTTCCTGTGGGGCCGCGGCGCGCTCGACATGAAGTCGCAGGTGGCGGCCGAGGCGGTCGGGGCCGCGACGCTCGCGCGGAGCGGGTGGCGGCCGGGCACCGGACACCTGAAGCTCGTGTTCGTCTCCGACGAGGAGACCGGCGGCGAGGTCGGCGCACAGTGGCTCACCGCGACCCACCCCGGCCGCGTCCGCTGCGACATGCTGATCAACGAGGGCGCGGGCGAGTCGTTTGAGTGGGAGGGGCAACGGCGCTATGGGGTCTGCTGCGGGGAGAAGGGGATCTTCCGCTTCACGCTGACCGCGCACGGGATGGCGGGCCACGCGTCGCTGCCGAAGACCGGCGACAACGCCCTGCTGAAGCTCGCGCCCGTGCTCGAGCGGCTCGCCGCAGCGCGGCCCTCGTTCGAGCTGACCGAGGCGCCCGAGGCGCTGCTGCGCGGGCTCGGCGTCGACCCCTCCGATCCGGTCGCCGCGATCGAGCGGATCGCGGGGATCGACCCGCTGCTTCCGATCGTGGTCGAGCCGATGCTCGGCGTGACGCTGGCGCCGACGATGGTGCGCGCCTCCGAGAAGGTCAACGTGATCCCGGCCCACGCCGAGCTGAAGATCGACTGCCGCGTTCCCCCCGGGCTCGGAGAGGAGGCGGCGCGACGTCGCGCCGAGGAGGTGTTGGGCGATCAGGCCGAGAACGTGACGCTGTCGTTCACCGAGACGGTGGCCGGGAACCAGTCACCCGTGCAGACGCCGCTGATGGAGGCGATCGCGCGCTGGGTCGCCCGCAACGACGAGGGCGCCGAGACCGTCCCCGTGATCCTGCCCGGGTTCTCGGACTCCAAGTGGTTCCGCGAGGCGTTCCCGGACTGCGTCGCGTACGGCTTCTTCCCGCACCGCTACACGAGCCTCCACGAGGTCGCGCCGCTGGTCCACAACGCCGACGAGCGGATCGACGTGCGCGACCTCGGATTCGCGACCGCTTGCTACGCCGACCTGGCGCGGGAGTTGCTGGGGTAGTCGCGGCCGGAGCGAGGCGGCGGACTGTTCCCGGAGGAGCCCCGAGGACCAGGGGATGCGGTCCGACCGACCCTTACCCGCATATCACCCGCTGGTCCTGCGAGTGCTATGCGCGTAGGGGTCGCCTGGCGACCCCTACCCGTCACGGGCGCGCGGGGGTTGGGGCGGATGACGCGTAAGGGTCGCAAAGCGACCCCTGCCCGTCACGGGCGCGCGCGGGTTGGGGCGGATGACGCGTAGGGGTCGCGTGGCGACCCCTACGCGTAGGGGTCGCGGACGCGCCGGTCGAGGCGAGCCGCACCGAGCCCCCTCAGCGCTTCGGCAGCATCTGGTAGATCGTCGAGTAGCCGATCAGGAAGACCACCTTGCCGTCGGTGATCACCGGGGTGAACTCGCCGTCCGGGAACGAGAACACCTGGCGGCCGGTGCGCACATCAACGCCGACGGTCGTGTTCGAGCCGAGGCTGGAGTAGTAGACGACGTTGCCGAGAACGGTCGCCGAGCCGTCGATCCGCCCGCCGCCGGAGTGGCTCCAGCGCTCGCCGCCGCTGATCGCGTCGTAGGCGTATTCGTTGCCGTCGTAGGAGCCGATGTAGACGGTCGGGCCGACGCCGGGCACGTCGGCCACGGCCGGGGAGGCGTAGACGTAGGCGCCGGTCGACGCGCTCCAGGCCTGGGCGCCGGAGTTCGCCCAGAACGCGTACACGCCGCCGTTGGTGCTGCCGACGTACACCCGGCCGAACGCGACGGCCGGGGTCGAGTAGACGTTGTCGCCCGCGCCCGCGGACCAGAGCTCATTGCCGTTGGCGGCGTTCACGGCATAGACGTGGCCGCCGTAGTCGCCGAAGTAGATCGTGTCGTGGGCGAACGCGACCCCGCCCTTGACCGAGCCGCTCGCGCCGAACGTCCAGTTGACGTGGCCGTCGTAGGTCCTGAACGAGTACACGGTCCCGCCCTGGTCGCCCAGGAAGACGCTGAGCCCGTGCACCACCGGCGAGGACTCGCTGCCCGGCGGCAGCGCGTGCGACCAGACCTTGCGCCCCGTCTTCATCGACAGGGCAACGACAGCGCCGTTGCCCCCCACCCGTGCTCCGGGGGTCTCCGAGAGCAGCACGAAGAACACGAGCTTGTGGCGGATGTCGAGGGCCGGGGAGGCGGCTGCCAGTGTGCCGACGCGGCGTACCCACAGCACATGACCGTTGCGCGTGTTGACCGCCCGCGCGAAGCCGTTGTAGTCCTCCAAGTAGAGCGTGTTGTCATAGATCACCGGCGGGAACTCGAGCAGCGCGCCGTCGTCCCACTTCCAGCCCACCCGGAACGGCGGGTCGAGCTTGCCGGAGTGCGGGAAGAAGCGGGTGCGCGCGAGGTTGAAGCCGTAGAACGGCCACGCGGTGTCCGTGGGCGCCGGGCGCGGCTTGGGCGGTGGCGGCGGAGCGGGGGGCGGCGGCTGGGTGACCGCCGGCGGAGGCGCACGGTACGTCGTGCTTCCACATGCGCTCAGGGCGAGGACCACCACCGCGACCCCGATCACAAGCCGGAGGTCCGTCACGGCGGCGAGTCCCCGACGCAGACCGGGACTCGACATGGCGCCGGATCGTAGCCGGAGGACCCGTCGCCAAGGGTCTGCTCGCAAATAGACTCCCCCCATGGCCACCCAGGCCTCCACCCGTCAGCGTCTCGACCCCGAGATCTTCCGACTGCCGGTGGAGCGGATCCGGCGCGGCTACTACTCCGACGCGTACTTCGTCTACACGAAGCACCTGCTCGAGGCGGAGAACCATCACCCGAGGGTCACGATGCAGGTGTTCCAGAAGCACGAGTCGCTGCTGGGCGGGATCGACGAGGCGATCGCGGTGCTGAAGCTCGGCTCGGGCAACGAGGAGGACGGGGTCTGGATACCCGGATGGGACGGGCTCGAGGTCAATGCGCTCCACGAGGGCGACTCGATCGCGCCGCTGGAGACGGTGATGACGATCGAGGGCGACTACAGCCTGTTCGCTCACCTGGAGACCGTCTACCTGGGGTCGCTGGCGCGGCGCTCGCTGATCATGCACAACGTCAAGGAAGTCGTCGAGGCGGCCCACGGCAAGCAGATCTTCTACTTTCCGGCGCGCCACGATCATTGGCTCGTGCAGACCGGGGACGGCTGGAGCGCGCACGTCGCCGGCGCGATCGGGGTGTCGACCGACGCGCAGGCGTCGTGGTGGGGCGGGCGCGGGATCGGGACGGTGCCGCACGGGCTGATCGCGGCCTACGGCGGCGACACGGTCCGGGCCGCGACGGTGTTCGCCGATCGGTACCACGGGGAGATGAACATCACCGTTCTGGTCGACTTCGAGAACGACTCGCTCCAGACGGCACTCGAGGTGGCCGACGCGCTCGGGCCGAAGCTCTGGGGGGTGCGGCTCGACACCAGCGAGGACCTGGTCGACCGGGCGCTGCTGGACGAGCTCGGGGGCTTCAAACCGACCGGCGTCAACCCACGGCTCGTCAAGAAGGTCCGCGCCGGCCTGGACGCCGCCGGCTGGGGCGACGTGCGGATCGTCGCAAGCGGAGGCTTCAACGCCGAGCGGATCCGCGAGTTCGAGTCCAAGGGCGTCCCCGTGGACGCCTACGGCGTGGGCTCCTCGCTGATTCGCGGCGACAACGACTTCACCGCCGACGTGGTGCTGCTGGAGGGCCGTCCGTGCGCCAAGGCCGGGCGCTGGTACCGGCCGAACGCACGCCTAGAGCGGGTGGAGTGATCGAACGGCCCGGCGCCCGATTTGACGGATCGGGCGTAGCTGCCGATCATCCCTAAGAGCATGCTCGATCCAGGGTTTCTCGGCTCCTACGACTTCAGTACGTGGCTGCAGACGTGGCTGCCGATCATCTTCATGGGGCTGCTGGTCGTCGGCGTGTTCCTGCTGTTCAGGTTGATGCCGCGCACGCGGCCGCAGCAGATCAAGCCCGAGTCCTCGCCGTCGATCGCGTGGAACGACATCGCGGGCGCCGACGAGGCCAAGGAGGAGCTGCGGGAGGTGGTCGAGTACCTACGCGATCCCAAGCGCTTCCGCGAGCTCGGCGCGAAGGTGCCGAAGGGCATCCTGCTCCACGGGCCGCCCGGGACCGGCAAGACGCTGCTGGCCAAGGCGGTCGCCCACGAGTCCGGCGCGACATTCTTCTCCCAGTCCGCGGCGTCGTTCGTCGAGATGTTCGTCGGCGTGGGCGCCGCCCGGATCAGGCGGCTGTTCCGCGCGGCGCGCAAGAAGGCGCCCGCGATCGTGTTCATCGACGAGCTCGACGCGGTCGGCGGCCACCGCGGGTTCGACGTCTCGGGCGAGCGCGACCAGACGCTCAACCAGCTGCTGGTCGAGCTCGACGGGTTCACCAGCCGCAAGGACGTCGTCGTGATCGCCGCCTCGAACCTGCTCGAGAAGCTGGACCCGGCGCTGCTGCGCCCAGGGCGTTTCGACCGCCAGATCTTCGTCTCACCTCCCGATGTCGGCGGTCGCGAGCGGATCCTCCACGTCCACACTCGCAACAAGCCGGTGGCCGACGGCGTCGACTTCAACCTGCTGGCGCGGCAGACCTCGGGCCTTACCGGGGCGGATCTGGCCAACATCTGCAACGAGGCCGCGATCTTCGCCGCACGCCGGAGCTCTCCGCAGCTCGAGATGTCGGACTTCGACGGCGCGATCGAGCGCGTCGTGGCGGGGATGCAGTCGCGCCGCGCGTTGACCGACCACGAGAAGCGCGTGGTCGCCTACCACGAGGCCGGCCACGCCCTCTGCGGCGAGCTGCTGCCGTCGGTCGACCGGGTCCACAGGATCTCGATCGTGCCCCGCGGCCGCGCGCTCGGGTACACGCTCAACCTCCCCGAGGAGGATCGCTACCTGAAGACGCGCGAGGAGCTGATCGACTTCATGACGATGCTGCTCGGCGGTCGCGCGGCCGAGCAGCTCGTGTTCGGCTCGATCACGACCGGCGCCGCCGACGACCTCAAGCGGGTCGCCGAGATCGCCCAGGCGATGGTCCACGAATACGCGATGGGAACCGGCTCCGGTTCGCTGCGCGCGAGCACCGACGGCGCCGCCGAGGCCACCAGGCGGGTCCGTGACGCCGAGGTCCGCGAGCTGGCGGACGAGGCCTTCCGCGCGGCGATCGCGCTGCTCGACTCCCACCGCGAGCAGCTCGACGCGCTGGCTGGCACGCTGCTGATCAACGAGGTGCTCGAGCGCGAGGACATCGAGCGGATCATGGGCGACACTCCGCCCGCGGCGCCGCGTAGGATCGGCGAGCTGTCGGTCGCGGCCGCCACCGCGCTGAACCCCGCGCGGCCGCCCCGGCGTCGCCAGTAGCGGCGGCGTGGGCCTCGCCGCTGCCGGCTACCGGTCGCTAACCTCACGCTCCGTGCTGACGACGATCGACCACGTCGGCGTCGCCGTCGAGGACATCGACGCCGCGCTCGCGCTCTACCGCGACGCCTTGAAGCTGCCGCTCGTTCACCGTGAGACGGTCGCCGACCAGGGCGTCGAGGCGGCCCTGCTCGACGTCGGCGACGGCCACGTCGAGCTGCTCCAGCCGCTCGCGCCGGATACCGCCGTCGGGAAGTTCCTGGCCCGCCGCGGTCCGGGGCTCCACCACGTCGCCTACCGGGTCGACGACATCGACCGCGCGCTCAGCGAGCTCGCCGAGGCCGGGATGCGGCTGATCGACGAGCGGGCCCGCACCGGGATCCGGGGCTCGCGCGTGGCGTTCGTGCACCCCGGCTCGACCGGCGGCGTGCTGACCGAGATCGTCCAACCCGCGGAGGTCCACTGATGGCCGGCGAGAAGCCGCAGAAGGTCTCGATCGGTTTCATCGGCAGCCAGGTGCTGAGCGCCCGGATCGCGCCCGCGGAGCTCGCGAAGCTCCGCGACGCGCTCGGGAAGGACGACTGGCGGGACGTCCGCTTCGAGGACGGGACCGCGGCGCTCGACCTCTCGAAGGTGGTCTACGTGCTCGTCGAGGACGAGGAGCACCGGGTCGGGTTCGGGGCCTGAGGGGAACCGCCGAGCGCGCGCTCACCGGTCCACGAACGCGATGTGGCCCTCGGCGTGGGCCACGGCGGGGCCGTTCGCCACGTGCCGGACCTGGCAGCTCGCGGCGCCGCAACGGACGTCGTCGACGAGCGCCCCACCCTCGGTCGCGACCACGAGATCGCCCGCGCGGACGCCCGCGGCGCTCAGCTGCGCGTGGCTCAGCGCCAGCAGCACGTCGTCGCCGGGATGCCGGTTTCCGGGCGTCAGGCGGTCGGCGAGCAGCGCCTGCGCGTGGGGATCGGCGGGAACGAACGCCTCGCTCTCGACGCCGACGTCGCCGCCGTGCGGAAGCCCCGAGTTGCCGACCAGGAAGCTCCGGCCACTCGGCGTCACCGCGAAGACGCGCCCGCCCGTCTCGTCGGGAGCGATCAGATCCCCCGCGAAGCGCCCGAAGGCGGCCGGCGCGACCGCGATGCCGCCCTCAACGCGCGGCGCGGTCGTCGTGATCGTCGACACGGAGCCGCGGCAATCGATCGCGTCGACGGTGGTCGTCATGCCGTGATTGATCGTGACCACCAGCCGATGCCCGAACCGCCCGGTCAGATCGAACGTGATTCCGTCGATCAGCCCCGGAGCGGTGAGGCTCGCGAACCTGCGCACCCGTCCCGACGCGCCGACCCGGGTGATGCCGCGGCCGTCCCGCAGACGGATCGCGTAGATCGCTCGAGCGCCGAAGCATCCGCCCGGGGACGCCGCGATGTACGGCTCCTCGCCGGCGGGACTCGCGTACGCGGGGGCGTACCGGGTCAGCGCGCCGGACGGCGCCAGCAGGAACAGCTTCCCAGCGGCGGCGACGATCGCCGACCCGTGAGTGGGACCGGCGACGACGTCGAGGGGGCGCGTGACGTGGAGCAGCGTCCTCCAGTGCGCGAGCGCGGCGGACCGAGGCGCGGTGATCGCCCCCGTGGCCGCGCTGCCACACGCCGCCGGCCCCAGGACCGAGAGCGTCGCGAGCAGCAGACAACGACTACGGTGCATCGTAGCTAGAGACTAGCGATCGCCGCCTCGCGCCTGGCATCACGTCGCGCTCCGTACAGTCCCGCGCGTGTCTGTGGCAGCCCTGGACACCTCTGCGCTGATGCTAGCCCGCACCCGCGGCCACGCCCGCTGGGCGGAGCGCGCCGTCGCCGCCTACTCCAATGCGGGCGAGCATGCCGCCTGCTGGCTCGCGCTGGGCGCCGCCGGCGCCGTCGCGAGCAGTGGCGCCCGGCGCCGTGAATGGCTTCGCGGAATGCGGATCGTGGCGGGCAGCTACGCGTGCAACCAAGCGGTCAAATTCGCCGTCCGCCGTCGCCGCCCCGAGCTCGACGGGCTCCCTCCCCTGACCTCGACCGTCTCGCGGCTCTCCTTCCCGAGCGCTCACGCCACCACCTCGTTCGCGGCCGCCCGCGCGTACCGCGGGCTCGTCCCCGCGTGGGCGCTGTACGCCGCCGCGGTGGCGTTCGCGCTCAGCCGGCCGTATCTGGGCGTGCACTACCCGACCGACGTGCTGGCCGGGGCGGCGCTCGGGAGCGCGGTCGCGGAGGTGTGGCCGCCGTGAAGATCGGGATCGTCGGGCTCCCGAACGCCGGCAAGTCCTCGCTCTTCTCGGCGCTGACCGGGGTGGCGGCGGAGGCCGCGAACTATCCGTTCACGACGATCGATCCCAACGTGGCCGTCGTGCCGGTCGCCGACGAACGGCTGGACGCGGTGGCGCAGACCGTGCGCGCATCGAAGGTCGTGCCCGACACGATCACGTTCCACGACATCGCCGGACTGGTCGCCGGCGCGCACCGCGGCGAGGGGCTCGGCAACCAGTTCCTGGCCAACATCCGCGAGACGGACGCGATCGTGCACGTCGTCCGCGTCCACCGGGACCCGAACGTCGTGCACCCGGAGGGGCGCGTCGACCCGCTCGCCGACGTGGCGACGATCGAGACCGAGCTGCTGTATGCGGACCTCGAGCAGGCGGAGCGCCGGCTGGAGCGGGTGGCTCGGTCGGCGAAGAGCGGCGACCGGCACGCGGTCGCCGAGGAGGCCTGGCTCCGGCGGCTGATCGAGGCGCTCCAGGCGGGCCGCCCGGCGCGAACCGTGCCGCCGCCGGCCGACGCTCCCGACGCGGTGTCGCTGCTTGCGCCGCTGACCGCCAAGCCCGTGCTGTACGTCGCGAACGTCGACGAGGGCTCCGCCGAGGTGCCACCCGAGCTGGAGGAGTACGCGCGCGAACAGGGAGCGGCCGCGGTCGCGGTGTCGGCGCGGCTCGAGGCCGAGCTGGCCGAGCTCGAGCCCGAGGAGGCCGCCGCGATGCGCGCCGAGCTGGGCATCGGCGAGTCGGGGCTCGAGGCGGTGATCCGCGGCGCCTTCTCGCTGCTCGACCTGATCGCGTTCTTCACGGCCGGCGAGGACAAGCCGGCGCAGTCCTGGCACGTCCGGCGGGGGCTGTCGGCGTGGCAGGCGGCCGGCCTGATCCACTCGGACATGCAGCGCGGCTTCGTCCGCGCGGAGGTGATCTCGTGGGAAGACCTGGTCGACGCAGGCGGGTACGCCGGCGCGCGCGAGCGCGGGACGCTCCGCGTCGAAGGGCGTGACTACCTCGTCGCGGACGGCGACGTGATCACGATCAGGTTCACGCCGTAGCGACGTGCGCGCGCGCGCAGTTGTTGTAGTATCCTACAACTAATGCTCACAGTGCCGCAAGCCGCCACGAAGGTCGGCCACGATCCGGAGACGATCCGCCGGTGGATCCGGTCCGGTCGGCTGCGTGCGCGCAAGGTCGGCACGCAACACGTGATCGAGGAAGCGGACCTGGCCACAGCTGCCGAGGCCGCGCGCAAGCTCCCGCTGCCGCCACGGTGGGGGAGGTTCGAATCGGGCCGTCCAACGCCGGACTGGGTCGCGGCGATCCACCGGTCTCGCCGCGAGCGCTAGCGCGTGCTCGTTGTCGACGCGAGCGTGGCGCTGGAGGCCTGCGCTACCGAAGACGGGTTCGAGCCGCTGCCGACCGAACTGTGCGCACCCGCGCTGATGTGGTCGGAGGCCGCGTCGGCGCTGCACGAGCTGATGTGGCGGGGGCAGATTGAGCCCGAGGACGCCACCGAGACATTTGCGCGTCTCCAGCGCGCTCCGGTCAAGCGGCGGCACCACGCTGCGCTGCTACGGACCGCGTGGGAGATAGCAGAGGACCTCGGCTCGGCGAAGACGTACGACGCCGAGTACCTCGCGCTGGCGCGCCTGCTGAAAACCCGTGTGGTGACGCTCGACGCCAGGCTCAGACGCGCTGCCGATCGCCTCGGCCTCGTGGTCGGCGTCGCCGAGCTCTGACCACCGAAGTCCGGCGCCGGCGCAGAGGTTTCGTGGACCGCCGCGTAAGGCGGCGGCGTCGGCCTACAGGTCGCTGACGCTCCCGGCCGCCTCGAGCCGCTCGGCGAGGCGGTTCAGCCCGAGGCTCCGCGCGGCCTCCGCCCCGCCGGAAAGGTCTGTCTCGCGGTCGGGCGGGCGCTTCACGGGGACCGCCTGGAGCGTCGCGATCCGCCGGTATCCGCGCAGCACGTCCGCCGACTCGGTCAGCGCCGCGGCGACGCGCGGGCGCTCCTCGCCGGCCGCGGCGATCGCGCCATCGA
>Ga0187776_10000342_pt1 | contig 22751 bp, 25 predicted proteins | sample 0216_BV02_MP12_2_FD_132426 | JGI IMG/M metagenome (GOLD analysis project Ga0187776, IMG submission 132426) | Tropical peat soil microbial communities from peatlands in Department of Meta, Colombia - 0216_BV02_MP12_20_MG | ecosystem: Environmental > Terrestrial > Soil > Wetlands > Peat | place...
CGCTGCGCCCGTTCGGTTTGCATGCGACGCAGTTCACAATTCTGCAGGCACTCTCGATCGCAGGAGAAGTGCCACAGGGGCAATTGGGTGAAATTCTGGCCTTGGACACCACCACCCTGACTCGGACGCTCGCAATCATGCGCCGGCACCGCTGGATCGCGGAGCGGCGTGGGCAGGATCGGCGGGAACGCTGGATTCGCTTGGCCAAGGCCGGGGAGCTCCAACTCAACCGTGCTTTACCCGTCTGGGAGAAAGTGCAATCCCACCTGCAAGCCGAACTCGGGGATAAAGCTTGGAATTATCTCTTCCGCGCCACCACCAACTTGGCAACTATCGCAACCGATAAAGGAGACCGGTTATGACCAGATATGGAAAGCTATTGACGGCCCTGCTAGCCGGCTGGTTTACGTTTGCTCTTGTCGGCTCGGCATTACATCTTTTCACAAATGCAGCGAATCAGATTGGAATCGCCGTAGCTCTTTCCGCCAGCAGTCCCATTCTGATCTTCTTTCTGTGGTTTGCCACTTCGGAAAATTTCCGCCGCTATACCTTGTCGCTGGACTCGAAGAGTCTGACGTCGCTGCAATCCTGGCGGGTCGTCGGGGTCGTATTCGTTCTCATGGAGGCGCGTGGCATCCTGCCTGCGATCTTCGCTCTACCTGCGGGATACGGCGACATCTTCATCGGAGCAACGGCCTCTTCGGTCGCACTCTGGCTTGCGAAACCCAATTATCGAAATACCTTCATCGTCTGGCAGCTACTCGGGATCACTGATCTGTTAACCGCAGTGACTCTCGGCACGACCGCGCGGCTGCTTGATCCACATGGTCCCCTGATGACCCCGATGACCGTGCTGCCGCTGAGCCTGATCCCAACTTTCCTGGTGCCGCTGTTTTTCATTCTGCACGTGATCTGCATCGCCCAGGCCAAATCATGGAAGAAGGCGGTGCGCCCGGCTTCGTTGCCACAGACGCAGGCTATTAGAATGGTGGGATGAGGATCCTGCTGTTCAGCGGAAAGGGCGGCGTAGGCAAGACCAGCCTCGCCGCCGCCACCGGCGTTAAACTCGCACAACTGAAATATCGTACCCTGGTGATGAGCATCGATCCGGCGCACAGCCTGGGCGATGCCTTCGATCTCGAAACTGATCTCTTCCACGTTCAGACCTCCGATCCCCTTCCCATCAACGATCAGCTCTCGATCCAGGAACTGAATATCCAAAAGGAAATCAAGCGCCACTGGCAGGAGATCTCCTCCTACGTGAGCTCGGTCCTGCGAACAACCGGGATCAGCGGCGTGGAAGCGGAAGAACTGGCCATCCTCCCCGGCATGGAAGAGCTCAGCGCCATGATGTACATCAACCAATATCGTCGTGAACACCGCTATGACGTGATCGTGCTCGATGCTGCTCCCACCGCCGAATCCATGCGCTTCATCAGCATGCCCACCACGCTCGACTGGTATATGAAGCACATCTTTCCCTTCCAGCGCAGTCTTCTCAAGGCGGTGCGGCCCATCGCCAACCGCGTGGGGCCCATCGAATTGCCGCCCGACACCTACTTCGGCAACATCCGCGACCTCTTCCAGAAGCTGGAAGGCGTCGATGAGGTCATGGAGGATCCTCAAGTCACCAGCGTTCGCCTGGTGACCAATCCCGAGAAGATGGTGTTGCGGGAGACGCAACGCGCTTTCGTCTACTTCTCTCTCCATGGCCTCACCGTGGACACCGTAATCGTGAACCGGGTGCTTCCTGCCGAAATCATGGACACGTGGTTCAATGAGTGGCACAGTTCTCAAGCCACGATCATGCACGAGATCGAAGATTACTTCGCCCCAGTTCCGGTAAAGAAAGTGCCGCTATTCGCTCACGAAGTCCTGGGCAAGCAGCGGCTAGAGGATCTGGCGCAAGTGCTGTATGCTGAGAACGAAGATCCGGCGGCCGTAACCCGAACGGAGAGGACTTACACTTTCGGCAAACGCGACGGTATCTACGAGATTCGAGTTCTGCTACCATTCGCCACCAAGGGCGAGATCGAACTATTCAAGAAAGGTGACGAATTGGTAGTGCAGGTCGGCACTTTTCGCCGTCACATCGGCCTGCCGCGATCAATGGCAGCCCTGTCGCCCTCCCGCGCCAGGCTGCAGAGCAAAACCCTCACGGTCGAAATGAAGGAGACACCATGAACGACACCAACAAAACTGAATCAACGACAAGCGAGAGAGCAGTCTATGAACCGTGCCCCTGCCGCGAAGTCGTCAACACCGTGAAGGAAATTTTCGGGATTTCTCCCGAGGTGCGGCAGCACCTGATTAATTCGCGGGTGGAATTCCTCAAGGCTATCCGCGAGGCTCTCACCCAGCGCATCGATCGGCTATCGAGCCAGGCGCAGCCGGGAACCAAAGTCGCAGTCGAGTAGCGAATCTACTGCCGCGACTTTTCCTTGAGAAACGTTCCCTCCTGGAGCTCGGTGAACGCCTCCCGCAGCTCCTCCTGCGTGTTCATCACGATGGGTCCGTACCACGCCACCGGCTCTGCAATGGGTTTCCCCGAAATCAGCAGGAATCGGATTCCATCCTCTCCCGCCTGCACCGAGACCTCGTCGCCGCGATCAAACAGTATGAGCGAGCGGTTGTCTGCTTCCGTAGGAGGTCTCGTGTCCAACCACTTGACCGGCTCAGTCGGCACGGCCAGAGGCTCGGATGCATTGCAGAACTTTCCGCTTCCCCCAAAAACGTAAGCAAACGCGTGCCGGGTCGTCTCCACCGGAAGAGTTTTCCTCTTGAGTGGAGAAACCGACACATCAAGATAGATTGGATCGGCGGCTACGCCATCCACCGGCCCTTTCTTTCCCCAAAAACTTCCGCACACGATTCGCACGTGGGTGCCGTCGTCATCCGTGACCTCGGGGATGTCCTGAGTCTTCACCTCCTGGTAACGCGGCGCAGTCATCTTCAGCGACGAAGGAAGGTTCCCCCACAGCTGAAAGCCGTGCATCCTGCCGGTGCGATCGCCTTTAGGCATCTCCTGATGAATGATGCCGCTGCCCGCTGTCATCCATTGCACATCTCCCGCCGCAATGGCGCCGCTGTTTCCTAAGCTGTCGCCGTGTTCGACGGTCCCCGCCAGCACATAGGTGATGGTTTCGATCCCGCGATGAGGATGCCAGGGAAAGCCGGCAAGGTAGTCTTCAGGAACATCGTTGCGGAAATCGTCAAGCAGGAGGAAGGGGTCAAAGTCTTTGCTGTTTCCAAAACCGAAAGCGCGCCGCAGGTGCACTCCCGCGCCTTCCAGAGTCGGCTTGGATTTAATCAACCGCTTGATAGGTCGAATTGACATGGCAGCTCCCTGTTACAGAAGCTTTGATGTCACGCCAACCATGAACGACTCTCTGCCATCCCGATACGGTGGGTGATCCATCATGAGCGCAGCGCAGGGTGGCTAGAATCATCGCTCCATACACAAGATTAAAGTGGTGGTCCACCTTTGCCGCAACAAGTTTGGGCCACCCCGGGAGAGTGGCCTGCTCGAGCTTGCTTTGGCTTGAGAACGGAAATACGTGGGAACGGACGTCCCGTCCATTCAGGGCGAGCCAGCCTCGACTCACTCTTACTTCACCCGATCCAACTTCACACTTGGGGCACTCAGGCGGACATTGGTTCACTTACGCCGTTTCGGAACTTTCAGTCCGAGCGCCTTGATGACTTTCTTTGGGTCATCGTTAGGACCCACCGCACCGTACCTCGCCCAGACAAGCAAGTGACGATTCTGAAACTGAACAAACGAGAGTTTTCGGTTCCGATCCTTATTGCCCTTGTCCAGCCTGCTGATAATCGCGTTAATTCGCTTGGTCGCCTCCGCCAGTTGGGCATCATGGGCGGCGGATAGCTGATTCACCTCCCAGAGACTGCACACGCTCTGCGAATTCCACTTGCTGATGAAACACTCCAACACCTTACACTGCTGGTCGGCGCACAGCCACTGGTATGTTTCAGTTGGTTTTGAGCCACCTGTATCAATCATTTTCAACTCTCCTCGCTCTGGAACGTATTCTTCCTTAGCGTGACCGTTGAGGATTGCTGCGGGCCCGTCGAGCGGTTCTGCTAGGGAGCGGAGTCTGGTTCCGGCTGGTTGCGAACTATCTCCCCCAGGGCTTACCTCACCTTCAATCTGAGCGCCTTGATGATGTTTTCGTCATCATCGTGGGGTCCGACCGCGTAACTTGCCCACACGAGTAGCTGACGGTTCTGGAATCGAATGAACGAGAGCTTCCGCTTCGAGTCTTTGTTGCTCTCCTCGACTTCGCTCAAGATGGCGTTGATTTCTTTGGTGGCTTGGGCCAATTCGGCATCATGAAAAGCCGTCAGTTCCACTGTTTCCCACAGCTTGGTCAATGTCTGGTCGGCGGCAGGATCCTTAAAGCAGCAGACTTTGCCGTCCTTAGAGGTAAAGGAATAGGTATCTTTTTGTTCTTCTTGCATCTTTAACCCACCTTTCAGACTTGAGTTTCAGAGTGCTAGGGACGCTGAAGGACTTACTGAGGACGACATCATAACTCAGCCAACAAAAAGCAATAAGACGCGGCTCGGCTGGACTGGCCCACCTCTCCCGCAACCACAATACTGAGGGTGCCCCATTCCTGAGCGCAGCGAAGGGTGGGGCAAGAATTGCGATCCGTCGTCAACAGGATCTCCCAGAAATCAGGGCGCAGGACCCGCAATGCTCCCTCGGATTCTCACCTATCCCCCCGCGATCGCCCCAATGATCAGCAACGGCTCCTTGCCCGACGCAACCTCATCCGGCAACGGTGTATCGGGTGGCTCGTGGGAGAGATCCTGCTCGCAGGCGAAAAAGCGCAGAAAGGGCCGCCGCTGCTGGGTCACGTGATCGCGGATCGCGCCCTTCAGCATGGGATACTGAGCCTCCAGGGCGTTGAGGACCGAGCGCTGCGTTGCCCGGCCCTCGATCTCCAGCTTCACCTCGCCGCCGACCTTCGCCAACGTCCGCAGATGTGTCGGAAGCACCACCCGGATCATGACAGCGTCTGGACCTCAACCGAGAGCACTGCGGGAAGATCGCGAACGATCGGCGCCCAGGTGTCTCCGGCGTCAGCCGAAGCGTACACCTGCCCACCGGTTGTGCCGAAGTACACACCGCATTTATCGAGCGAGTCCACGGCCATGGCATCGCGCAGCACATTGACGTAGCAGTCACTCTGCGGCAGGCCCTTGGTGAGTGCCTCCCATTCATTCCCGCCGGTGCGGCTGCGATAGACGCGCAGCTTTCCCTCCGGCGGGAAATGTTCGCTATCGCTCTTAATAGGGACAACATAGATGGTTTCCGGCTGGTGCGCGTGCACATCAATCACGAAGCCGAAACCGCGCCGGCCGTCGGGAGCACCCGTATCGGTTGGGAGATTGCCATTTACCTCGCGCCAATTCTCGCCCGCGTCATCGCTGCGCATCACGTCCCAGTGCTTCTGCATGAACAGCACATCCGGACGCGACTTATGCATGGCAACGTGGTGGACGCAGTGACCGACCTCAGCCGTGGGATCGGGGATATATTGCGAATGCAGCCCGCGGTTGATCGGCCGCCACGTCTTCCCGCAGTCATCGCTGCGGAATGCGCCTGCAGCCGAAATGGCGATATAGATCCGCCCGGTATTGCGGGGATCGAGAATGATCGTGTGCAGGCACATGCCGCCCGCGCCCGGCTGCCACTTCGGACCTGAACCGTGACCCCGCAGGCCAGCCAGCTCTTGCCAAGTGTTCCCGCCGTCCTTCGATTCGAACAGAGCCGCGTCCTCAATTCCGGCGTACACCGTATCGGGATCCGTCAGCGACGGTTCCAGATGCCAGACTCGCTTGAACTCCCACGGATGTGGCGTGCCGTCATACCACTGGTGCGTCCCCGGGACACCGTCGTAGACAAACTTATTGCCCACCGGCTCCCAGGTTTGTCCGCCATCGTTGGAGCGCTGCATCTGCTGCCCGAACCAGCCGCTCGACTGCGATGCATAAATTCGATTGGGATTCACAGGCGATCCCTTCAGGTGATACATCTCCCAGCCGGCAAAAAACGGCCCGCTGATCTCCCATTTTTCCCGTTTGCCGTCTGACGTAAGAATGAATGCGCCTTTACGTGTTCCCACCAGAACGCGTACTTTGCTCATACCTCACCCCTCAATGATTTTGTGAATTCGAGCAATCGTCCTTTCCCTTACTTCATTGACTGGGCACTGCGCCACAATCCCATCATCCGTCCTTCCGGATCGGTGAAGAGCGTGAACGACCCCATCCCGGGCACTTCCTGCTCCTCGACGCAAATCTTGCCGCCTTCGGCAACAATACGCTTGCGGTAAGTCGCCAAGTCATCCACGGCGATGTAGAACGTCATGTCGCCGGGCCAGGGGCCTTCGCGGTCCGGTTTTAGAATGCCGCCGTTGATGCCACCTTCACCTCCGGTGTCAACCAGACGATAGTTCATCTCCGGCATGTTCTGGATTTTCCAATCAAAGATTTTCTCGTAAAAAGCCGCGACTTTCTCAGGATCCTTGGACATCAGCTCCCAATGAACAACAGGTTTGCCCATGATGATCTCTTCTCCTTTGCGGTGATTCAGGAAATAGATTCAGGGGATAGGGACCTGCGTTGTAAGCGGCCCCGTCTTTGAGCTCTCTTGCCGCGAGCAACGCAGGTCTCCCTCGTATCTTCACCTCTATCTTTTGTCTTTTGCTTTCGGTTTAGGCAGCCTTTTTCAGCTGCGACTCCATTTGCTTCATGAATTCACGCATGGCGGTGAGGTGACCGGGTGAGCGCTTTTCCACCCAGGTCTCATACCGCTGCGCAGCCTTTTCCATTTGCGCCAGGTAGCCCTTGTAGGCGAACTTTTCGCGGAAAAGTGGAACGACGATCTTCACGCGCTCCCAAACTCCGAAGAACTCGCCACTGGTTTCGAAGAACAGATCCTCGTGGAGCAGGCCGTAGTTGAGCAAGGCACATGCCTGTTCCCAATAGCTGACTACCATGGCCGCGAATGCGCCAGTTTCGGTTCCCGGCGCAGCCAGGCGCATGGCGTCATCGAGGTTGTTCACAAAGTAGTTCTTGAAGAACCAGTCGCGTGCCTGGCGCAAACGTGCCTCACGCCGCATCTCGTAAAGCTGCAGTTGGAGTTGTGCTTGTTCGTGCGTCGGCTTTGTTTCCATACTGTATCTCCCTCTTATGTTTTTGTGGTTGTTATGAATTAACTACTCCTCAGTTTCAGACTTGGCACCCGGGTGACCTCCAGATGTCAGCCTCCTTCTAACGACGATCACACTCACTATAAATCGACCTGTATCCAGAGAATTTTTGGATCGAAATGTTGCGTGTTACCGCTTCAGTTCTTGGGGAAATTGGGATCCGCTTTCACTTCCAGGATTTGTTTGGTATGCCGCTCGCTGTGTGCTCCCATGAACAGCAGCCATTCGTAGGCGTCTAACTGCCCCAGCGGACTATCACCAACGTGTTCCCGCAAGTCGGGAGTCGATTCCAGGAAAGCAATCGTTCGGGCTCGGCTCTTCTGAAAGTGATCAAGGCTTTCCGCGGGTGTCCAGCGAGCGGTGGGCCTGGCTCCTTCCGGCGCCTGCCTCTTATTGGTGCGATCCGGAACCAGGGCCAAAACCATGGCATCAATTTTGGCGGTGTCGCGATCGCCAGGTCCCGCCAGCGCTTTCATTACCTTGTCCGTGACATTCTGGAAGGTAAAGTCTTCCACCAGAACGATATGTTCCAGCACCTCCGCAACCGACCACCGGTCCGGTGCCGGCTTGAATTTCATCTGCGCCTCCGAAAGGCCCTGCGTTGCCGCAATCACGCCGTCACGAGTTTGCTGCAGGTACGTTTCCGCCTTATCACGGTCGGCTGAAGTGAGCGTTTGACTGAATACCGCAGCGCTCGCCAGCAGCACAACGCAGAAGAGTAGCGATGCTTTCCTCATCGTGTTTTCTCCTTGGCTTTCGTAAGACGCAGGACTTGTAAGACATAAATCGGCCCCGGAAATCGCTAATCCTGAACTGGCCTGCGGACATCGCGTCTACTCGCGCACTCGAACGGCAGGTGCGCCCGCCCTTCGGCCTCTGACCCCACCTCGATCGACTCTTCTCTCCACGAATGACGGTATCAGTGGAGTCGCATCTCGCTCTTTCCACCGTCTTCTGGCTTCCGCCAGCACCCACTCCCGGTTCTTTTCCATCCTGGCGATGAGTGCGCAGGGAGCTGCGGTCTGCTGGTGGCGCGCACCCCAAATAAGTAGCTCGAGCATTACTGGCGCCAGATCAATTCCCTTCTCCGTAAGCCGGTAATTTACCCTTCGCCCATCGCTTTCTTCCGGTTCTGGAGAAATAATCCCTGCGGCTTCAAGTTTTTTTAGACGATCTGCGAGAACATTGGTTGCGATTCCCTCGCCCGCTTCCTGGAATTGCTTGAAGGTGCGGAATCCACGAACCATCAGATCCCGGATGATGAGCAGCGACCAGCGATCCCCGAACACCTCAAGGGAAACACTCACGGGACAGCCGGAGCGCGGCTTTGACTTAGGCCTCCGATGCACTGCGATACCTTAACAGATGTCACTTGCAAAAAGCAAGCGATAGGAAAGGGTCGGTTGAGGGGGAAAAGCGGTGGAGGGCGATGCCCGCTGCTCATCGCCCTCTCCCTATCCAAGGTCATTACGGCTAACGGTCACGCGGGTCGCAGAACATTCTGGTGTTCGGCATGCTATGTCGAGGTAATGACCTCGGGCGCCGGTTCCTTTTCTGTGCCGATCTTGTCGTGCAGGCCCAGGGCCACAGCGATCAGGCCTTCATCGACCTTGCGATTTTCTCTCAGAGCTTCCTGCAGGGGAATGGCCACGATCTCGTTACCGCGGAGAGCCGCCATTTTGCCGAAGTCACCGCGATGTACCATGTCGATGGCGCCGGTGCCATAGCGGGTGGCCAGCACACGATCAAACGCCGTAGGTGAGCCGCCGCGCTGCACGTGGCCCAGTACTACTGCGCGGGTTTCGAATCCGGTCAGGTGTTCGATCTCCTTCGCCAGCAGGTTGCCAATGCCACCGAGGCGGACGTGCCCGAACTCGTCTTTCCCGATGTCTTGCGTGATCGCGTGTCCGTCGCGTGAGGCTACGGGAGCGAAGGTCGCGCCTTCCGCTACGACCACGATGCTGAAATAGCGCCCCCGCGCGTGGCGCAGCTTGAGCGCTTCAGCCACGCTGTTGATGTCAAAGGGGCGCTCGGGGATCAGAATGACGTCCGCGCCACCGGCAATCCCACTGTAAAGCGCGATCCAGCCAGAGTCGCGCCCCATCACCTCCACCACGATCACGCGGTTGTGAGCTTCGGCGGTGGTGTGGAGGCGGTCAATGGCCTCAGTGGCGATCTCGACCGCCGTGTCGAAGCCAAAGGTGAAATCGGTGCCGCTAAGGTCGTTGTCAATGGTCTTGGGAACACCCACTACCTTCAAACCCATCTCACTCAGCTTGAGCCCGACGGACATGGTGTCGTCACCGCCAATGGTAATCAGGGCATCGACCCCGTTGCGGTGGAGATTGTCCACACAGCGCTGCAGCCCGCCCTCCCGCTTGGCGGGATTGGTGCGGGAGGTGCGCAAGATCGTGCCGCCGCGAGGCAGGATGCCGGCTACCTTGGTCAGGTCCAGGACTTCGACCTTGTTCTCGACGACTCCGCGCCATCCTTCGAGGAAGCCAACGAACTTATCGCCGTAGTGGAAAGTGCCTTTGCGGACTACCGCACGGATCACCGCGTTCAGGCCGGGACAATCACCGCCGCCGGTCAGGATGCCGATTTTCATGACTGCTCCTCAGTCAAGACAGATTCATTCGGAATGAACGTTCGAGTTTGCCGAAGATTGTACCGTTTTGTCCAATGGCCTGTCGTTCTGTACCAGGACTCCAGCGACGCCCCGGTCCTCCTGGCGCGGAAATCTGTTACCAGAATGGGACAAAGGATAAGATGTCCCCTACCAGGGGTTGACTTTCACCCTGGGGGTGAGGACGCGATGGAAGAGCCCTACCAATTCACCAGCTACGATGACTTTTTTGTATTCTACCTGCGCGAGCACAGCCGCCCAGCCACGCGTTATCTGCACGCCTGCGGCACCACGCTGGGACTGATTGTGGCTGTCGTCACCGTGGCCGCCGGGAAGCTTTGGGGAATCCTGCTCTTCCCGCTCATCGGATACGGGTTTGCCTGGTTCTCCCACTTCGTTGTAGAAGGTAATCGCCCAGCCACCCTTGGTCATCCCTGGTGGTCGCTGATGAGCGATTTTCGGATGATCTACCTGATGATGACCGGGCAGTTGGGAAAATGGATGGCGCGATCTGTCAGTGGCTCTTCCGCCAATCTTCCTCATTAAGGACTGCGCGATGGCAATACCCATCTCAAGCAATGCCGATATACACTCGCGCTTATGCGTGTGCTGGGCATCGACTGCGGCAGCGAATACACCGGATATGGCGTGGTGGAGCAAGCTGCCGACGGCACTCTGCACTTCGTGACCTGCGGAACAGTGAAGCTCTCGCCGAAGCAGCCCATGCCGCAGCGCCTCGGCCAGGTCTTTCGCTTCCTCTGCGACATCATTGAGCAGCATCACCCCAACATGGTGGCGATCGAGGACGTCTTCTACGCCGTAAACGCAAAATCCGCCCTCAAGTTGGGACAAGTGCGCGGTGTGGCGATGCTGGCTGCTTCCTCTCAGGGATTGGAGGTGGCAGAGTACGCGCCTTTGTCGATCAAGTCTGCGGTGGTCGGCTACGGCCGCGCGGACAAAAGCCAGGTGCAGCACATGGTGACAGTCTTGCTGAAGTTGCCGGAACCGCCGGAATCGCCCGATGCCGCTGATGCCCTGGCCATCGCCATCTGCCATCTGCACACGGATGGGACACTCAGGCGCATGAAGGGGGTCCACTAGAGTCTCTCGCGCTTGCAACCATTACAATGTTTATCTAGTGAGAGCCTTTGGATTGTTTCGCAAGGACATTAGCATTGTCCGCTTCTTCAGCTGTTTGCTTCTTCTGGCGCTCGGTGTGGGAATTTCCAGCGGCGCCGCGCAATCGCCTGCTGCTCCCATCGAGTCTGCAAGGTCGGGCGCCATCACCTTCACCTTTGACATGCCCCAAATTGATCCCAGCCACTACGTCATCGTGGTGGACTCCGGTGGCCATGCCAGTTATGAATCCCACAGTCAGGATCCCGACGATCCTCCCTACCACATTGAATTTCGCGTATCGGATGCTGGGCGTGACAGCCTGTTCGCCGCTGCCCGTGAACTGAATTATTTCCGGGGCGACTTCGACTACCGAAAGTCAAAAATTGCCTTTACCGGAACCAAGAAACTGGAATTCGCCAGCCCGGAGCAGCAGGGTTCGACCACTTACAATTGGTCGCAGGATGTGCGCATCCAGCGGGTGACGCAATTCTTCCAGAATCTCTCAACTACGTTGGAAATGGGGCGGCATCTGAGCGATCTGCATAAATATGACAAACTGGGGATGGATGCGGAATTGAAACGCATGGAAGAGATGGCTCGCACTGGCGACCTGACGGAACTGCAAGTGGTAGCGCCGGTGCTGGAGAAAATTGCCGCCGATCACACTGTGATCAACATAGCCCGGAGGCGTGCTGAAGCGATTCTGGCCCGCGTGCCTTCGTCGTCGGCATCCGAGCGGCCCTAGAAGCGAAGTGGGGCCAGGTTGAAACGGGGGTCGCCGGGCGCTGTTTTTTTGTGTTGCACGCGTCCGGAAGCACCCATTTTGGGTGTCTAATATGTCTAATAAGTAAGATCGACGCGGGGCGCGACTATGTTCACCAGGCGGACGGTACGTGCTCTCCTTTCTGCTGCCGCAATTCTGATCCTCATGTGGCCGATCTCGGTGTTTTCCGATTCGCACGTGCGATTCGTGCGTCTCAGCTACGTCGAAGGCGATGTCCAGATCGACCGCAACACCGGCAACGGTTTCGAGAAAGCCATTCTCAACCTTCCCGTCACGCAGGGTGTGCGCCTGGAGACCGGCGCCGATGGCCGGGTGGAAGTCGAGTTTGAAAACGGAAGCACACTACGGCTGCTCGAGAATTCCCAAGTCAGCTTCGACGAGCTCAGCCTGCAGGATTCGGGGACTCTGATCGATCTGGTCAGGATCGGCGAAGGCACGGCATATGTGAATTATCTGCGCAAAGGCAGCCAGGAGTTCACTCTCGCTTTTGCCGATCAGCGCATTAGGCTCGACCACGCCGTCCACTTTCGTGTCTCCGTAGACAGTCGGCGGGCAGAATTCGCTGTGTTCGGCGGTGAGCTGCCGGTCAGCAACGATCGGGAAATCGCGTGGGTACGCAAGGGTGAAAGCCTAACAATAGACTTGAGCGGTCCGTCCAAATTCGCTCTGGCAAAAGAGATTACGCCAGAGATTACTGATGGTTGGGATAGCGAGAGGGTGCGCTACGAGGCCGCGTACAACCAGACCGCGTCTGCTAACAATCCTTCGCCGTATCAATACGGCTGGAATGATCTGAGCTATTACGGTTCTTGGTCAACGGTGCCCGGCTATGGCTCATTATGGCGGCCGTTCGGAGTGAGCCCGTTCTGGGATCCATTCGATTACGGAGCGTGGGCGTACTACCCCGGTTACGGTTACACATTTGTTTCCAGCTATCCCTGGGGATGGACGCCTTACCGGTTTGGCAGCTGGGTTTGGGTGGGCAACTACGGCTGGTGCTGGCATCCGGGTCACTTCAATGGATGGCAACCAGTGCCGGTGGTGGTGAATCCTCCGGCGTATTGGGCGCGTCCGGTTTCTCCCACGACACCGCCAACTGCGGGCACAACCATCGTGCGAAATGTCCCGGTGAATAGCTTCGGTCCCAGGCCAAATCCTAATGTGCGGGCACCGTTGGTAGTCACGCAGGACAGCATTGAGCGGATCGCGCAGCCCAATAACCATGGCGCCGTTTCCGCCGCTACGGGAGCGTGGGTAACGCAGGCGAACTCGATGAGCATTCCGGCGAGCAGTTTGGCACCGGAGGCTAGACCGGTATCGAGCCAGCCGTGGCATCCGACGATGGTCTCCGGAATCGCGCCGGTCGGGTCGGGTGTGTCGCGTACCCCGCACGCTACAGGGCTGTCGCCAGCTTCCGGAGGCAGGAGCTATTCGTCCTCACATTCAGCGACGGGTTCGATGTCGGGGTCCGGGATGCACTCCCCCGGCTCGACGGGGGCTCATTCTTCGGGATCCTCTTCCATGCACTCATCATCGGGGATGCATGGTGGTGGCAAGTCGAAGTAGTCTGCTTTTTGAAATGCAGAGATTCTTCGCTCGGCGCGACCGCGGGCTGCGCCTGCGAAGAGAGCTGCCGCGCGTCGCTCACAATGACCCGTCAGGATGAACGAGGTCGCATAGGGGGTGGCCGCCTTTATTCTGGCAAGCGTGAGGAGTTGGTCAGCAGACCGCAATCCCAGCGTAGCCCACAACGGTCTTGCGGTCGCCGGAGATGTCGCCGCTGGTGGCGTACTTGATGAGCTCCGCCGACTTTGCTCCCAGCCAATTTGCTGCGGTCAGCATCGCCGTAGCCGGTCCGAATCCGCACATGCTGATCTGCTCGTTGATGACGACCTCGTAGAGCCCCTTGGCATCGAGTGCAAGAATGCGATCGATGGCCAGCCGGTCTTTTACGCGCGTGGTGGAGTCGGTCTCGTAATGGTTCATGTCGCTGGAGGCGATGATCATCACGCGCTCAGCCTGCGCGCTCACTACCTCGGCTACCGCTGTCCCTAACTGTTCGAGATACTCGTAGCGGCGGACGCCCACCGTGATGGGCACAAACCCAAAACTCGGAAGCAGGCTTTGCAAAAATGGAAGCTGCACCTCGAGCGCGTGCTCGTGGCGCTGGGCATCGTAATCTTCGCTGAGCAAGGGGTCCTTGGACATCAGTTCCTCTGCCAATTCGGAGTCGATGGCGACTTCGCCCAGGGGAGTCTGGTAGCGCCCCTCGCGAATGATCGAGAGCGGCTCGCCGTAGCCGGTGTGATTGGGACAGAGAATGATGAAGCGCTGCGGAAGCTCCAATCTCCCGTAAACCGCGCCCGCAACATGACCCGAATACATGTATCCCGCGTGAGGCACGACGCAGCCGAGGGCGCGCAGCTTTTCCCCACCAACATCAGTGTAGCTGTGAATTTCACGCAGAAGAGTTTCGGGCTTGCCGGGATAGAACTGTCCGGCGACAGCGGGTGGGCGGATGAACGTGGCCATGGTTCATCTCCCGTAAAGCAGGTTTCGGAGCCAAAGGCTGGAGCCGGCAAGAGCTCAGCTTGATTCCAGCGAATTATACTATGGGGTTCGAACTGTCATCACGCTTTGAAAAGCAGAGATTCTTCGCTCGGTGCGACCGCGCGCTACGCGTGCGGGGAAGAACTGGTCGCGCCGCGCTCAGAAACGACCCAGTGTAGGAAGTGCAGATTCCTCGATGCCTCTGCAGTCTCGTGCTGACAAACCAATCGCTTATGCTTATCCCGCGAAAGGCAGTACAAAACTTGATGGCAGCTAGCCCGCCACCACCTTCACCGCCAGCGCCCCGTACAAAGCTGCCATCTTGTCCAGCGACAAGGCCTCGGCGCGGACGTCGCTGCGCGCACCCGCCTGCTTGAGCGCGGCGCGAATCGACTCGCCTGCGTAGCGCTCTTTCAGATTATTTACCAGCATCTTTCGCTTCTTGCCGAAGGAGAGTTTCAGGAACTCGATGAAGCCTTCTTCGTCCACTCCGAGAGCCTGGAATTGTGGAGCCATAGTAAGCCGCAGCACCGTCGAGTGGACCTTCGGCGGTGGCGAGAAGGCTCCCGGCGGCAGAGTGAATAACTTCTCGACATTGGCGTAGAGCTGCGCAGTTGCGGACAGCAGTCCATACTCGCGGCCGCCAGGGCGGGCGGCAACGCGGTCAGCCACTTCTTTCTGCAGCATGATCACCACCGTATCGATACGGTCGTGGAACTCGAACAGCCGCAGCAGAATGTCGGAGCTGATGTAGTAAGGAATGTTGCCGACGACGCGCGCAGTGGAGAGCTGGGTGTGAGGCGAGCGGTCGGTGAGCAGGCCCGGACGATGACCCAGCACGGTTGGGAACTCGAGCTTCAGGAAGTCGCCTTCCAGGATCTCCACGTTGGGGAAGCGCGTATAGCGCAGCCGCATTTGCGCAGCCAGCACGCGGTCCAGCTCAATGGCGATGAGATGACCGGCGCGTTGCACAAGCAGATCGGTGAGGGCTCCGCCGCCGGGACCGATTTCCACAACGATCTGATGCGAGATGTCTCCGAGAGCCTCTACTATCTTCTTCGCAGCTTTGGGATCGCTTAGGAAGTGCTGACCGAGCTTGGGCTTCTGCGGGCGCCTGCCGTTGGCCGTGCCATTCCTGCGCATTGCTGGGCCAACTGTTTCAGCGGCTGTCTCAGCGTTGACCCTATTTCCATTGGCCATTTAGACTCACCTTCCGGATGTTAATTAGCCGAACCTGGAACCTTCTGGCACACAATCATCTTCCCATTCCGCAATGAAAGGCATTCCCATAGATGCGAATTGTGTTTGCAGCGTCTGAATGTGTGCCGTTTGCCAAGACCGGAGGACTGGCCGATGTCGTGGGGGCACTGCCGGCGGCCCTGGTGGAGTTGGGGCATCAGGTTACGGTCTATCTGCCGCTTTACAAACAAACCCAGCTTCCCCCGGACACAAGAAAGGTCATTTCCAGTCTCACCATTCCCTTTGATGATAAGTACCGCTTTTGTTCCATCCTCGACGGTGGCTCACGCAATGGCGTCAAATTCTATTTTATAGATTATCCGCCCTACTTTGATCGGGAGGCACTCTACGGGACTGCTCTGGGCGATTATCGCGACAATGCCGAGCGCTTTGCACTTTACTGCCGCGCGGTGTTGGAGGCTTCCAAAATTCTGGGGGCGCCGGAGGTATTTCACTGCCACGACTGGCAATCGGCGCTGATCCCGGTTCTGCTGCGTACTATGTACGACGAGGATCCTTCGTTCCAGCAAGTCCCGGTGGTGTTTACCATCCATAACATTGGCTACCAGGGCCAGTTTCCTGCCGACATACTGCCACTGCTTATGCTTCCCTGGGACCTGTTCACCATCGGCAAGATGGAATTCTTCGGCAAAGTAAGCTTTCTGAAAGGCGCATTGCTGTTTTCCGACTTCATCACCACCGTCAGTAAGCGCTACAGCCAGGAGATCCAGACGGCTGAATTCGGCTTCGGTCTGGAAGGAGTGCTGAAGGGCCGAGCCGCAACCGTAACCGGCATCCTGAACGGCGTGGACTACAACGAATGGAATCCGGAAAAAGACAAATACCTCGCCCATCATTATTCGGCGCGGGATTTGAGCGGCAAAGCCGACTGCAAGAAAGACCTGTTGAGTGTTTTTGGACAGGACGGCTCGGAGGTGAAGCGGCCGGTGATCGGCATCGTGGCACGCTTCGCCGCGCAGAAGGGATTCGATCTGCTATCGCAAATCGCCGACCGCCTGGCCCGCGAGGAGTTGCTGTTAGTTGTGCTCGGCACCGGCGACAAGCACTACGAGGATCTTTTCCGGCGTTTGAACAAGCAATATCCGCAAAAATTCGCAGTGAAGTTCGCCTATGACGAGCCGTTGGCACATAAGATTCAGGCAGGCGCGGACATGTTCCTCATGCCTTCGAGGTATGAACCGTCCGGGCTGAACCAGTTGTACGCCCTTAGGTATGGAACCGTCCCCGTGGTGCGCGCCACTGGCGGACTCGATGATACGGTCGAACCCTGGGATCCCAAGACCGGTAAAGGGACCGGCTTCAAATTCACCGAGTATTCGGGAGACGCGTTGTTTGCCACGCTGAAGCAGGCACTTGCGGCCTACCGCGATCAGACCAACTGGCACACGCTGATGTGCAACGGCATGAACAAGGATTTTTCGTGGACGGCCTCGGCCAGAAAGTACGTTGAAGTGTATGAGCGGGCAAAGCAGATCCGGGAGTCGACCTAGCTAGCGGGACTGTCTGGTGGGAATATCGGCCGCGTTGGCCGCTTAATGCACAGATGCTTCGCCCGCTGATGTTGGGTTGAAGCCTCGCCTTTCAGAGTCATTAGGCCGGGTGGGCGACGGTGTCGGCCAGATTTTCGTACGTCTCGATCACCGCGGCTACCCCAAAGCGGGTTCCATTCTCTTCTTTCTCAACGCGCAAGACGCGAGCCTTGCAACGCACCCATGTATCCTCGGCCGGCGAGACACCGCGCGGCATAGGAAAAACCAGCTCCAATTCAGAGCCCTCCGCAACACGATTGCTTAAATACATGAATACCCCGCGCATGCTGATACTGACATCGCGCGTCTGGCCCGTTAATTCCAATGCGCCATCGCCCATCCGCTTTGCTGACACGGGGACGCTGGCGGAAATGCGCTTGGCGCGCCGCTGTTCGTTCCTGGGTTTACTTGGCATTTCTTCTCCCGAAGTGGCTGAGACTGCGAACCGAAGCTTAAGCTAAGAGGCGTGGCTTCGCAACCTCCAGGGCTTGTGGATCGAGTTCGCGAACCATCCCAGGCAAGTATTAGCTCTCCCGGCTAGCACGTTTGGAGGAAAAGCGGTAGAAGACAGGGATACCCGCCAGAATCACGATCACGCCGATGATCGAATTTTTCCAGTTGGCCATAAAGGAGTAATACAGCAGTACTGCCGATGCCAGGATGAAAACTGCCGGTACGAGCGGATATCCCCAGGTCTTGTAGGGACGATTCGCGTTTGGCTCCCGGACGCGGAAGATGAAGACCGAGGCCGTTGCCAGCATGTAGAACAGCCACTCTGCAAACAGAGTCAGCGAAAACAGCTGCTGAAAATTGCCGGCGAAGAGCACCAGCAGGCACGCCACCAGGGCCTGTACCAGGATGGAGGTCGAGGGCGTATGGAAGCGAGGATGGATGCGGGCGATGGAGCGGAAAAAATAGCCGTCGCGCGCCAGAGCAAAGGGAATGCGGGCCCCGGTTAAGGTGCTTCCGTTGAGCGTCACCAGCATTGAAAGAGCCATGCCAGCCGACACGACGCCCGCGCCCAGCGGTCCTGCCACTCGCGCCATGGCATCCGATGCCGGACGCGGCGATGAGGCGATCGCTCCCGCCGGCATCACGAACTGCACAGCCGCGTTCACCAGCATGTAGAGCGCGGCCACCGTGGCCACACCAAAGATCAGGGAAATGGGAAGGCTGCGCTGCGGGTCACGCATCTCCGCTGAAACCGTCGTCACCAGGTTCCAGCCGTCGTAGGCCCAGAGCGCGGCGATTAGTGCAGTCATAAATCCCGCAAAACCACCGACTGCCTGCGGATATGTGGTGGCGAAATTTGTCCAACTGCCTCGCGAGTAGCTGAATCCCGCGGCCACGATCCCGAAAATGATGGCAACTTTCAGCAGGGTGAAAAATAGCTGAAATTCTCCCGCCCGCTTCACCCCGATGTAGTTGATGAAAGAAATGAGTGCGATGGCGCCGATCGCGACCAGTTGGCCCCAAGTGATGACGACGGGGTTTCGGATCACCACCTGCGGCAGAAATGCCAGAGGCGCAAACGTGCCCAGAATGCGCACGAAGCCTGTGACGATGGTTGCAATGGAGCCGGGCTTGGCGATCAGGAAGTATGTCCAGGCATAGAGAAAGCCGCCCAGCGGACCGTAGCCATCCCGTACATAAACATATTCGCCGCCTGCTTCTGGCTTCATCGCGCTCAGCTCGGCGTAGGTGAGAGCTCCGAAAAATGACAGCAGCCCTCCCACGATCCATGCCAGGTAGACATAGGCGGAAGAGCCGACCGCCTGCATCATCTCGGCGGGCACCAAAAAGATGCCGCTGCCGATGATTGTCCCCACCACGATGGCGCTGGCGTGGCTGACCTTGAGGTCGCGCGCCAGTTGCGGGGCCGCACCCCTGGTTGCGCCGGTTACCACGATTTCTGCCATGCCGCCGGTTCCTTGGTAGCTTCTTTCTGCAGACTCGAGCCGACTATGCGGCTGGCCGCATAACCGATTGCGAAGGTCACTGAACTGCCGATCACCACGTACCAGGTCCAGGGTATTTTCGTAAAAAGCCAGATATAAAGGTTCAAGCAGAATCCGCAAACCATGCCCACGGCTGCGCCACGCTCGTTGGCTTTCCGAGTGAGCAGTCCAAGGAGAAAGACGCCCAGCAGCGCGCCGTAGGCCACCGAAGCAATGGAGAGGCCGACCTCAACCACGCGTCCGCCTCGACGCGAGAGGATCGCCAGTGTGAAAAGCACCAGTCCCCAGACGATGGTCGCAATCCTGGAGATCCGGACCCGCGCCACCTCGCTCGTCTCGGGATGGCGGTGAACGTAGAAGTCCACGATCGAACTGGACGAGAGCGAATTCAAAGCGGCACTCAGATTCGACATGGCTGCCGCCAGAATGGCGGCGATCAGCAGACCCGATATGCCATGCGGCATCTGGGTTACGACGAATGTGGGGAACATGCGATCGGATCGGCTGAAGCCAGCAGCCGGCGGAAACAGCCGGTAGAACACCCACAGCATCACCCCGACCGAGAGAAAAAGAGTGAACTGAAAGAGGATCGCCAGCCCGCTGCTGAGCAGTGCCGCTTTCGACTGACGCTCGTTTTTGGCGGCAAGTAGCCGCTGCACCATGAGCTGATCTGTGCCATGGCTGGCGGTGGTCAGAAAGGTCCCGCCGATCAATCCTGCCCAGAAGGTATAGGTTTTAGACAAGCTGAAAGAGAAGTCGAAAATTCGAAACTTGTCAGCAGCAGCGGCCGCGGTGCGGATCGAGTCCCATCCTCCGGGTACGAGGTGAAGGATGGTGAAAAACCCAACGAGTGTTCCGCCGACGTAGATCACCATCTGCACCACGTCAGTCCAGATCACTGCCGCCATACCCCCTTCGAAGGTGTAGATCAGGGTGAGCAGGGTGACGATGGCGATGGAAGCCAGATCGCGGCGAAACTCCGTCAGCCCACCCAGCGCGGGGTTCAGGGCAATTCCTACCACGATAGCCACTGCAAACACGCGCACTCCTTCGGCGGCGGCGCGCGTGATCAGGAATAGGCCGGCGGTGAGCGAGCGTAACCGCGGTCCGAATCGGCGCTCCATGAGTTGGTAGGCGGTGAATAGATCGCCACGAAAATAATGGGGAATGAAGAGCAGCGAGATCACTACTCGGGCAACCAAATAGCCGAGCACTACTTGTAGAAAACCGAAGTTGGTGTCGTAGGCCAGGCCGGGGATGCTGATGATGGTCAGGGTGCTGGTCTCGGCGGCAACGATGGAGAGAGCGATTGCCCACCAGGGGACATTGCGGTCAGCAAGAAAGTAGTCGCGCAGCGATCGGTCCTTCTTGCGGAAGCGAAGGCCGAAAAGCGTAATTCCCGCCAGGTAGGCCGCGATGATGAAGAGATCAAGCCTGTTCAGGCCCATCAAATATTCAGCAGCCTCCGGTGGGATCCCTTGCAATTCACCCCTATATCTTCAGCGAAAGCCCCTCCGAAAAGGAATTGTCAAAGGACATGCCGGTCTAGCGGGTCTTGGGCAGGGCGCGGAATGAGACGAGATCCCAGGAGGCATCGGGGGCAGAAGTTTGCTGGCGCAAGATGTAGAGATTCCCATCGTCTGCGTGAATTTTGTAGAAGACCGCGTCCGGCCCGTACCACTGATCCAGAATCTCTTTGACTCGATACTCATGTCCATCGAGGCGAAACCGAACCGGTCTTTCGTCTGCTTTACGGCCTGAATAGCAGTACACTTCCAGCTTCATTCTTGGAGTCCGGTTGGGCGGATGGAAGACCTGTCCCAACACCCGAGGCGGCGCGCCAGGACTCATGCTATCCGACTTCGGCGGGCCAGCAAATAGCTCGGCGCTTAGAAGCGGAGGAGAACTCATGCTCGAATTGAAGGCCGTGCGGATGGAGATCCCCGCGGAAAGCAACATTATTGTCGGACAGTCGCACTTCATTAAGACGGTGGAAGATCTCTACGAAGCCGTCACCAGCGCCGTGCCGCAGGCCAAATTCGGTCTGGCTTTCAACGAAGGTTCCGGCGCCTGCCTGGTGCGCTCAGAAGGAAATGATCCGGCGCTTCGCGCCGTAGCTGTCCGCAACGCGCAATCATTGGCAGCGGGCCATGCGTTTGTTGTCATACTGCAGAATGCGTTTCCGATAAACGTTCTGAACGCCATCCAGAGTGTTCCCGAGGTATGCTCGATTTTCTGCGCAACTGCTAATCCGGTCGAAATCATTGTGGCGCAAACCGAGCAAGGAAGGGGCGTGCTGGGAGTGATTGACGGCAGCTCTCCAAAGGGCGTTGAGGGTGAGGCCGATGTGACCTGGCGCCACGAGCTGCTGCGCAAATTTGGCTACAAGCGCTAAATGGGCCCGGCGAATGAAACTCGAGACCCGGTTCTGGTAGTTCGCAGTTGCAATCGCGAGAAAAATGTGCGAAAAATTCGCGGCACGATTTCCGGTTTCGCCGTGCGTCGGGGAACTCCCTTCTCGGGCCCCTCTGGGGAGGCCCCGATGTTTGCAACTTCTGAGCAAGTCCAACCAACAACATTTGCGTAGCTAGCGGCTGGCTCTCAAAGAGCTGGGGAACTCTCGCGAGGTGTGTGATGCGCCGTGCTGCCTTCTCGAAGCTCACTCTTACGCTAATTCTCGTAGTTGCGGCCGCATCGCCGCTCCGCGCGCAGTGGGCCACGCCGACGATTGATGGTTCGATTACTCCGGGCGAGTACGGGACTAATAACTCGCTTTCCAATGCCGGCAACACCGGACAAACCTGGTACATGACCTGGGACGCCAGTAATCTCTATGTCGCCATAGTGAACGCTAATCTCTCCGAAGGCGCGGTCGTGTACGTTACGGGAAATCCGCAGAATCCGGTCACCTGTTGCACTGACGCTGATGGCAACCTCTCCGGCTTCAACTATGACGGAAGCGATATCACATCGCTACCCTTCCGCGCGAAGTTCGTAACCTATTTCAAGGACGGTTACCGCGAGTACCGCAACGCCGACGGCAGTGGCAACTGGAGCGCGCAGACGGCGAACTATGGCGCCTACGCCAGCAATAGCGGAAATCAAAACACGCGTGAGGTCGCAATTCCTTGGAGCGCCATCACTGGCGGCGGGATTCCTTCAAGTTTTGTCTTTTTTGGATACCTGACGTCCAGCGGAGGCTACATCTACGGTCAGGTTCCCACCGATAACAACATAGGAGCGATTGGCAAGACGAGCGCCACGCAGTACTTCGCCATTGACAACACCGGCGACGGCACCAGCACGCCACCGTTCTCCAATGAGCAGCCAGCAGGCTTCAGCGGCGACGACAAGGTTGGCTTCTACCACAATACGTTTGACACGTTCTATCGCGATCAGGAAGGCGCGGTTCCGGAGAACACGCAGGTTACGCTGCGCTTCCGCACGCTGCATGCCACCGGCATTTGGGGTGTGAGCGTACGCGCCTACCTGTTCGACACGGCAAACGGCAACACCACCGGCCCGGTTGACACGGACATGCCCTTCGACCAGAACATCACCATAAATGGCACGGAATACGACGTCTGGAAAGCCACGCTGACCATGCCGTCTACGCCTACGGTCTATTACTACAAGTTCAAGATCAACCGCGACCAGACCAACGGCTTCTATAGCGACGACTAC
>Ga0187776_10000343_pt1 | contig 22647 bp, 24 predicted proteins | sample 0216_BV02_MP12_2_FD_132426 | JGI IMG/M metagenome (GOLD analysis project Ga0187776, IMG submission 132426) | Tropical peat soil microbial communities from peatlands in Department of Meta, Colombia - 0216_BV02_MP12_20_MG | ecosystem: Environmental > Terrestrial > Soil > Wetlands > Peat | place...
AAGACTAGCGGGGATTAAGCCGCTAGGGCGTAGTTGTCGTCGTTGGCAACTATGTGTTTGCCGCTGTATTTACGAGGAAATCGGCACCTCGGCATGCTCCAGAGGTTTCGTGACCCACGTCGAGACCAGGTCACCCCCGAAACGATCACATTATATCCCATTGCTGACGGGACTTCCCCTTTTTGGAGGCGAAGCGGAGCGTTTTCAAGACGTTGTTCGCGTCCGGCGTCAACGGATTCCGCCTGGTTGAACTATCCGCCGCGGCGAACGCCGACCGGATAACTCAGCAAACGAGGTGGAGGAGTCCTGCGTGAGTTTCAAGCCCCGCGCCAAGGCCCGCTTGCGAAGTGCGTAATCGGGGACGGCGTTGATGTTTCGACTGCCGATCCAACACGCCCTATACATCGATTCGTCCCCGACTCCCGGCTTGACAACTAAATTAAACGACTGTTGAATTAATGCCATGAACCGACTCAAAAATGTTTGCCGCAATGCCGAACACGGCATATCGCCGCGGGCATTCGACAAAAGAGCCCCCTAGAAAGGTTTTTTTCGAGATCGACTCATGTCACAAACAACTGCGAAATCCGTCAAACAGTCCAGGCACCGTCGCCCCGGCCGTCCGGAAGGCGCGACGCACCGCGAGACCGTGCGCGCGGATCTGCTCACGGCTGCGCGCGAGTTGTTCGCCAAACGTGATTTCACCGCCGCCTCGGTGCGCGAGATCGCGGCCGCGGCGCGTGTGAACCCGGCCATGATCCATTACCATTTCGGCGACAAGGACGGACTCTACCGCGCGATGCTCCGGGAAACCCTCGGTCCGGTACTGCGGAAGGTCCAGGGCCTCATGGGTCGCGGCGGGCGTCGACCGGATACGTCGATTCACGACGCCCTGGAGGCGGTAATGACGATGCTGGCGCGCGAGCCGTGGGTGGCGCGGCTGATCGTGCGCGAGGTGCTGGCTGAGGAAGGACCGTTCCGCGAGTTGTTCATCCGCGAATTCGCCGCCAAGGGCGGCGGGCGGGTACCGCAGTTGCTGGAGCGCGAAATGGCGAATGGCCGAGTACGCAAGGACCTCGATCCCACGCTGGGAGCCTTGTCCTTCATGAGCATGGCGCTGTTCCCGTTCATTGCGCTGCCGGTGGCGGAGAAAGTGTTCGGCATACGGATGACCGACGCTTTCACGCGGCGACTCGTCGATCACAGCACGCGGATGTTCTACGAGGGCGCCGGGCAGAAAAAATCCCGGAACGCATCTCGCTGAGTTTCGTATTGCGCGGCAATACATTGGGCACGGACGACATGAAACGCTTCGCCGAATTCCGAATCCTGATTGCGCCGGTTGTGATCGCGGCCGCCGTCGCCGGCTGCGCCGTCGGTCCGGATTTCAAGGAACCCGAGGCGCCGCGGGTGAAATCCTATACCCGGGCGGCGTTGCCCGCGGAGACGGAATCGACGCCGGGCCGCGCCGGGACGGCGCAACGTTTCGAGGCCGGGCAGGAGATTCCGGCGCAGTGGTGGACGCTGTTCCATTCCGACGCGCTCGATCGCCTGATCCGCCAGGCGCTCGAGGACAGCCCATCTCTGGCGGCAGCGCAGGCGACGCTGCGCCAGGCGCAGGAAAACCTGCGCGCCGAAATCGGCGTGGTTTCGCCGAGCGTGGACGCGAAGCTGTCGGCGCAGCGTGAGCGGTTCTCGTTTTCCTCGATCGGCCAGCCGAACGTGCCGTCCACGGTTTTCAATCTCTACAACGCGTCGGTGGCGGTGTCCTACACCTTCGACGTCGGCGGCGGCTGGCGTCGCGAGCTCGAGGCGATGAGCGCCCAGGTCGACTACCAGGGGTTCCAGCTGCAGGGCGCCCATCTCGCGCTGACCGCGAATATTGTCACCACCGCGATCCGGGAGGCGTCGCTGCGGGCGCAGATGCAGGCGCTCCAGGAAATCGAGACCCTGCAGCAGAAGGAACTCGATATCATGGAGCAGCAGTTCACGCTGGGCGGGGCGAGGCGTTCCGACGTGCTGGCCCAGCGCGCGCAACTGGTGCAAACCCGCACCACCCTGCCGCCGCTGGAAAAAGAACTGGCGCTGACGCGCCATCAGTTGGCAGTGCTGGTGGGCAAGCTGCCGAGCGAGGCGGACCTGCCCGAATTCACGCTGGAGTCGCTGGAACTGCCGCCGCAGCTTCCAGTGAGCCTGCCGTCCGAACTGGTCCGGCAGCGGCCGGATGTCCGCGCCGCCGAGGCCTTGTTGCACCAGGCGAGCGCCCAGGTCGGCGTCGCCACCGCGAATCTGTATCCGCGGATCACCTTGTCCGGCAATTACGGCTCGCAGGCGAACCAGACGGGTGACCTGTTCGGTTCGAGCGCCGGCATCTGGAGCTTCGGCGCATCGCTGTTGCAGCCGTTGTTTCACGGGGGCGAGCTCACGGCGCGGCGCCGCGCCGCGATTGCCGTCTACGATCAGACCGCCGCCCAATACAGTGATACAGTGTTGCGGGCGTTTCAGAGCGTGGCCGACACGCTGCGCGCGCTGGAGGTCGACGCGCGCGCGCTCAAGTTGCAGGTCGAGGCCGCGTCGGTCGCGCGCGACGCGCTCGAGCTGACCAGTAAAGAGTTCACGCTCGGCGGGGCGAACTATCTTTCTCTGCTGAACGCCGAGCGGCAATATCAGCAGACCCGCATCAGCCTGGTTCAGTCGCAAGCGCTGCGTTATGCCGATACCGCGGCATTATTCCAGGCACTCGGTGGCGGTTGGTGGAATCGCCCGCCGCCGGACGACGCCCAATCCAAGAACCGCGTCCGCGAACCCGCTTTCCCTCGCCAGAGTGAAGCGATGCGTGCGCCAGCACGCCACGACTCGCCCCCCGCTCCCCTGGAGGGAGAAGGGATGGGGATGAGGGGAGCAAGCGGCGAGGGGGAGACGAAATGAGGGCCGCTTCGGTTCAGGGGCACCATTCGCGACCGCGGCTCGGTCGTGACGTTCCATTGTTGCCGGAAAGGAAAACCAATCAATGAAAAAACCTTCTAAGAAAGTTCTTATCCCCGCCGTCGCCGCCATCGCGATCAGCGCGGTGACGGCGACGTTCTTTATCCTCGAAAAACCGTTTCGTTACGCCGGCACGCTGGAAGCCACCAAGGTCGACCTGTCCGCGCGCCTGGCCGCCGCCATCGACCGGGTCCGTGTCCAGGAGGGCGACCGGGTCAATGAGGGCGAAACGCTCGTCAGCCTTTCTTGCGAGGACTACAAGATCGCCGCGCGCCTGGCGCACGAGAATTACAACCGTAATCTCAATCTGTCGAAAATAGGTTCCGTCAGCGCCGAGACCATGGACCAGATGCGCAACCAGCGGGACGACGCCGACGTCCGGCTCTCGTGGTGTACTATCGATTCACCGATCGCGGGGAAAGTGTTGAGCCGCTATCACGAACCCGGGGAGTGGGTAACTCCGGGGACCAAGATCCTGACGCTGGCCAACATCCGCGACATCTGGGCGTATATCTACGTTCCCCAGCCCACGGTCGCCAGACTCTCCCCGGGGATGAAGCTCAAGGGTTATCTGCCGGAGCTCGGCAATCGCGAGTTCGATGGCACCATTCTGAAGATCAACGACGAGGCCGAGTTCACGCCGAAGAACGTCCAGACCCAGGCCGAACGGGAACGTCTCGTCTTCGGCGTCAAGGTGAGTTTCCGCGACGCCAACGCCGAGGAAATCCTGAAACCCGGCATGACCATCGAAGTGGCGCTGCCGAACCAGAACCGATGAACGGCCAGATCTCCATCCGCGTCAATGACGTGAGGAAGAAGCTCGGGCCGAACCAGGCGCTCGCGGGCGTTTCCCTCGAGTTCGCGGCGGGCCGCATGCACGGCATCATCGGCCCGGAAGGCGCGGGCAAGACCACGCTGATGCGCACCTTGCTCGGGCTGCTCCGGCCCGACGCGGGAAGCGTCGAATATCGGGATGACGGCGCGCGGCTCGAATTCGAAACGGTCCGACCTCGGCTGGCCTATATGCCGCAGCAGCAGAGCCTGTATCCCGATCTTTCCATCGACGAGCACCTGGAATTCTTTCGCGTGCTCTACCAGATCCCGCCGGACGAGTTCCGGGTGCGGCGCGAAGAGTTGCTTGAGATCACCCGCCTGGGCCCGTTCGTCGACCGCGCCGCGGCGCAGCTTTCGGGCGGGATGTACAAGAAGCTGGGCCTGATGTGCGCGCTGTTGCGCGCCCCCGAGGTCATACTGCTGGATGAGCCCACCAACGGCGTCGACCCCATCAGCCGGCGCGAGTTCTGGGAGCTGCTGTATCGCCTGGCCGACCGGCAAATATTGATTCTGGTGGCCACCGCGTACATGGACGAGGCCGAGCGTTGCGCCATTGTGCACCTGCTGGAATCGGGCCGGGCGGTCGCTGAAGGCGAACCGCGCGCGTTGCTCGCGCGTGAGCAGGTGCGCACGTTCGATGAACTGTTCCTCAAGCACGCGGGCGCGACATCATGAATGCCGCGCCGGCCGTCACGGTGTCGAACCTCACCGTAAAGTTCGGCGACTTCACGGCGGTGGACAACATCAGCTTCACGGTGCGGCGCGGGGAGGTATTTGGGTTTCTCGGCGCCAACGGCGCCGGCAAGACCACGACAATCCGAGTGCTGTGCGGGCTGTTGCCGCCGACCTCGGGAGAGGTTTCGGTCGCCGGCGCCGGCTTCGACACCGGCGAGCTGGCCATCAAGCGCAAGGTAGGATACATGTCGCAGAAGTTCACCCTGTATAACGATCTCACCGTCGCGGAGAACCTGGCATTCATTGCGAGCCTGCGCAAGCTCGACCGCGGGACTTTCCTCAAGCGCCGCGACTTCCTCCTGCATTTCATCTCATTCCAGCGGCCACTTGACTCGTTCGTCAAGGACCTGCCCGGCGGCATCAAGCAGCAGGTCTCGCTGGCCGCCTCGATGCTGCACGATCCCGAAATCGTGTTTCTCGACGAACCCACTGCGGGCGTGACGCCAGCGGCGCGAGCGCGCTTCTGGGCGCTGATCCGCGATCTCGCGGCGCAAGACAAGACGATTTTCGTGACCACCCACTACATGGACGAAGCCGAGCAATGCGACCGTATCGCGCTGATGAGCACCGGGCGGATCGTCGCGCTGGATACGCCGGCGCTGCTCAAGAAGGCGGTTTTTCCGCGGCCGCTGTACGAGCTCGACCCGCTCGGCCGGGCCGATTACGAAAGCCTTCAGGCGCTGCGGCGCGACCCGGGGATCGAATACTTCGAGGCGTATGGGCTGCGGTTCCACGCCGCGTTCCGCGACACGCCGGCGGCGGCGCAGCTGAAATCCCGGCTCGACCGGGACTTTCACGTCCGCGAGATCGTCCCGACGCTTGAAGACGTGTTCCTGCGGATCGTGGAGGGCGCCAGCCCATGAGCTTCCGCTGGAGCCGGGCCGCCGCGGTCGCGCGCAAGGAGGTCTATCACGTGCTGCGCGATCCGTTCACGCTCATGATGTCGCTCGCGCTGCCGGTGTTCATTGTGTTCATGTTCGGTTTCGCGATCGAATTCAACGTGAAGAACATCCACGTCGCCATGTTCGACGCTGACCACACGCGCTCCTCGCGCCAGCTTGCCGACGCCTTCGGCAGTTCCGGCTATTTCATCGTCGACCGCGTGGAGTCGCCGGACGCCGCTCAGCGCGCGCTGACGGGCGATCGTGACCGCGCGGCGCTCATCGTTCCGGGGGATTTCCAGAAAGACCTCTACGCCGGGCGCACGGCGCGGGCGCAGGTGCTGCTCGACGGCTCCGACAACTCGACCGTGGGTCCGATCCTGGGTTACGTCGGGTCGATACAGACCATCGCCTCGCGCCGCATCGGCGAATTCGATCCGCCCGAACCGGTGGCCATCAAGACGCGCTTCCTGTTCAATCCCGAGCTCAACAGCCGCTGGTTCGCGGTTCCGGGACTGGCGGTGGTCGTGATGTCGATTCTTTCCGTGCTGCTCACGGCGCTCACGGTGGCGCGCGAATGGGAGGACGGCTCGATGGAGTTGTTGCTGTCCACCCCGGTCGAGCCGCTCGAGATCATCGTGGGAAAGCTCGCGCCCTACGCGGTGCTCGGCCTCGTGGCGGTAGCGTTCACGTACATCATGGCGCGCACCGTGTTCAGCGTTCCGTTCGAGGGGAGCCTGATCACATTCGGCGCCGGTTGCTTGCTGTTCCTCGCCGCCTGTCTGGCGCAGGGGTTGCTGATCTCGGTGGTCATGCGCAATCAGCTGATCGCCATGCAAGTGGCGGTCATCACCGGACTGGTCCCGGCGCAACTGCTTTCCGGCTTCATCTTCCCGATCGAAAGCATGCCGGCGTTTTTCCAGTATTTCACCATGATCCTGCCGGCGCGCTGGTTCATCGTCATTACGCGCGAGACTTACCTCAAGGGCTCGACACTGACCGAGATGGGCACGGAATTCGCGGCCCTGGGCGTCCTCTGTGCCATCATGGTCGTGGCGGCAACCCGCAAGTTCAAAAAGGACCTGGAGCCATGAGCCCGACGCTCGGTGGTTTTTTGCGCAAGGAATTTTTGCAGGCGCTGCGCGACCGGCGCATGCGGATCCTGCTGTTTCTCGCCCCGATCATCCAGCTCACGTTGTTCGGGATCGCGCTGTCGAACGACGTCAAGAACATCCGGCTGTGGGCGCAACCGGACTCGCGCGATACGGTGTTGCAGCACGTATACGAGCGCGCCGTGGCGAGCAAATGGTTCCTGCCGGGCGCCGGCGACCGCAACGCCGATCCTTTCGAGCTGCTGCGCGCGGGCCGAATCGACGCCGCGCTGATACCGCCCCCGGGCGGGCTCACGCGCGCGCTCGGGCGCGGTGACGCCGATCTGCAACTGCTGATCAATGCAACGAACGTGATCCAGGCGCAGTCCGTCGAAGGTTACATGCAGAATATCGTGAACCGGGTGGTCCAGGACGACCTCAAGGTGGCGCCGCCCGAGCTGCCGATCCTGTTCGACGTGCGCGTGCTGTACAACCCGACGCTCGACACCGCGTATTTCATGGTGCCGGGTGTCATGTGCATCCTGCTGTGCATGACGCCGCTGGTATTGACCAGCATGTCGATCACGCGCGAAAAAGAACTGGGCACCTTCGAGATGCTGATTTCGGCGCCGATTTCGGCGTCGGAGGTGCTCTACGGCAAGACGATACCGTTTATCATCCTCGGCATGGCCACCGTGCCCCTGATCCTGGCAGTGGCGGCCTTCGGATTCGGCGTGCCCATGCGCGGTTCGTTGCTGGTACTTCTGATCGCGTCGTTGGCGTTCGTCTGCACGGCGGTCGCCATCGGGGCGCTGATTTCCACCGTCGCACAGAACCAGCAGCAGTCCATGCTCGGCGGATTCCTGTTCCTGTTTCCGGCGATTTTGCTTTCGGGGCTCATGTTTCCGCTGGAAAACATGCCCACGATCATGAAGTGGTTTTCCTACGTCGACCCGCTGGCGCATTTCCTGTCGCTGTTGCGCAACATCATGCTCAAGGGCGGCGAGCCGGGTTTCATCGCGCTGCACGTGGCGGTGCTGATCGTGATGGCGCTGGTTTCCGTGTTCATCAGCTACAAGCGCTTCCACACGACGCTGCAATGACCGCACGCGCGAACCGCACCGCCGGGCGGCGGCGCACGGCCGTCGGCATCAGCGGTTTTTGAGTACGCGCCGGATTTCGCGGTCGGTTTCGCGTTTCTTGATATCGGCGCGCTTGTCGTGTGCCTGCTTTCCGCGCGCCAGTCCGATCTCGAGCTTGGCGTGGCCGTGCTTCCAGTAGAGCGAGAGCGGCACGAGCGTGTAACCCTTCCGTTCCACCGCACCAATGAGCTTGTTCAGCTCCTCGCGATGCAGCAACAGCTTGCGCGCCCGCACCGGATTGGCCTGCACGTGAGTCGACGCCGAGGCGAGCGGCGAGACGTGCGCGCCGATGAGCCAGGCTTCGCCACGGTCCATTACGACATAGGCTTCCTTCAGTTGCGCGCGTCCGGCGCGCAGGCTTTTGACCTCCCAGCCCTGCAACGCCAGACCGGCCTCGAATTTATCCTCGATGAAATAGTCGTGCCAGGCCTTGCGGTTCTGGGCGATTGCGGGACTGTGTTCGGCGTCTTTTTTCTTGCTCATCGGCGATTGGGATGGCGGCATGTCGGGACGGGGGAATTGCCTTCGGCCGTGGCCTATTCTTAATAAGGAATCGACATCGTGAGGACGTGTGTAATGCGGTTTGTCGGTGGACGCTTTGCGCCGAGTATGCCACATTCTCGCCCCGTGCGAGAAAAACACGGTACCGTTCCGGCGGGAATGTCTCGATGATCCCGACTCACAAGCATCCGGCGCGCCGGGACCCCCTGCGCAGCGGCAGGAAAACCGTGTACGAGCGCTGGTCCTCGCCGCGGATATTCGTACTCGCGGCCGGAGGCGCGGCCATCGGTTTCAACAACTTCTGGCAGTTTCCGCAACTCGCGGCGAAGTACGGCGGCGGTGCCTTTCTCGTGGTCTACCTGTTGTGCGTGTTGTTCCTCGGCGTGCCGCTGTTGATGGCGGAGTTCGCCATGGGGCGCGCCGGCAAGGCCTCGCCGATCGCCACGTTCCGGTTTCTCGCGGGCCGCGCGCGCGCCGATTCGCTGTGGCAGCTGGTCGGCGGCATGGGCGTACTCGCGGTGTTCCTGATCCTGTCGTACCTGAGCGTGATTACCGGCTGGGTGATTGCCTTCGCGCTGCGCGCGGGTTTCGGTGTCTTTGCCGGGCTCACCGCCGACGGCATGAACGCCCAGTTCACGCAGCTGGTGAAGGATCCGGAGAAACAGCTTTTCTGGCACACGCTGTTCATCGCCATGACCATGATCGTGGCCGGGCGCGGCGTACGTCACGGCCTCGAAGCGGTCGCGCGTTTCGTGGTGCCATTGCTGCTTGTCCTGCTGCTGGGGCTGACCGGGTATGCCGCCACCACTGACGCCTTCGCGCACGCCGCCAGCGTGCTGTTCATGCCGGACTTCAGCAAGCTGAACGGCGACGGCCTGCTGGCCGCCCTGAGCCAGGCGTTTTTCAGCCTCGGGCTCGGCGCCGGCGCGATGCTGATGTATGGCGCCTATCTCAGTGCCGACGCGCGCATCACGCGACTGTCGTTTTATGTGGCCGGGGTGGACACCGTCACCAGCCTGGCCGCGGCCCTGGTGGTGTTCACGCTGCTGTTCGCCGGCGGCGTCGACCTGGCTTCCGGCCCCAGTTTGGTGTTCCAGGCGATCCCGCTCGCCTTCGATCACCTGCCGTTCGGGCGCACCGTGATGACGCTGTTTTACGTCCTGCTCATTATCGTCGCCTGGACGTCGGCGATCGCGCTGGCCGAACCGGTCATGGTGTGGCTGAGTGAGCGTTTCGGCATGAGCTTACGGCGTTCCACGATCCTGTGCGGCCTGGGCGCCTGGACGCTCGGGGTCGTGACCATCCTGTCGTTCAACGCCTGGGCGTTTTCCTTCATGTTCTTCGGCGTAGTCAAGAAATTCGGCTTCTTCGACGTGCTGCAGGTGGTGACGGCGCAGGCGGTGCTTCCGCTGTGCGGCATCCTCACGGCGGTGTTCGCCGGCTGGGTGCTGAAACGCGACATGATGCGCGAGGCGCTGCACTTGCGACCGACTGGTTTCTATCTCCTGTGGCGCTGGTTGTTGCGCTGGGCGATCCCGGCCATGCTGCTGATCGTGTTGTTCAATCTTCCCCAGCTGTACGCATGACCGAGATCCATCGTTCCGCGATCGTGCCCTACAGCGCCTCGCGGATGTTCGACCTGGTGGCCGACATTCCCGCGTACCCGCAATTCCTGCCGTGGTGCGGCGGCGCGCGCATTGTTTCCTCGCAAGGCGATGAGGTGATCGCGGCCATCGACATCGCCTATGGGAGCGTCCACAAGACCTTTTCCACGCGCAACCTGATGCAGCGTCACAAGATGCTGGAGATACGGCTGATCGAGGGCCCGTTTAGCCACCTGCAGGGATTCTGGCGCTTCGATGCGCTGGATGAGGAGGCGTGCAAGATCTCGCTCGATCTGCAATTCGCGGTGGCCAATAAACTCACGGGTCTGGTGCTGACGCCGGTTTTTTCCAAAATCGCGAACCAGTTGGTGGACAGTTTCCACCGGCGCGCGATCGATCTGTACGGCAAGAAGGCGTGAGCGAACCGGGCGCGTGGCGCGTGCAGGTGGCGTACGCCACGCCGGCACGTCAGGAGGTTATCGAAGTGATGCTGCCGGCGGGTGCCACGATCGAGGACGCCATCCGACTCTCCGGCGTGCTGGCGCGGTTTCCCGAAATCGATCTGTCGCGCAACCGCGTCGGCATTTACGGCGAGGTTGTGCGTCTGCAGGATCCGGTGCAGGACGGTGACCGCGTCGAGATCTACCGGCCATTGCGGGCAGACCCCAAGGAAACACGGCGGGCACGAGCCGGCAAAAACGCCGGCCGTCGCCGGAAATCATAAGAGGCGCGTAGGGGACGGTTCGGGAGCCGCGTCGGCGGCGGGCGCGGCCGGTTTGGGCGCGGACGCTTCATCGCCGGCCGCCTCGGCAGGAGTATTTCCTTTCTTGACCCGGGTGTCGCCTTCCACCGCCGCGAGCAAGTCGTTCTTGAATATCACGGTCAGTCGCTGCGCCTCGCCGGTCTTCTGCTTGCTGCCGCGCAAATAGTAATAGTAATCCCAGCGATCGGGATGAAACGGATCGATGACGAGCGGCGTGCCCAGCACGTAACGCACCTGGCTGCGGGTCATGCCGGGTTTCAGCTTGTCGATCATCTCCTGGGTCACGACGTTGCCTTGCTGGACTTCCAAGTGATACACACTCAGGCAGCCGGAAAGCAGCGTCACCAAGGCCGCCAGCAGTAACGCTTTGCGCATGGTTTTGGTAATCGTCCGCGGGGTGATTTAAACTGGTGCGATCATAACCCAGATGCATTATCCGGGTATACAGCTGCTGCTGGCATATCCGCGAAGGAGCGTCGATGACGACTACCACGCGACATCCCGAAATCGGCGGCGCCGAACTCAAAAAGGCCGGGCTCAAGGCGACATTGCCGCGCCTCAAGATACTGAGCATTCTTGAGGACGCCAAGGACCGGCACATGACCGCGGAAGACGTTTACAAGCATCTGCTCGAGGCCGGGGAACAAGTGGGGCTCGCGACGGTGTACCGCGTGTTGACGCAGTTCGAAGCCGCGGGCCTGGTGATGCGGCACAACTTCGAGGGCGGCCGCTCAGTGTTCGAGATCAACCAGGGCGGGCATCACGACCACATGGTGTGCCTCGAGTGCGGCAAGGTGTTCGAGTTCTACGACACCGCAATCGAGGAGCGCCAGCACAAGATCGCGGAGAAGGCCGGCTTTCATATCGAGGATCACTCGCTGTATCTCTACGGCGTTTGCGAAGGCATGAAGAAGCACGGGAAGTGCTCGAAGAAATGAGGCGCGCGCCGCAGGCGCGCCTCGATTCGCCCGCTTCCCCCGCGCGCGAGAAGAGACGGGATAATCGGACAGAGCTAACGCCAGCTCACCCGATCCGATTCAGCGTCGCTTCAGCGCCAGACCACCAATCCACGCAAACACCGTGCCGCAGCTTGCCAGCGCCCATACCACGACCGCGCCGGAAGGCAGATCGAAGATTGCCGACAGCGCGAGTCCGATCGCATAACCGAGAACGCCGATGCTGTAGCCGATGAACAGCCGCCGGCGCGCGACATGGAACCGGCTCGCGAGCGCCGGGATAATCAAGCTGGCGAACACCAGATACACGCCGACCAGCTGCACCGATGCCGTCACCGCAAACGCGAACATCGAGTAGAAGCCGATGCGCCCCAGGCGTTTGCCTGCCCTGAACCAGAGCGCGAGGATCACGGCGGTGAGTAGCGCCACCGGCAGCAACTGGCGGTAGCTCACCCACAGGATCTGCCCCACCAGCAGGTCCTTGAGATTTTCGCCGCCGTGCGGGTTGTTCGCGAGCAGCAGGATGCCGGCGCAGGCAGCGAGCACGAACAGCACGCCGATCAGCGCCTCCTGCACCTCGGGCCAGCGCTTCTCGGTGTACGTCAGCAGTAGCGCGCCGAGGAGTGCGGCGCCCACGGCGGCGATCTGCACGCCGAAGCCGCGCGGCTCCCAGCCGAGCGCATCGGCGGCGATCACGCCGAGGCCGGCGATCTGCGCGATCGCGAGGTCGATGAAAACGATGCCGCGGGCCAGCACCTGCTGGCCCAGCGGCACGTGGGTGGCGAGCACCAGCAGGCCGGCGACGAAGGCCGGCCCGAGAATGCTGAGGTCGAGCGCGTCCAGGCTCATTTCAGCGCCCCCAGCAGACGTTGCACGGTATCGTCATACAGGCCGAAAAGATCCTTGGCCCTGTCCGTGCCGCCCACGGTGAATGGCAGCATGACCGCCGGAATCTTGGCGCGGTCGGCAAGCCAGCTCGAGGCGCGCGAGTCCTCGTAGGCCGTGCGGATGACCATGCGCGCCGGCTCGCGTTTGAGTTGCGCGAGCACTTCCTCCAGGTGCGCCGCGGTCGGTTCGACGCCGGGTTTGGGTTCGAGCTCGGCGATTTCATGTATGCCGAGCCACTGGTCGAGATAGGCCCACCCCTTGTGATGGGCGACGACGTTGATGCCCTTGAGCGGCGCGGCTTCCTTCTGCCAGCGCAGGATTGCGGCGTCCCAGCGTTTGGCGAAGTCCTGGTAGCGCGTCTGATAGAACGGCGCGTTCGCCGGATCGATCTCGCCCAGGCGCTGCGCCAGCGCGGTAGCGACGCGCCCGATGTTGCGCGGGTCGGTCTGGATATGCGGATTGCCGCCCGGGTGCACGTCGCCGGCGGAGCGATCCAGCCGCTTCGGGACCTCCAGCATCTGCACGTAGTGCGCGGCCTCGAAATAGCCGGGCTTGCCGGGCTGCACCGCGTCGTTGCCCGACTGGCGCAGCACGATCGGCAACCAGCCGATCTCGAGCTCGGCGCCGGTGCACACGACCAGGTTCGCGCGCCGCGCCCGCGCCAGCAGGCTCGGTTTGGCCTGGACCTGGTGCGGGTCCTGCAAGGCGTTGGTGGCGACGTAGATCGAGACGCGATCGCCGCCGAGCTCCTGCGTGAGCGCGCCCCATTCGGGTTCGCAGGCGAATACGTCGAGCGCCGCGGCGTGCTGGGCGAAGGCCAGCGTCGCGACGGTGAGCAACGCACTGAGAAGGTTTTTCATGTTGAGTGCTCCTTGAAATCAGAATTGGTGGGCGCCGTGGGCGCCGAGGCTCATCTGGTACTGCACGAAGGCCTGGTGGTCGGTCACGCCCTGTTGCGACTTGTCCTGCGCGAATTGCACGCGGATGCGGCTGAATTCGCTCGGACTGTAGTCGACCATGACGGTGTTCTTCGTCGGATTGAAATCCGGTTGCATCAGATTTGCGCTGTTGGACGAGAAGTCCACCGTCCCCTGATCGAGCCGCTCGGTGCGGAGCCCCACGCGCCAGTACGGCATGAACTGGTAAACGCCCTGCAGATACCACCCGGATTGCTTGGAGTCGTAGGGCGCCGTGGTGGCTAGGCCGGTGGTATCGTAGGTGAGACTACCGTCCTCGTGGCGGCGCAGGTATTCCGCCTGCAGTTTGAAGTTGGTGTAGATCGGGTTGCCGTTCGGCGCGTATTTCCACACGAAGTCCGCAATCCACAGGTGGGTGTCGCCGCTGAAGCTGTCGGTTACGGAATCGCCGGCAATATTGGTGTCGGAGAATTCCTGGTTCTGCGGCGAGGTCTGCAGCGTCGAGAGGCCGGCGCGCCAGCTGTTGCTCAAGCCGACGTCGCCGCCGATGTGCGCGAACACGGTGCCGGCGCCGGAACCGTTCTTGTCGCGATCGCTGCCGGGATACGGGCGGCCGCGCCCGAGCTCCGCGCCGAACTCGAGAAAGATGTCGGTCGGCGCGAGCCACCGGACCTGCATCGCGTCGTCGCCGAACTGCGTGCCGAGAAACGCCTGGTAGGCGAGCGGCGCGTCCACGAAATCCCAGGCGTGTGCATGCTGCTCGTTGAGGTAGCCGATGCCGGAGAAGAAGCGCCCGGCCTTGACGGTGAACCCGTTCGACAGCGCGATCGTCTGGATGAACGCTTCTTCCACCGAGGCGGTGTTGTCCGGGTGGATCGAGTAATTCATTGCGCCGTAAAAATATGGATCGATATTGGCGTAGATGCCGAGCTCGCTCTCGGCCAGACTGAAGCCACGGTTGCCCGGACCAATCTCCACGTCGGAAGGGACCGGGAACCCGGTGATGCGGTAATTCGCCGGGTCCTGCGAGAGATTGGTGTAAATGCCCGAGAGGATCAGCGATACCGCCGGGTTGAAGCTGCTGATGGATGACGGCGGTGCGGCCGGCGGCGGCGCCGACTCCAGTTGCTTGACGCGCTCTTCGAGCGACTTCAGGCGTTGTTCGTCGGTTTGGCCGGCATTCGTATCCACCGGCGCCGGTGGATTGTCGCCGGAGGCGGCGAACGCCGCGCCCGGCGCGAAAATCGCCGCCACGACAGCGGTGAAAAATATTTTGCGCAACATGAATTTTTCTCCGAAATCATGAGTGAATGACCGCCTTGCTTGCGCCAGGCGCACGCCGCGGACGTCGTCCGGGCGCAGTCGTATCAACCGTTAGATTTCGAAGCGCAGAGGCGGGGCGCGCCCCGAGTAGGCGTGGAATGCCTGCGGGCGCGGTGCCGGCAGGGAAACCGGCAGTGCGGGCGATTCGGGCGTACCGGCGGCGAAGACGAGGGGAACGGCGACGATTGCATTGCCGGCGTGACTGGCGAATATGCATTGCGCGCAGGGCTTGTCGGGCTTGTGAAACTGGTGATTCAGCTCGTCCGCGAGCGCGCCGACCTCCACCAGCAACAGCAGCAGAGACAGAAGCCAGGCGGCGAATATTGTTTTTGATTTCACGGTGATCCGTTGCAGGTGCGATAGGCCCTTACCGGATTGACTCGATGCGACACGCTAATGCATGTCGTGGCGGTATGCAAGGGTCCGATGGGCATGCCCGGTTCGATTCAAAATAATATCACCGACACATCGCCGCTGTATTGCATAACAGCGTCCGTCAATTATTCCATCAGACGAATCGCCGCATAGAGCAACGCGGCGCCAAGAATGGTCATGGCGGTGGTCAGCTTTTTTGGATGGGCATGGTAGCTCTCCGGCAACAGGTCGCTCGCGCCGATGTAGAGAAAGAAACCGCAGAAGAGCGCCAAAATCAGCCCAAGGTCGGTTTCCGGCAGAACGAAGAAGACCGTCGACGCCAAGCCCGCCACCGGAGCGGCGGCATCGAGCAGCAACCAGCGAAATGCTTCTTCCGAAGTGCCCGAATTCTTGATGACCAGATTGACTGTATTGATGCCGTCGGAGAAATCATGCACGAGTACCGCGATGGCGACGATAATGCCCACTGACGCGGAAACCTGGAAAGCGAGACCGATCGCCACGCCGTCGAGGAAACTGTGAATGGACAGGCTGCCCGCCCCGAGTCTCCCGCGTCGCCGATGGTGCCCCAGGCCTTCGTCGCCCCCCGTGTGAAGCACCACGGTCCTATCGAGAACCATGTACAACAGGAACCCGAGAGCCGCCACCGACGTGATGGCCGGAACACCATGCTCCTTGCCCGCCAATTCGATGGCTTCGGGAAGAAGATCGAAAAATGCCACGGCGATGACAGCGCCGGCGCTGAAGCCCAATATCAGATGAAGCTTGTCGGAGATGCGCAACGCAAACCATCCGCCCAGCAGCGTGGACATGAAGGCGGCAATACCGACAAGAATCAATGTCATTGAATATCAGGACCGAATGAAAAAAAGGGTCCCCGGCGGAGGCGGTGAAAGTGAGGCATGTTCCCGTGGCGCCGGCGATCGCGCATTGAATCGCGGTGCCCGATCTTCGTCAACGGTCTTGATGCGGATCGCCCCGGGAGGGCGACCGACCGGACGGTCGTAACGTCGATGGCACGCGTTTGCGCGAGCCGACCCATGCTGAAGGAATCAAGAACGAGAAAACGGTTATCTCAATTCCATCAACACCGCGGTTTCGTCGCAGTTGTTGTACTTGTAGCACTTCACGCAGATGCCCCAGACCTTTTCCGGTAGCGTGTCTTTCGGTACGGTTTTGAATCCGAGCTTGTGGAAAAATGGCGCGACGTAAGTCAGTGCCATCAACCGTCTCAAACCGATGACGCGCGCTTCCTCGATAATGCGCTCGACCAGCTGCCGCCCCAAACCGCGTCCCTTGAAGGTGTCGTCGACCACCAGGCTGCGCACCTCGCCGAGGTTCTCGGTAAAGATTTCGAGCGCGCCGCAGCCGGCGACCTTGCCATCGATCTCGACCACGAAGAAGTCGCGCAGGTGCCGGTACAACTCGCTCATCGTGCGCGGCAGCAGGTTGCCCTGCGCGGCGTAAATTTCGAGCAAATGATGAACGTAGGGCACGTCGCCGATCGCCGCCGGCCGGATCACCGGCGTGGCGGACTCAACCGCTCGCTTCGCGCCGGCGTGCACAGCGATACTGCTGTTCACAGGTTGTTTGATTGACATTTGTTAACTCAGTTCACTCCGGCGCCGCGTCCGACTCGCCACGGTCGCATCCCCACTGCGTGGGGCCCATGCTCCCTGCTCGCGTGCGCGTCAGGCCGAAGCACGTTCGAGCATGTCCTTGGCGTGGGCCAGGGTCTGTTTGCTGATTTCCACGCCGCCAATCATACGCGCGATTTCCAAGGTGCGCTCGCGTTCCGCGAGCGGCGTGGCTTCCGCCACCGTGGTTTTGCCCTCGGCGCGCTTGCGCACCTGCACGTGTTGCGCCCCCTGGGCGGCGACCTGGGCCAAGTGCGTGATGCACAGCACCTGGCGCGCATTCCCGAGCGCGCGCAGCTTGCGGCCCACGACCTCGGCCACGCGCCCGCCGATGCCGACGTCGACCTCGTCGAAGATCATCGTCGGGATGCGCCCGGTGCCGGCCAGGACCACCTGCAGCCCCAGGCTGATGCGCGACAGTTCGCCGCCCGAGGCGACCTTGGCCAGTGGCCGCGCCGGCTGGCCGGCGTTGGCGCTGACCTGGAATTCGACGCGTTCCAGCCCGTGCGGCCCCGCTTCGCCTTCCGGCAGCGGGGTCAGCGTGACGTCGAACTTCCCGCCCGGCATGCCGAGCTCCTGCATCTCGTCGCTGACCGCGCGCGCCAGTTTTTTCGCGGCGGCGTCGCGGCGGCGCGAAATATCCTTGGCGCTTTTGAGATAGGACGCGCGCGCCCGTGTCAGATTTTCTTCGAGCTTGCCGAGATTGACGTCGTAGTGTTCCACGTCGTCCAGTTCCGCGCGCAGGTGCGCGTGTAGCGCCGGCAGTTCCTCCGGCTTTATCTTGTGTTTGCGCGCCAAGTTGTGCACCGTGGACAGCCGGCGCTCGACCGTTTGCAGGCGTTCGGGGTCGAGGTCCAGGCTGTCCAGGTAATGGCGCAAACGGTTTCCGGCTTCGTCGATCTGGATCGCGGCCTCGTTCAGCAGCGCGCTGATCTCGCCCAGTCTGGCGTCGTACTCGCTCAGGGTTTCCAGGCGTGAAAGGGAGCGCGCCAGCTGGCGCGCTACCGCGGATTCGTCGTCTTCCCGCACCGACTGCGCCACCGCCTGCACGCCCTCGATCAGCTCGGCGCCGTTGGCGAGGCGCGCGTGTTCCTCTTCGAGCGCGGGGATTTCCTCCGCCGTCAGCCCCAGGGCGTCCAATTCACGCACCTGATAACGCAATAGTTCGACGCGCGCGTCGCGATCGGCGGTTTGCCGCTTGAGCGCCTCGAGCCGCTCGCGCAACGACTCCATTTCGCGATATTGGTCGGCGAGGGCGCGCACGGTTTCCTCGAGCCCGGCGTAGTCGTCGAGGATCTGCCGCTGGGCGTCGCGCCGCAGCAGCGACTGGTGCTCGTGCTGGCCGTGGATGTCGACCAGGTATTCTCCAAGTTCGCGCAGCGTCTGGATCGGCATCGGCCGTCCGTTGATGAAGCCGCGCGAGGGTTTGTCGACTTCGATCACGCGCCGCAGCACGCACTCGCGGTCCTCGAACAGATCGCGTTCCTTGAGCCATTTGGCGGCGTCGTGCGCCGGCTTGAGCGCGAAGCCGGCGGTGACTTCGGCGCGCGCGCAGCCGTGGCGGATCACGTCGCCGTCGGCGCGTTCGCCCAGCGCCAGAGCGAGGGCGTCGATCAGGATCGATTTGCCGGCGCCGGTTTCGCCGGTGAGCACGGTGAAGCCCGGCTCGAGCGCAAGCGACAGCTCGTGCACGATGGCGAAATCGCGGATGTAGAGCTGCGTCAGCATCAGAGCTTCCGGCCCCAGTGCAGCTTGATGCGCAGCACCTCGAAGTGGCTGCGGCCCGAGGGATGGACCAGTTCAACTTCGATCTCGGCGCGGCGCACGTACACGCGATCGTTGTCCTCGAGCGAAAACGTCGACTGGCCGTCGAAAGTGACGTGAGCGCGCTGGTTGGCGACGCCGGTGACCAGGATTTCCACGATGCTGTCGCTGGAGACCACGATCGGGCGGTTCGACAGCGTGTGCGGGCAGATCGGCACCAGCGCGATCGCCTCGAGCGTCGGCGTGAGGATCGGCCCGCCCGAGGACAGCGCGTAGGCGGTCGAGCCCGTGGGAGTGGCCACGATGATGCCGTCGCCGCGCGTGCTGTTGACGAACTCGCCGTCGAGGTAGGTCTCGAACTCGATGATGCGCGCCAGCTCACCCTTGGTCACGACGACGTCGTTGAAAGCGTTGGCGGTGTGCACGATGTGGCCCTTGCGCATGATCTCGGCATACAGCAGCATGCGGCTCTCGGTCTGGTAATCCCCGTCGAGGATCTTGCCGATCTCGGCGGTCATGGTGTCGGCCTGTATGTCGGTCAAGAACCCGAGTCGGCCGAGATTGACGCCAATGATCGGCACGCGGTGTGGCGCCAGGTCGCGCGCCACGTTGAGCAGCGTGCCGTCGCCGCCGACCACGATGCCGAGGTCGATCTCATTGCCGATGGCGGTGCGCGAACGCACCGGCCCCGGCGTTTTGCCGAGGTGTTCGGCAGTGTGCTCGTCGAGCAGGATGTTCAGGCGCCGCTGGCGCAGGAATTCCACCAGCCGCAGGATGTGCTCGGCCACGGTCGGGTCCTGGTATTTGCCGAACAGGCCGACGGTTTTTATTTTTTTTTCCATTATGAGTCAGGGTCGGGTTCTGGCTCTGGAGGCGATTTTCGTGACGGTACCGCCTTCGAAGGTCACGGTCACGACGAACGGCGTACCGAAGGTGTTATTGGTGTGAAACGTCCAGACCTCCTTTTTGTATCCGCTGCCTCGCGACTTGCCCTGGCTGTCTTTGGCCGTCGGCTTGCCGGCGACATCCAGCACCTCGGATTTCGACATGCCTTTTTCCAGAAGTTGACCGTTTTCAAGGCGGAAGGAATCGGCGCCCCAGGCGGGTGCGGCCAACGCGACCGCGGCGCAGAGGCCCGTAGCGTATTTTTTCATGATGCTCCCGGCGATATTTTCATGCAGTCGGGGATAAGCTAGCACGCACGGCCACGACGGCCAATCAGCCGGATCAATTTGCCGTTTTCGCGACCGCTGGATTCCGCCACGGCGTCGTTTCCGTCTGCGCATTGCGGTGCCGGAGCCGACGACCGATGTTCAGCGGCGTTTTCCGCGCGCCGGTACCCGCGGAAACCCGGTGATACGGGACCGACCGCGTCGCGCCTGGGTTCCGGGCTTGGCACTCAAGCTTGCAGAGTGCTAAAGTCGCTACCATATTAAAGGATTATCATGGCTCTCAATCCGCGCGCCGAAATACTGCTGAAAACCCTGATCGAACGGTACATCGCCGAAGGTCAGCCCGTGGGTTCACGCACCCTGGCGCGCCAGGCCGGGCTCGAATTGTCGCCGGCGACGGTGCGCAACGTCATGTCGGATCTCGAGGAAATGGGCCTGGTGCGCTCGCCGCACACCTCGGCCGGGCGCGTGCCGACCGAGCGCGGTTACCGCGTGTTTGTGGATACGCTGCTGCAGGTCAAACCGCTGCACGCGAACGAGCTGCACAAGCTGGAGCAGGAAATCCTGACCAACCAGGACCCGCAGCACCTGATCGAAAACGCCTCGCAGGCGCTGTCCGAGATCTGCAAGCTCGCCGGCCTGGTCATGGCGCCGCGGCGCGAGGAGCAGCTGGCGTTCCGCCACATCGATTTCGTGAACCTCTCCGGCCGGCGCATTCTCGTGATCCTGGTGACCCAGGACGGCCAGGTGCACAACCGCATCATCCAGGCCGACCGCGAATACTCGCCGTCCGAGCTGGTCCAGGCGGCCAATTACTTCAATGAAACCTATGCCGGGATTTCCATGAGCGAGGTGAAGTTTTCACTGCTCGGCGAGATCCAGCAGGCGAGCGACGACATGCAGCGCGTGATGCACCTGGCGGTCAACATGGCGCGCGCCGCAATGGCCGCGGAGGAACCGCCCGATGAGCTGGTGGTGAGCGGCGAATCGAATCTGATGGACGTGCCCGAGCTCGGCGACGTGCGCAAGCTGCGCCGGCTGTTCGAGGCCTTCACCACCAAGCGCGACCTGCTGCACCTGCTCGACCAGAGCATGCGCACCAGCGGCGTGAAAATCTTCATCGGCACCGAATCCGGCTACGACGCCCTGGCCGAGTGCAGCCTGGTGACCGCACCCTACAGCGTCGACGGCCGCGTCGTCGGCACCCTCGGCGTGATCGGACCCACGCGCATGGCCTACGAGCAGGTTATCTCGATCGTGGACATCACCGCGCGCCTGCTGAGCGGCGCCCTGAGCGGCAGCGAGCGCGGCGGCCGGCTTGAATCCAACGACCGATAACCCCCATGTAAACTATCGGCTTCAAGCCGGGTTTTGCTTTTGTTTTATCGGCTTGAAGCCAACGGCTCGCTCCCTTCTCCCCTTGCGGGAGAAGGGGTGGGGATGAGGGGTAGGCCGAAGACTTAAAATGTATATGATGAGGTGCAGCAATGAGTGAGATGAAAGAAGCCCCGGCAGGCCCGCGTGCGGATTCCGCGGCCGCGCCGAGCGCGGCGCACGACCTCGAACCAGCCACGGAAATTCAACAGTTGCAGTCGGACCTGGAAAAGGCCCGCGCCGAGGCGTCCGAGAACCTGGACCGGTTCCTACGCGCCAAGGCGGAAATGGAAAACGTGCGCAAGCGCGCCGAGGCTGACGTGGCCGCCACGCGCAAATATGCGATCGAACGTTTTGCCGGCGAGATCATCGCGGTACGCGACAGCCTGGAGCTGGCGCGCCTGGTCGATCTGCCGAAAGACTGCAACCCGGCGGTGCAGAAAATGCACGAGGGGCTGGACCTGACCCTGAAGCTTCTGGACGGTATTTTCCAGAAATTCGGCCTTACCCTGCTCGATCCCAGGGGTCAGAAGTTCGACCCCGAGCGGCATCAGGCCATCAGCATCGTGGATTCGGCTGAAGTTCCGCCAAATTACGTGGTCAGCGTGGTACAGAAGGGTTACCTATTGAACGACCGGCTGCTGCGGCCGGCCATGGTGGTGGTGGCGAAGGCGGTTTCCCCGGCGCCGGAAAAGGCGACCGGAGCGGCTTGAAAACCGCCGAACCAGCCCCAATTCGAATGACAAATTACCCCAATTTCTGAATTTTTTGAGGCGATAACAATGGCAAAAATCATCGGTATAGACCTGGGCACGACCAACTCCTGTGTGGCGATCATGGAAGGCGACAAGCCGCGCGTGATCGAGAACAGCGAAGGCGACCGCACCACGCCATCGGTCGTGGCGTACGCCGAGGACGGTGAAGTGCTGGTGGGCCAGGTGGCCAAGCGCCAGGCGATCACCAATCCGCAGAACACGGTCTACGCCGTCAAGCGCCTGATCGGCCGCAAGTACGAAGAGGAGATGGTGCAGCGCGACATCAAGATGGTGCCGTACAAGATCGTCAAGGCGAAGAACGGCGACGCCTGGGTCGAGGTGCGCGGCAAGCAGATGGCGCCGCCGGAGATTTCCGCGCGCGTGCTGCAGAAAATGAAGAAGACCGCCGAGGATTATCTCGGCGAGGAAGTGAAAGAGGCGGTCATCACGGTGCCGGCCTACTTCAACGATTCCCAGCGCCAGGCGACCAAGGACGCCGGGCGCATCGCCGGCCTCGAGGTCAAGCGCATCATTAACGAGCCGACCGCGGCCGCGCTCGCCTTCGGCATGGACAAGCGCCCGGGCGATTCCAAGATCGCGGTATACGACCTGGGCGGCGGCACGTTCGACATCTCGATCCTCGAGCTGGGCGAGGGCGTCTTCGAGGTCAAGGCCACCAACGGCGACACCCACCTCGGCGGCGACGACTGGGACCAGCGGATCATCGACTGGCTGGTCACCGAGTTCAAGAACACCGAGGGCGTCGACCTCTCCGTCGACAAGATGGCGGTGCAGCGGCTGAAGGAGGCGGCCGAGAAGGCCAAGATCGAGCTGTCCTCGGTGCAGGAGACGCAGATCAACCTGCCCTTCATCACGGCCACGGCCGACGGCCCCAAGCACCTCGACGTCAAGCTCACGAGGGCCAAGTTCAACGAGCTGGTCGCCGATCT
>Ga0187776_10000344_pt1 | contig 22634 bp, 13 predicted proteins | sample 0216_BV02_MP12_2_FD_132426 | JGI IMG/M metagenome (GOLD analysis project Ga0187776, IMG submission 132426) | Tropical peat soil microbial communities from peatlands in Department of Meta, Colombia - 0216_BV02_MP12_20_MG | ecosystem: Environmental > Terrestrial > Soil > Wetlands > Peat | place...
CGGGGAGGACGTTTTCGTTCACTTCTCGGCTATCGAGGCGCAGGGCTTTCGCAGTCTGCAGGAAGGCCAGGCCGTGCAGTTCAATGTCGTGAAGGGACCGAAAGGCTGGCAGGCCGAGAACGTGCAGCTCCTCTAAGAGAAGCTACAATTCGAAGGCATGGGGCGGCGCAAGCCGCCCCTTAGTTTTGTTCGATTTCCATGGAAGTAACCTGCCAGCTGGCCATTCTGCCCTTGCCACTGGTCCCTGAACCAAAGGCCAATAAGCCTCTGTAACCTTTTGCCGGTTACCGCCCCGGTCTAACCTACTTCTTGCCCGCCCCCATGGAGTAGTATCATGGCCACTCCCCAAACTCTGGCTCCGTCAGATAAACAGTCGGCAGCATGCGCCTTCGCCCGCAGCCTCAATATCCTGCTTAAACACGTCAAGCTGTACGGTAGCAACCACAAACGCTCCACAGCGCAGTTTGACCAGACCTGGGCAGAATTGGTCACCGCCTTACGCACCAGCGAAGCAGGTTTTCTGCTGGGAGTGGCTGGCGGCAAACTCCTATTGGATGGAGTACCCCTGGAGTCGGGACCCGCTGAGCGCAGCTTTGCTCATCTGATGTCGACTGCGGGAATCTCCAGCATGCACTTCTCACGCAAGACCACGCCGGAGGAGTTTGATCACCTGGTAAAAGCCTTTGCCGCTTCTAAACCGGCAGCTTTGCTGGAGAATCTCAAATCCGCTCTGGAGAATCTTCCTACCCACGGCATTCGGGTGAACGAAATTCGATTTGTAGCTCGCGATGCAGCGGAGGCCGATGTCGCGAGCAAACTCACAGCTAGCGCGCTGGGAGGCGTTGCCGGCCAACTCGGATCCTGGCTCAAGGATCCACGTAAGCTCCTGCAACTGATTTCCGCTGCTTCCGGCACCAAGGGGGGAGGAGAAATCGGCTTCGGTAGTCTCATGGTGGGACCCGGAGGCGGGAGCGGCTCCGGCGATTCCGCGGGAACAGCTGCGGTAGTTTCAGGCAACGACGCCACGACTCCGGCACCGCTGAAAGAGGAAGACGTGTTGGGAGTGATTCGCTTCCTCAACCAGATCGGCAACAAGAATGAGAAGCAGGAGACGGCCGATCCGGTATTCGTGCAGCACGCGCTCCAGGAAATGCCGGCCAATGCTCACGATCTCCTCTACCAGGCATTATTCAAGGCGGCTGCCAACAGCTTTGAGGGCGAGCACGAAGCCCCCGATCTGGTGAAACTGGCCGAGCACCTCGCCATTCGCTTTGCAGTCGAGAGCTTCGAGCGAGGAGATGTCAAGATCGACGCCATTCAGCAGATGATCGAGCGCCTCAGCAAGGAACTCGATTCCCTGCGCAACATCCTCAACGAGCACGAGGACCGGATGGGCAAGCTCGGCATCCTGGTCGAAACCCACGCCGATATTTTGGACCGGCAGTTCTGGGCTGCGGTGCCGGAGTGGGGAAAAAAGAAGGTCTTGCTCTCGCCCGATTGCTGGTGCATTCCTCCGCGCAATGTACGCAGCTATGTTGATATTCTGCTCGATCGCAAATACGAGGAGCTGGCATTCAAGATCCTGCAGCACTACTCCACCGCGATCGACAATCCCGAAGCCGAGGCTCGGCGCAAAGCTGCGACCGGGATAAGTGAGCTGGCTGACCTGTACGGGCGTATGGACAACCGGCTCATTCAGTCGATTTTGATGCGCCTGGGAAGGCAGCTTACTGTCGATTACAGCGAGGAATCGCAAACCTTGTTGAGTGCGGCTTTTGTTCGGCTGAGCCAGGAAGCCAGCACCCGGAAGGACTTCGTTGCTGTAGAGCAGTCCCTCGCGACTCTGGCACGTATTGAGCAGAACAACCCCCAATTGGCGCGCGACGTCCGGCCGAGGATCGCGGTCGAGAGCCGTCTCCGTGAATTTGTCAGCGAGGTGTCTAAGAACCCAATCGTGCCTGCAGGCTTGCTCGAAGTGCTGAAGCGCACGCCGGCAAAAGCCGCCGAGGAGATTGCCGTCCAGTTTGGCCACTGTTCGCGGCGCGAGGAAGCCAATCGTTTCGTTGCTTTACTCATGCAGGTGGGACCGGCCGCACTCAATCATCTGCGCGAGGTGATGCGCACACGCTCAGCATCGGAGGCCATTCTGACCACCGGATTGTTGAGTTGCCTCGACATGCCTATGCTGGTCGCGGAATTACCGGAACGAATCCGGCAATGGAACCGTCAGCAGCAGGATGCCGCCATGCGTCAGATCGCTTGCGCCGGAGCCGAAGAACGCGGCGAACTGATCTTAGCCATGCTCGACAATCTCGATCCACTGATTCTCCCGCAGGCCGTAGACGACATCGGCATGACCCGCTCTTACCTGGCCGCAGGCAGGCTCTTGGATCTGGCTGCCGCACAGTGCCCAGCCCCCACTGCTCCGTACCTTCAGGTAAAAGCCATTGAGGCGCTCGGCCGCTTGCGAATCGGAGGCGCCGAGGAACTGCTAACCAACTTTGTATCCGAGCGTCATCTGCTGACCTGGAAGCACCCGCGTGAGCTGCGCATCGCTGCAGCCCAGGCCGTTGAGCGCGTCAATCCGGAACGCGCCAGGCACCTGATCGCCAAGGGCGGCTTCTCTGCGGAAGAGCTCAAAATTGGACCGCTTGATCCGGTCCAGAGCAACGGCTGGGTGCGCCAGCGGCGTTATCAGCGGGTTTCACCGGAAGTCGCCATTCATGGCACCGCCACCACCAATCGCGGTGTCTACGATGTGACCCTGGAGAAACTAAGCCTTGGTGGCGGCATGGGCTCGCGAACCGGGCGCACAACTATGGGAACCGATGCCTTACTCGACATTAATCTCGGACTGCGCCGTGTGCACAGCCGGGTACTGGTGCGAGAAGCCGCCGCCGGGGGCGTCAGCTTCGAGATCGCCGACATCGCCCTTGATGACCGCTCCAAGCTTCGCAAACTCGTCCACGATCAAATGATCGCCAGCCAGGTCGCAGCCGCCAAGCGCGTCAGCGCCTGAAGAAGCAAGATCGGATGAATTGGAGCAAGTTCGAGGTTTGATCGGGTGAAGTACGAAGAGCCTGGCAGTTGGCGCTGACACTCCGGAACCTTATAACCGATGTTGTAGATAAACGCTGGTTGGCAATGGCTCCAACTCGCAATTCGGTCTTCACTGCGCCGGCAGCTGCGAAAACTGAAAGAGGCCAAAATCAAGCAGCGGAAATGTTCGCATCCTCACCCGGCACCTCCTCGGTTGACGGGAGAATGCTTCTTCTGCCGATCTACCACACTGCAGGCTGGGTATTATCTGGAGCGCATCCTAGGTCTCAGGCTAAGTGATTGCCGGGATTGGAGAAAATCCTCTAGTGGGGACCGGATGGTAATGCTAGGCTTGGTCCAACGTGGGGCAAATTCCAGTCGCCAGACAGGGTGTGCCAGCCAGAACGATTCGCTTCGGCGCGTTCGAGCTCGATTTGCGCACCGAGGAGCTACGTAAGGGTGGGATTCGGCTGCGGCTCCCTGGGCAATCTTTCCAGGTGCTTCGCATGTTGCTAGGCCATCCTGGGGAGTTGGTCAGCCGCGAGGAGCTGCGTCAGAGCCTTTGGCCGAGCGATACCTTCGTTGACTTTGATCATGGGTTGAATGCCGCCGTAAACCGACTGCGAGACGTCCTGGGCGATTCGGCTGACAATCCCAAATATATTGAGACCCTACCAAAGCGGGGATATCGCTTTGTCGCACCCCTAGAAGGCGGGGAGACGGTCGCCCATGGCGATCCGAGCGGAACTTCCGACTCCAACTGGTCGACACCTGTTAGCGATACCGACCCGGCCACGGCAATTGTTGATGTCCAGTCGCCCACTTCTGCCGTCGCTCTCCCAGGAGCGGAAAGAATTTTGTCGAGAAAACTGAGCCGTGGTTGGCTTGCGGTGTTAATCGCAGCAACCATGATTCTCCTGGTTGCAATTGCCGTCCGGATGCTGACCCCCGCTCCGCAGGCCAGGATCAGCGGTTCCCGTCAGATTAGTCGCGACGGCATGCCCAAATCCAACCTGCAGACCGACGGCTCACGCATTTACTTCAGCGAATTCTCCAATGGCCGCAGTGTTCCTGCACAGGTTTCGATTACCGGCGGCGACACCTCCTTGCTTCCTGTCTCCTATCTTAACTATCTCAACGCTGCCACCTGTGACATCTCGGCGGATCATACGAAATTGCTGATTCTCACTTGGTTTGGGAGCGAAGCGGAAGGCATCCTTTGGAGCCAGCCTTTGCCAGCCGGTCCCCCTCAACGCTTAGGGAATACGGAAGGACATGATGAGACTTGGTCACCTGACGGTCGTGAACTCCTGTTCGCTAAGGGCTCCACGTACTATCTGGCGGCCGCCGACGGCACCTCGCCACGTCCCTTTCTGTCGCTCCATGGAATCCCAAATGGCGCTCGCTTCTCTCCTGACGGGAGCCGCATCCGCTTCGCACTGAGCGATCCTGAAATGAGAGTGTCTGCCCTATGGGAGGTCAACCGCGACGGTTCCAACCTGCATCGCCTGCTTCCCCCGGGTCAGAATCCGGTGGCCCAGTGCTGCGGCAGATGGAGTCCTGATGGTCGCTACTACTTCTTTCTCGATCTCGATAGTTTCAATGCTGACTGGTACCCGATCGTCAGCAGTGCCAATATTTTTGTCCTGCGCGAGGCAGCGGGCGGGCTGACGCAAAAGTCCCACGTTCCCATGCAATTGACATCAGGGCCACTCTCTTTCGGCGAGTTGCTGCCCGCGCTTGACGGCAAGCAACTCCTGGCTGTGGCCAGCCAGCAGCGCGGCGAACTCGTGCGTTACGACAATAGCACGCAGCAGTTTGTGCCGTTTCTGTCCGGCGCTTCTATCAGCGATCTCGATTTTTCGCGCGATCGGCAGTGGATTGCTTATGTCACGGTGCCCGACCACACCCTGTGGCGCAGTCGCGAGGACGGAACCGAACGGCTGCAGCTAACGTCTGCTCCAGTGGATGCGGTATTGCCTCGCTGGTCGCCAGATGGAAAGAGCATTGTCTATGTTGCACTGAATTCCAGCCGACGTTTGAAGATCTTCCAGGTCTCTGCCAATGGCGGGTCTTCAGAAGAGCTGTTATCTGAAAACGACGACGAGCAGGATCCCACCTGGTTCCCAGACGGCCGCCGGCTTGTTTTTGGCGGACTGCCGGAGGTCTCTTATCGTGCAGGCGCCGGAATCCGCATCTTTGATTTCAAGACGCGCCGTGTCTCCGACATCCCCGATTCCAAAGACCTATTCAGCCCGCGGTTGTCTCCGGACGGTCGATATATCGCTGCCCTGACCAGGGACTCCAAGAAACTGGTTCTCTATGATTTCCAAACTGGCAAGTGGTCGGATTGGGTCACCGATTCTGTCACCGTAGGTTATCCGGCCTGGTCAGCCGATGGCCGCTATCTTTATTTCCAGTCCTGGTCCGACCACCACACTTACCGACGCGTAAGGTCGGGCGAAACCAAGTCCGAAGTAATTGCTGGACTCGATAACCTGCACCCATTCACAACCTGCTGCACGTCATCCTGGAGTGGCGTCACGCCCGACGGATCTCTGCTTTTTGTCCGCGACACCAGTACGCAGGAGATCTACGCCCTCGATCTTCAATTGCCATGATGTTGAGTTCGCCACTTCGGCGATCGTACGTCCTAACTGACGGGCACCCGCAGGTCCTTCCCTGTCATCTCGTTCGGTGGCTTCTCACCTAACAAGCCCAGGACTGTCGGTGAGATATCCTGCAGCGCGCCATCAGGGCGCAGCTTGAAATGCTTGCCGTTTTCAGCAACCACGATGAAGGGAACGGGATTGGTGGTGTGTGCGGTGTGCGGGCCTCCAGTAGCAGGATCGATCATCATCTCGGCGTTTCCGTGGTCGGCGGTCACCAGCATCGCGCCTCCGCGCTGCCGCACAGCGCGGTAGATGCGGCCCAGGCAGTCATCCACGGTTTCTACAGCTTTGATCGTCGGAGGGATTTTGCCGGAGTGTCCGACCATATCGGCGTTGGCAAAATTCACCACGATCACGTCGAATGAACCTTGTTCAATGGCATTAACGACATTGTCGGCAATGCCTTCCGCGCTCATCTCGGGTTTCAGATCGTAAGTAGCAACCTTGGGAGACTGCACCAGCATTCGCTCTTCCCCGGGAAAGGGCTGCTCGACTCCGCCGTTGAAGAAGTAGGTCACGTGGGCGTACTTTTCCGTCTCCGCCACGCGCAGATTGCGCATACCTAGCTGTCCCATCACATTCGCCAGAATGTTATCGAGGTGCTCGGAGGGGACCACGTACGGCAGCGTGAACAGCTTGTCGTACTCGGTCATGCACACGTATTTCAAGTTCTTGGGAACTCCGTCGCGCGGGATCGTGGCGTCGAGCGCCTCCCAGTCCGGCAGGTCGCGGCCCGCCTGCGCACTTAAGCCGCTGTTACGGGCCAGGCAGCGCGTGATCTGGCGGGCGCGGTCGGCGCGGAAGTTGAAATTGATGCACACATCCTCGTCACGAATGCGGGCCAGCGGCTCACCCCGGTTGTCGGTGACGACAAAAGGCACAATGAACTCATCGGTCACGCCTTTGTTGTAGGATTCCTTGATTCCCTGCACCGCATCCACGTATGGCCCGGATTCACCTTTGCCGTTGACCATCGCGTCAAAGGCCTTCTTTTCGCGGTCCCATTTTTTGTCGCGGTCCATGGCATAGTAGCGGCCATCGACGGTAGCCACTTTGCCCACGCCATACTCACGCATCTTCTGCTGCAATTGGGCTACAAAGTCGGCGCCGCTTGTGGGTAGCGTGTCGCGCCCGTCCATGAAGCAGTGGACGAAGGTGCGATCCGCTCCGTTCTGCTTAGCCATTCTCAGCAGCGCGTAAAGATGACTCTGATGAGAGTGCACACCTCCATCAGACAGCAGTCCAAACAGGTGAAGCCTGCGTCCGCCAATTTTCGCCTGCTTCATGGCGTCCAGCAGGATGGGGTTGGAAAAAAACTCGCCACTCTCGATCATGCGATCGATGCGAGTGATATCCATGTAGACGACACGGCCCGCGCCAATGTTCAGGTGCCCAACTTCGCTGTTACCCATCTGCCCGTCGGGCAGACCAACGTAGTGTCCGCTGGTGTGAATCAGGGTGTTCGGATATTCCGCCAGCAGCTTGTCATAATTCGGCTTGCGCGCCAGCGAGATGGCATTGGCCTTGGATGGCGGCGCATAACCCCAGCCATCCAGAATGATGAGCACGAGCGGTTTAGGACGGGGCATAAATAAGTAAGTATGAAGTGAGATCGGGTGAACCGATGAAGTAAGAGTGTAACCCGCAAAGCTCGATCTGGCGAAGGACAACTTACTTCAAACTTCGCCCGATCTTACTTCTTACTTGACTTGGGATTGTCTGGCGAGTTCCAGAATGCGAGCCTGAATGCGTTGATTCACCTCAGTGATCCGCCGCCTGCCAATTTCGCCGCCCACCTGCATGGCTTCAGCCATTATGGCGGGAGTCTCCTTGAGGAGTTTGTGTCCCGCAGGGCTGGCGTAGAAACCGAGAATCGCGTCCAGGTCGCTTTGAGTGAGGTGCTTCTGATAGATCGGGATCATGGCATCAATCATTTCATCAATCGGCCAGCCATCAAATAATTCGTCGACAATAGCGTCGGCCTTCTTCAATTGCTCCGGCGTTGCGTTGGGGACCTGTTGCTTGAATCCCTGCTCTCCTCCCAGACGCGCCTGAACCTTCGCGTTCTCAAAGTATTGGATCAGGCGTTGCCGGGATTGGGTAACTTCGAGGAGCTGCATAACCTGTTCTTTTGTAGCGGGCGCACTCTGCGGGTTAGCTTGGGCGTACCCATAGCACACCAGAAACAGGCTTAGGATCCCCAAAACAAAACCCTTCTTCACTGCTCGCATGCTCGCTCCTCTTGTCCGGCGCGTTTCATAACGACAACGCGACGTTCCCCCCAGAAACGTGTTTTTATCTGAGGCTGCATTCTATCCGATGTTAGCGGCGTCGAAGCAGTCAAGACTCCCGGTAATCTGGGCAGGAGAGCAACTTCTTTTGTAATCTGGAAGAGGATGGTTTCGTCTTGACTACCAGGATGACAAACTTTCAGTGGCCGCGATTACGCGCAGTCTTATTCTGCCTTTTTCTGGTGAGTCCCCTTGTTGCCCAGCAAAGTTCCGGTGCGGCTCTTGCGGCTGAGCAGCAGCTCCAGGGGGCTGCCAAGATTGCTGAGCCGGAAAAGCCCGCGCCGCCGGACCCCGTCGCAATCATTCAGCGCTCGGTTTCGCGATACCAGCACAACCTCGACGTCGCTCGTGACTACGTATTCCAAAAGCGCGAAGTGGAACAGGAACTCGATAAGCACGGCAACCTGAAAAACGCGCACATCCGCTCCTACGATATCCTGATGGTCTACGGCGAGCCTTACGAGAAGCTCACCGCGAAAGACGATAAGCCACTGGATGCGCACGATCAGGAAAAAGAAGAAAAGCGTCTCAACGAGTTCTACGAAAGCAAGAAAAAAGAACACGAGAGCGAGTCGGCATCCGCCAAGGCGCGTGAGAAGCGCGAACGCGAAGAACGCAAACTGGCCAGCGAGCTTCCGCAGGCCATGGATTTCAAGCTGATCGGCGAGGACAGGATCGATGGCCAGCCCGTGTATGTGATCACGGCTGAACCCAAGCCAGGTTACAAACCGAGCGACATGATCGCCAAGTTGCTTACCAAGCTGCACGGAAAAATTTGGATCACCCAGGCCGACTATCAGTGGGCGCGCATGGAAGTGGACCTGCTGGACGACTTCGCTGTCGGCTTGTTCCTATTCAAGCTGCACAAGGGCGCGCATCTGGAGTTCGAGCAGACTCGCATTAACGATGAAGTTTGGCTGCCGCGCCGTGCGGCCTTCAACGGAGCAGCGCGGATAGCAGTAAAAAATGAATCAGCTCGACTTGAGACCACCTTCAGCAATTATCAGAAATTTAAGGCCAATGCCCGGATTGTCGGCTTTTCCGAAGCACCCGGGGCGGGCACAGATCAACACTGAGGACTAATCGGGTGCAGGGTGCCCCACCCTCTAGCCCCGCAGGGGCGTAAGGGTGGGGTTCAGATGGGCTTCACACGACCAACTGACTTCCCTCTCCCCGTAGACGTTCAGTCTCCACACCTTGCCGTTTCTTGAACGTCCAGTGCGACTCAATCTCTACCGTCCCCTCCTCTCCGTACAACCAGTGCCGGTAGCTGCTCCACGGCCACTCCTCCGGCGCCTGGACCAACCCTCGCTCCACCGGATTCCGGTGGATATACTTCAACTTCTCTACCCACTTGCGGTTGCTGAACACATTGAAATCGTAATATCTCGGCTGCCAGAACGGAGTTCCCTCGCCTATGTGGGGCAGCCTACGAGAAACCAGTTGTTTCAGCATTTGGATCGCCGCTCGTAAGTCGTCCTGCCTCGGCTCGCTCACCAGCAGATGGACGTGCTCGGGCATCACGACATACCCGAATATCAAGAACCCGTACCAATGGCGCACTTGCTCCAGTTGCTGCTCAAAGGTGTGCTTCGCCTGTGCGGAACGCAACAGCGCCAGCCGTCGGAAACAACTGAAGGTCAGAAAGTGATCGCTGCCAGTGTGTTGATAGCGTTTGAGGCGAGACGGCATGCCCACAGCGTAATTCGGTCAGGTCTATTGAGGATGTGATCTCCGTCTCATCCCCACCCTTACGCCCTGCGGGGCTAGAGGGTGGGGCACCCCAGGCCCCTTCTTCAGCGCAGCGAAGTGGGATTTGAGTTACGCCCCAACCTTGGCCGCCACCTCTCCCTTATAGTTGAGCGCTTTCAGTCCCAGGAAGCGCGCTCCGGTGTCTAGCTCTTCCTCGATTCGCAGCAGCTGGTTGTACTTCGCAATGCGGTCGGTGCGTGAGGCTGAGCCGGTCTTGATTTGCCCGGCGCCGGTAGCCACCGCCAGATCGGCGATGAATGTATCTTCGGTCTCGCCGGAGCGGTGCGAAATCACAGCGGTGTAGCTGTTTCGTCGCGCCAGTTCGATGGCATCAAATGTCTCGCTGACCGTGCCAATCTGGTTCACTTTGATGAGGATCGAGTTGGCCACCCCACGCTCAATTCCCTCCTCGAGCCGGACGACGTTGGTGACGAACAGGTCATCGCCCACAAGCTGGATCCGGTTGCCGAGCTCTTCCGTCAGCATCTTCCAGCCTTCCCAATCGTCCTCCGCCAGTCCATCCTCGATGGAGACGATTGGGTAATCATTCGCCCACTTTGCCCAGTAGCGCACCATCTCGGCTGAGCTCTTCGACGATCTATCCGACTTCTTGAAAACGTACTTGCCATCCTGGTAGAGCTCGCTGGCCGCCGGGTCTAGCGCAATCGCCACTTCCTCGCCTGGTTTGTATCCGGCAAGCTGGATCGCCTCGAGCACCACTTCAATCGCCTCCACATTTGACTTTACTGAGGGCGCGAAACCGCCTTCATCACCAACTGCGGTGTTGTAGCCTCGCTTCTTCAGCACGCCCTTGAGCGTGTGGAAGACCTCGACGCCCCAACGCAGCCCCTCGGAGAACGACTCGGCACCTACGGGCATCACCATGAATTCCTGGAAATCAACGTTGTTGTCTGCATGCGCGCCGCCGTTCAGGATGTTCATCATGGGCACCGGGAGCACATTGGCGTTCACTCCGCCCAAATAGCGGTACAACGGAATTTGATAGTGATTGGCAACGGCGCGCGCAGCGGCCATCGAGACCGCGAGGATGGCGTTAGCCCCGAGGCGACCTTTGTTCTCCGTGCCATCAAGTTCCCGCATCTTGTCATCGATGGCGCGTTGATTCGATGCATCCATGCTGGCCAGGGCCTCGGCAATCGGACCATTTACGTTTTCAACTGCCTGCACTACACCCTTCCCCAGATAGCGGTTCTTGTCGCCATCCCTCAACTCCACGGCCTCGTGTTCTCCGGTGGAGGCCCCGCTGGGCACAATGGCTCGGCCCAGGTCTCCCGAGCTCAGCAGCACTTCCGCCTCGACCGTAGGATTGCCGCGAGAATCCAGAACTTCGCGTGCATGAATTTCGGATACGAATGACATGAGTGCCTCCCCGCTTTGCTGATTCGCAACCACCGATTATGTGAGCGATTATAAGTCACGGGCTGGAGCTGTCGCGGTCAGGCGCCTCCAGTCAGGTACCGGCGCTCAACGACCTCCGATCGAAGCGGCTTATCTTCGCGGAAGATCGAGCAGCACCACGTCCGATTGCTCCTGCACCCGCTCCAGGACAACTTCGCGTCCATCGGCTGAAACGTCGAAATCGCCTATTTCGAAATCCGGACTGAGATTGGTCAATTGACGCTCGGCGCCTGTCTCCAGATCGATAAGCCAAAGGTTTTTATGTTGAATCTCCCCACGCAGGAGCACGAGCGCTTGTGATCCCGGCAAAAATGCCAGGTGTCGAGCCCCGCGAGTCAGAGTCAGGACCGGCAGGGGATATGCGGCAGCTTCGGCTGTGACCGCTTTCACCGTGAACTTCGTGCCGATATCGGGTCCGGAGTAGACTACGAATCGTCCATCGGGGGACCACGCGGGGTCGAGCGAATACTCCTGCACAAAAGTAGTAGGAGAGTGACCATCCAGCGGCACGCGAAAAAGGTGCGGGACACCATGATCGTCGGCCGTCGAGGTAATCGATTGGCCGTCAGCAGCCCATGCGGGAGCACCCTGCAGGTCGAGGGAGTCGAGCAGAACTCGAGCGTTTGTGCCGTCGCCCTGCATCACGTACAAGGCCGTTTTCCCGTGTTGCCTCACAGAAAATGCAATGTCACGCCCATTAGGCGAAATTGCCGGACCACCAAAGATTCGTGCTCCCGGGCCGCTCCATAATTCAGTGCTGGCCCCATTAGCAAACTTCCAGATGCTTTCACTGGTGCCGCTTGCAGAGACGTACAAAAGATAATCTGGGCCCAGTCGCGGGGAGGACGCGGTGCTGGTTGTCAGTGGCATCCGTGTAGCTGCTGATGTTTCGCTGGGTGCATTTCCGATCGGCAAGCGCCAAAGCGTTCTCTTCGGAATAGCAACTGTGGCCACCAGGCGATGACCGTCTGCACTGGCAGCCAGTGAAGTGTATTGATCAATACCAGAGGTCAGCCGGTGGGGAATCCGGCGATCCACGTCGATCGAATAAAGCCAGGGTCCTGAACCATCGGCATCCGTGGCCAGGTACATCAGGGTGTGCCGATCCAGGAACACCGGATGGGTCACTCGAGTGTTATGCGAGGTGATTCGTTCGGGTTTTCCGCCCGCCGGTGAGATGCGCCAGATATCTAATTTGTCCGGCAGCGACCCCTGCACGAAGTAGATGAATGACTTGTCGGGCGCCCACGATGGAAAATGAGAATGCTGCCCAGCAGGCGCCGTATAGATAGGTCGATCCTCGGCGCGGCGGCTGCCATCTGATACATACAACGGGTCGCCAGGGCCAGTCGTGTGATAGGTGAGTCGGGTAGCATCGCGCGACCACTCGAACTCCGCCACGCCTTGCAGGTAAGGCTTCAGATCCCCGCCCAAGGTCGGTACTGCCCACATGCTGATGTCGCCGCCACTGGGACTGTCCTGCTTGCGAACCGGTTTACGAACCCAAAAGGTGACGTAAAAGCCATCAGGCGAGAAACCCAGCGTGCGGACTGAGGGATTAACCAGTTCCGGCGCCCGACCGCGAGTCAGGTTCTGGAATTGTCCCGAACCGACCTGCGTAACCCAAACATCCATCTGTCCATCCCGATCGGACAGAAACGCCACGAACTGGCCGTCACGTGAGACCGCGGCGGCTTCCTCTACACCATCGAAATCCGTGACCTTTTGAAATCGCGCCTCAGCGATAGGGCTTCGCCAAAAATAGTCCCTGCTCCGAAGCCAGAGAATCGCGCCAATTACCAGCGCGACTCCCGCTATCAGCGCCACGGTGAGCTTCCACCTGCCTGGGGAGGCCGATGCTGCCGGGCCCATCGGTGCTGCAGTCAGATTGGCTGTGCTGGTGTGGTCTCCATTTTCCCGCGCTGCCGTAAGATTCCGACCACGCGCCCAGGCATCCAGTTCCGCTCGAAACGCGTAGACCGATCCCATACGGTCATGCAGGTGCCGGTGGACAGGCATCCCCTCCCGCTTTTCCCAGCGCTGGACGGTGGTCACGTCGCGGTTGAGGTAGGCCGCGATCTCCTTCCACGAATCCAGGCGGTCTTCGGACGGCCTCACGGGAGACGGTGTGACGGGGGACGGATCGCCCATGGCGCTCTCCTGATTGCTCCGGTTGGGGGCCCGGGGAAGCCGATTTTAACCCGGCCGAGAGCGGGCCACGGCAAAAAACGGCATTCAACGGCAAAGGGCGGAAAAGCTGCGATTCTGCGCATTGCTGTTTGATAACGCCCACCCAGATGCCTCATCGTGTGCGCACTCTCCACGGGGTAACACCAAACAAAAAGGAGGCAGGTATGCAGCGCAGATTGCGATGGATTCTCTTGTTCGGTGCCGTGATCGTGGTCGCGGCTCTCTACTACACAAGCAGTGTCATGGCGACTCCGGCCAACGCCGGATTCATAGCCACCACGCTAGCCCAAGGCACGTTTGGCCCAGTCAGCGTTTATAACGTGGCCCTACAGCCCGGTTCTTCACCGAAGCCCGTCTGGCAGTCCTGGCAGCAGACGGAGGGAGTGTCGGATCTTTACGTACAAACCAATGTCTGGAAGCCCTTAGGAAGCACCGGATGGCACAGCCATCCTGGCCATAGCCTGATCACCGTCACGGCGGGAACGATAACCGCTTACGAGGGCGACGATCCCGACTGCACACCGCACGTGTATACGAAAGGGATGACTTTTGTCGATCCTGGTTTTGGTCACGTGCACATCCTGAGGAACGAAAGCAACACCACCGATGCACAAACCATCGCTGTCCAGATCATTCCGACAGGTCAGCCGCGGCGGATCGACGTTCCAAACCCAGGGAACTGCCCCGCATCGGTTGATTGATATGAGGCGCTCTGAATGGTCCTGGACGTGCCTTCGGCGGACGCGTCCAAGGATCGCTGGTGTCCAAGAATGGCCAGGTCTTTGGGGGTCGCTTCATGCTGCTGGCGGGAGCACCCCCTGAAATCCTTCAACGCTGTCGCTCAGTACCTCAGAGATGCGGAACTTCGAGGGAGACATCCGGCTCATCGCCAACCCAACAGGCAGTCACGCGCGGGCGGTGTTCTCTGGTGACTGTAGCAAGACCGGGGACTATGGCAAGAAGGCAGAGTGCTTCGTAAAACTGGCTCCCGACCCGAAGGTCACAGTGACCTACCAGTGCCAGGCAGGCTTCACCTGTTAGCTGGCCCATTATTCACCTTGATTCTCTTCGCGGTTCCGTCGTTGTCCGGCTGGGAAGCCATGTTTTAGAGTGCGGCGAAGAGGAGCAGAACATGAAGAAGTTGTTCTTATTGGTTGTGCTGGCTGTGCTGGTGACGGGACTTTCCGCGCAGCAATCCACTTCCCCCAACGCCACGACTCCTGAAAAGCCGTCGGCGGCTAGGCCCGCCACGGGCACGGTAACGGCACCGGTAAGTTCTCCCGCGAGTACTGCTGTTCCCAGCACTGAAAACGACCCTACGGCGCTGCCTGTGGGAACGGCCCTCAAGATCAAGCTAGAAACTCCCATCTCCACCGCTACCAATCGGCGTGGAGATCGTTTCGGCGGACGAGTCACAGAAGCCGTGATGCTGAACGGCAAAACCGTTATTCCCATAGGAGCCTCGGTGGAGGGCGAAGTCATGCGGGCCAGCCAGCCACGCCGAATTGGCGGCACGCCCACGATTGATCTCCATCCGGAGTCGGTAACCATGCCGGATGGGCAGACGTATCGGATCAATGCCGTCATCGTAGACACCAGCCATCGTCCCGAGACCAAGGTAAACGATGAAGGCGAGATCAAGGGACGTGGCCGCGACCGCATGGACAACATCGAGCTTGGCGCTGCCGCTGGAGCCGGCGCGATTGCGGGCGGCATCATCAGCGGTGGGAAGGCTGCCTTGATCGGCGCTGGCGTGGGCGCAACCGCGACCACCGTCCACTGGCTCTTCAAGCGCAGAACCGCGGAGGTTCCGGCGGGAACCGAGATCGTGATGGAACTAGATCGCCCGATGGCTCTGACCTCGGCCTCCGGCGGAAGGTAGCAAGTGCGAAGTGCGATCGGGTGAAGCAGGAAGTAAGAACTCAGATCGGGTGATCGGGGAAGTACGAAGTAAGGGATTTGTCGAGCAAGATCGGCTTGCCTACAAAGTAAGCTGCACCATCGCATGGAACTCACCCGATCACACTTCTTACTTGTTTCACCCGATATTTTCAAAGATGTTTCTTTGCAGCTGCTCTTCATCTGCCACTTGCAGCGTCATGGAGCCTTCCAGAGGTACGGCATCGACCGGCATCCCATCCCGCCACAAACCGAAGCGCAGCCGGATCGAGGAATTCTCCGCCACACCCAGCTTCTCCAGAGGCACCTGGAATTCAAAATTTCTTGGAAGCACTACTTGCAGACCCTCTGGCCTGTTACTGGAAGCTAAAACGACCTCATCTTTCCTGCCTGTGCGCAGCTCCCAACCTTCCAGCTTCTTATTCAAGTTTGCCAGCAAGCGCATGCGCGTGGTATCGGAAGCGGTGGGTGACGGGTGTTGAGTCCCGATAGCCTCGGGAGCTACCGTCCCCACTGGCCGCCGGAAAATCTCGAGATTTACGGAAAGCTGCAACTGCTCTCCGGGAATGCCGCCGGCGAAATCCAAACGCCCGTATAGATTCTTTTCGTCAATTCCGGCATAAGCCGAATCCAGCAGAAAAGTTTTGCCGTGCATGGCTCCGGAGTGTTGGTCGCAGGTGTACATCGCTGCACCAATCCAGTCGAAGTAACGCAATCCACCGCTGCCGATGCGTGGGTGAATGTAGGCGGTCTGTGGCGCCCACGTTGGCCGCGCAACTCCCATAGCGATGGGATGCGCCAGGTAGTCAGGCGCTTCGACGCCCAATGCCTGATACACATTGGTCAGGTGCTTGCGATAGAGTTCGTCAAAATCGCGGTCGTTCGCGGAATGATGCTCAGGTCCGTACCACCAGTTCCAGTCGCTGCCCTCCGCGATCAGCAACTCCTCCATTGCCAACTGCCGCTGTTCTGGTTCGGCCGTGGGAGCGGCGCGCTGATAAAAATCGCGCGCGTCGTTCAGATAGTCCCAGGCTTTGTTGTCTTCAGGCGCGCCGATCCAAACGTTGAAGTTGGCATTGATCCACGAACCGGGGACGAGGGACGTGAGCTTCGGCCCGGCCCCATGTCGGTCTAATGCCTCTCTTACTGCAAGCGCTTCAATTTCAGGATCACGTTGTAACGCGTCGTATACTCGGCGCAAGAATTCTCTCCCCGATCTGGGGTAAAACTCCCACGCGTTCTCCCCATCCAGGATCACTGCCACCAGAGCATCGCTTCCGTTGGCAAGGACAGGCTTGGCGCATTCCTTTATGTTGCGCACGAAATGTTCGGCCGCCTCACTTGCCGCTACTCCCGAATAGACAAAACCAATCAGGTCGGAGAGTGAGTGATCGCGGAAAACCACGTTCATCATCCGTGCTTCGCCCTTTTCGTAACGATAGGGCGAGTAGAGGGCTTCGGCATGGGCACTGCTGAGTCGTCCTTCGGCTGATCGTGTGAAATGAATTCCTAATGTGCGGCCCAGTACCCCTTCGTCGGTGGCCATCCACCGCACCCCCAGTTCGGAAGCGATGGCCAGCACTTCTTCCGATACGCTGCCCTCCGATGGCCAGAGTCCAACCGGCCGAACCCCAAAGACCTCCTCGTGCAAGTCGAGTCCGCGCTTAATTTGCTCTCTGGCGTCCTCGGGATGGCGAAATGCGCGACTTGGCAGCGGCAATTGGGGGCTGGAGACAGCTCCCTGATTGGTGTCGCACAGCAAGGGCAAAATGGGGTGGTAAAACGGCGAAGTGGAGATTTCGATTCGCCCTTGCCGCGCTGCTTCCGCATACGCCGGCAGCACGCGGCCGCATAACTCCCGCTCTTTCCGGATGACGAACGAGCGATCCTCCGGCGTAAAGTTGCGGCCTTTATTAACCAGTTCTGCGATTTCCGGTTCCCCCAGGAAGAACTCGTCAAACCATGCAATCTGAGAAAGTACTTGCAGGTCGGTGTAGTCCTGCTTCTGAAAATAAGGTTCGGCCTTGCTTGCCTGCCCGCCGGCGCCAATGAACTTCGTCCATAGCTCCTGATACCTGGGATAGCGGCCGATCATCTGAACGGGATTCGCCTGAAAGAGGTAGGCAAGAGCAAACCGGCGCTCCTCCACGCTAAGATCGACAGCGGGCTTAGCGGCGATCTCCAGAAAAGGATCGCGGGCCGATCCGGAAGCATAATCCTGAATTTGCGTGATGAGCGATGGCACCAGGTTGAATGTCTGATGCACCTGCGGGAACTCGTCCAGCAGCTTCACCATGCCGTAGTAATCCTTCAAGGCGTGGGAACGGACCCAGGGAAGCCGGTACTCGCCCGTCACCAGATCCTTGTAATAAGGCTGGTGCATGTGCCAAAGAAAAACGACGCGCAATTGAGCCATGTGTTCTCAGTTTCCGGTTTTCTGTTTCAGGTTGCAAGTGCGGGTTGCAATGACTCTGTGGAATTCAGCCCTTCCTTAAGAATGCGCGCTTCCGGCCATCCCGCGAACCCTCAACTACAATCTGAATTTCCATCCCAGCGGCCGCATCTAAGATAAAAGACTAAAGTCTTACGTGCCGTTTTGCCGGTACTATCTGTGGTTCAAAGAAAACGAGGCAATTCTAAGATGAGCTAGACTGAGGAATGTCCTGATGCGCATTCTGACCAAGTACATCCTGCGCGAGGTCCTTTCTCACGGCCTCATCGGGGCATCTATCTTCACCTTCGTCATCTTCATGCGCGACCTCGCCCGAATTTTGGAGCTGGTCGTGCGCAATAGCGCTCCCCTTCCCAGTGTTGCGGAAATCTTCTTCTTCACACTCCCCACGGCCCTGACGCTTACTATTCCGATGGGAGTGCTAGTGGGCATCCTCATCGGTCTGAGCCGGCTTGCCGCTGATAGCGAGGTTACCGCCATGCGCGCCAGCGGCCTGGGTTCGGGGATGGTGTTGCGCGTGATCTCCATTTTTGCTGTCTCCGCCTGGTTGCTGGCGTTGCTCAACAACGTCGTGGTCGCGCCCCGCTCGGCGGCCGCTCTGGCGCATTTGCAGAACCGGCTAAAGAGTTCGCAGGTTTCGTTCGAGATCCAGCCGCGCGTCTTCTATGAAGATTTTAAGGACCTGGTGTTATACGTTCAGGATGCCACGAGCGGAGAGGGCGCAGCGCGCTGGAAAGGGGTTTTTCTGGCCGACATCAGCGATCCTTCCGCGCCTAAGATCACCATGGCCCAGCGCGGCATGGTGGTGAATGAAGGCCAGGATAAACTGCGGTTCCACCTGGAAGATGGTTCTTCGCACGAGACTGACCCTCACGATCTACAGCAGTACTCCATCTCAACCTTCGCCGAGAGCGATATTCCTCTGCAACTGCCCACCAGCAGCCAGCAGCCGCAACAGCAAACTACTCCGGCCATGGAGGTCCCCACTGCGCAGCTACGCCACAAAGCGGAACATATTGAGGCCAACAAACAGCGCAGTTATCTGATCGAATTTCATCGCCGTTTTGCCCTGCCCACCGCTTGCCTGGTGTTGGCTTTGGTAGGAATTCCCCTCGGCCTGTCAGCCAAAAAAGGAGGGAAGTCCACCGGCTTCGTCCTCACTATCGCTCTCGTATTTCTCTACTACTTCCTGTCCCTGTCGGGTATGTCGCTGGCGCAGCACGCCAAATTGCCTGTGGGATTGGCGATGTGGATGGCCAACCTCGTGTTCTTCGTGGCCGGGCTGATCCTGTTCTGGCGTGTCGACCGCATGCCGCTCGAGATCGGCAGTCTGCGCGGCTTCTGGGGCCGCTTAACTCAGCAGATCCAGCACCGGCCCCCGGTCTTCGGTGACAGGGTAAGCGGCGCTCTGGAGCGCGCCATCTCCCGCAAACGCGTCTTCAGCGCCCGTTTTCCGCTGCTGCTCGACGACTACATCCTGCGCGATTTTGCGGTGTACCTGGGAATGATTGTCGGAACGTTTCTGATCCTGCTCCTGGTCTTCACTTTCTTCGAACTGCTCAAGGACATCACTCGCGTCCCCCTCGCCCTGGTCGGCGAATATCTGCTGACCGTCACTCCCTACTTCCTATACAACACGACTCCCATCAGCATGCTGCTGGCGGTGCTGGTGACCTTCGGGCTGCTGCAGAAATCGAACGAAGTCACGGCGATGAAAGCCACTGGCGTAAGCATCTATCGGGTAGTGATGCCCGTGCTGATGCTGGCCGCCGTCGTAGCTGTCGGCCTTTTCTTCTTTGACCAGCTATACCTGCCGCAGTTGAACAAGCGCCAGGATTCGCTGCGCAACCAGATCAAAGGAAAGCCAGCGCAGACTTACCTGCGTCCGGACCGCAAGTGGATTTTTGGCCAACACTCCACTATCTACTACTACGAATTCTTTGATCCCGATCAGAACCGCTTCGCGAGCATTACCGCCTTCGAATTCGATCCCCACACCTTTCAGATGACGCGACGCATTCATGCCAATCATGCCCATTGGTCCGATTTGCTGCAGCGCTGGATCTTCGAACAGGGATGGACGCGCAGCTTCGAGGCGACCAAGGTCGAGGAGTTCCGCCCCTTCGAGGTAGCCACCTTCAACGAACTCAATGAACCGCCGGCTTATTTTAAGAAAGAAGTAAAGCAATCCTCAGAAATGAGCTATGAAGAACTGCGGCGCTACATTCGCGACCTGCAGCAGAGCGGATTTGATGTCGTTCGCCTGAAAGTGCAGCTGCATAAGAAATTTGCCTTCCCCTTAATGACCTTTGTCATGGCGATCCTGGCGGTTCCTTTCGCGCTGTCCTCCGGGCGTCGCGGCGCATTGGCGGGCGTGGCCATGGCCATCGGCATAGCGGTTATTTACTGGGTGGGAATGGGGTTTTTTGAAGCCATGGGAAACGCAAGCCAGCTGCCCCCCGCATTGGCCGCCTGGTCCCCCGACCTGCTGTTCGGATTGGCAGGGGGGTATCTCCTGTTGAAGGTTCCCACGTAATGATTGAAACGCCGCTTCCACCTGTAGAATCTAACTAATCTCATGCTGAAGCAGCTGCGGCCTCTCTTCCCCTATTTTCGCAAGTACCGAGGTGGCTTTTTCTGGGGAACACTCGCGATCTTCTTGACCAATGGTATCTGGATTCTTTTCCCCCTCATAATTCGCAATGCCGTTGATGCGCTGAATGCCGGGGTCACCTCGCAGAAGCTGATCCGCTATTCGCTGCTGCTGATCGGCGTCGCTCTGATGAAAGGCGTGTTTCAGTTTCTAACGCGTTGGATCGTGATTGGCATCTCGCGCGACATCGAGTACGACCTGCGCAACGATCTCTTCCATCACCTGGAGACGCTTTCCTATTCCTACTACCAACGAACCCGCACCGGCGACATCATGGCTCGCGCCACCAACGATCTCAATGCGGTGCGCATGTTGCTGGGCCCGGCCATCATGTACTCGGCAAACACCATCGTGTTCACCGCCGGGGCGCTGATCTTCATGATCAGCATTAGTCCGAAGCTTACGCTTTACGCGTTTTTGCCCCTCCCCATCGTGAGCATCGTGGTGCAGTACTTTGGTACTCGCATTCATCAGCGCTTCGAGCGTATCCAGGCCATGTTTTCCGAAATCTCGGCGCGCGCACAGGAGAATTTCTCTGGCGCCCGCATCATCCGCGCCTTCGCCCAGGAAGGACCGGAGATCGCCAACTTTGAAAATGCGAACCGCGAATATATCGCGCGTAGCCTGAAGCTGGTGCGGCTGATGGGAATGCTCTGGCCTACCCTGGAAGTGCTGCTCGGTTTAGCTGTGGTATTGGTCCTCTGGCTTGGCGGGCGCGAAGTGCTTCTGGGCCGCATGACAGTGGGTGATTTCGTAGCCTTCAACACCTACATGGTTCAGCTCACTTGGCCGGTGATTGCTCTGGGTTGGGTGATCAACATTTTCCAGCGCGGTACCGCTTCCATGGGACGCATCAACGAGATTCTGACCGAAAAGCCAGAAATCAGGGATAGTCCTGCGGCTCAAGCTCGCCCGGCTGTTGTGAACGGCGAAATCGAATTTCGCAACCTCAACTTCGGCTATAACGGCACGCCGGTGCTGCGCGATATCAACCTCCGTATTCCTGCCGGCAGCAGCCTGGCCATTGTCGGACCCACAGGATCGGGAAAATCGACGCTGGTGAATCTGATTCCGCGAATCTACGATGCGCCGCCCGGATCGGTACTCATCGATGGCCGCCCTATCCGCGATTTCCACCTTGAATTGTTGCGTCACTGCATCGGTTTCGTGCCGCAGGAGACCTTTCTGTTCAGCGACAGCATCCGCGAGAACATTTCCTTTGGCGCCGAGCGCGCAACCCTCGAGCAAGTGCAGCAGGCTGCCGCTGGCGCCAGCATTGCGGCTGACATCCAAGAATTTCCCGAACAATACCAGACCATCGTGGGCGAGCGCGGCATCACCCTTTCGGGTGGGCAAAAACAGCGAACCGCTATCGCCCGGGCCTTGATCCGTAATCCCAGGATTCTGATTCTGGATGATGCGCTGTCGAGCGTCGACACCTACACCGAAGAAAAGATTCTCGACCACCTGCGTGAGGTAATGCAGGGACGCACCACCATCTTTATCTCTCATCGTGTTTCCACTGTTCGCCATGCCGACCAGATCGCGGTGCTCCACCAGGGACGCATCGTCGAACTCGGTCAACACGAGGAATTGCTCGCCCGGAAAGGCTACTACGCCGATCTTTACGACAAGCAACTGCTGGAAGAAGAGCTGGAAACCGTATAGCTGCCCATGACCCTCCAGAAAGAGATGACAATCTTTTTACGCCTCGCCGACAATCGCGCGATCCGGTGCGATCAAGCTTTATGTCTATGAAGCGGATTCTCGTTCCCGAGCGGCTCGATGCTGATGCCGGGACGCCCAGGCAGATCGCCGCCGCCATGGACGATCTGCGGCATATCAATTCCTGGTTCGGCGGAATCAGTACCACCGTGCACATGTTGCGTGAGGTTGTCCTGGCGAACGGCCATCACCACCTGAGTTTTCTCGACGTCGGCTCGGGCAGAGGAGATTTCGCCAGCATCGTCCGGCAACGCCTGGCGCCGGAAATCAAGATTGATTTTGCGCTGCTGGATCGCCGGCCCTCTCATTTGAACTTTGTCGACAATGGCAATGGCAATGGCAAGCGGCATGTGAACGGTTTCCGCAGAATTGCTGGCGATGGCTGCGCAATCCCCTTCCAGAGCAACAGCTTTGATGTCGTCGGCTGTACGTTGTTTGCGCACCACCTGGAATCGGATTTGTTGGTTGAGTTTGTGAATGAGGCGCTCAGGGTGGCTCGGATCGCGGTGCTGATCAACGACGTCCGCCGCTCTGCCCTATGC
>Ga0187776_10000345_pt1 | contig 22594 bp, 18 predicted proteins | sample 0216_BV02_MP12_2_FD_132426 | JGI IMG/M metagenome (GOLD analysis project Ga0187776, IMG submission 132426) | Tropical peat soil microbial communities from peatlands in Department of Meta, Colombia - 0216_BV02_MP12_20_MG | ecosystem: Environmental > Terrestrial > Soil > Wetlands > Peat | place...
GGATTGCGCGCGGTGGTCGAGCGCAAGGCGAGCGTCTTTTTCGGCGACCGACCGATCCTGCTCGCGGCGGCCAAGCGGACCGTGTCGACAAGCCAGCTGCAAGTCCACGAGCGCCGCTTCACCAACGAGCAGATCGCCCTCGCCGTCCGGCGCGGCGACGAGGACTTCCGCCTCGTCGTAGACCGGGCTCTGAGCCGGGAATACGTATCAGCCGAGTTCCGCACCGAATACACGAAGTGGTTCGGCGAGCCCGACGACCGCGCAGCGAATTTTTTCCGCGCGGTCGCGCTCCCGGAGTAGCTGAAAGAGGAGACGAACATGAGAATCGCCCGGTTGGCCCTGCTTCTTTCCGTCGCGGCCTGGCCCGCCTTCGCGGCCGACCTGCCGCCCGCCCCCGTGATCGCGCCGCAGACCGCGGGCGATAAGCCCGCCCCGAAGGACGAGGCGGCGCGGCTTGAAGTGAGCGGCAAGGTCCAGCTCGACCTGATCTACGACTTCAAGAGCGTCGACCCGGCGTGGAACACCACGTTGCGTCCCTCGAAGATCCCGATCAACTGTCCCGGGCCGCTCGGCACGCCCGATCCGGGGTGCGGCAAGGACGGCGAGACAATCTTCAGCGTGCGGCAGACCGCGGTCTCGTTCAAGGGCTTCATCCCGACGCAGGCCGGCCAGCTCAAAACCGACCTTAGCCTCGACCTGTTCAACGTCGGCGGCGCCAATACCGGGTTCCGCCTGCTGCACGCCTGGGCCGAGATCGGGCCTTTCGGCGTCGGGCAGTACGAGACGCTGTTCATGAACCTCGATCTCTTCCCCAACACGATCGACTACTGGGGTCCGAGCGGGATGATTTTCGTGCGTAACCCGCAGGTCCGCTACACCCCGTACAAGACCGACAGCTCGAAGTTCGCGGTCTCGCTCGAGGCGCCTTACGCGGCGGTCGACACCGGCAAGGTCAGCGTTGCCGATGCGAACCTTGGAGCGAACATCGTCGGCTGGACCAAGTACCCGGACATCGTCGGCAAGTACAGCATGAACGGCGGCTGGGGCTTCTTCGATCTCGGCGGCCTGCTGCGCTCGGTCGGCTACAAGACCGCGATCACACCCGACGGCAACCCCTCGGGCAGGCTGCTCGGCTGGGGCGTCACCGCCGACGGCCAGCTCAATGTCTTCGACAAGGACCGCGTCGTGACGCAGGTCATCTACGGCGAGGGCATCGCAAGCTACTTCAACGACGGCGGCGTCGACCTCGCGCCGGACGGCAACCTGCACGCCCAGACGGTGCAGTCGATCGGCATGATGCTCTATTACGACCACTACTGGAGCGGAAAGTGGGCGAGCTCGCTCGGCTACAGCCAGCACCACCAGAAGAACGCCGACGGGCAGCTGTTCAACGCGTTCCGGACCGGGCAATACGCATCCACCAACCTGCTCTACACCCCGGCGAAGAACGTGATGTGGGGGGTCGAATTCCTGTGGGGCAAGAAGGAGCAGAAGGACGGCGAGTCCGCGAGCGACACCCGCATACAGTTCACCGGCCAGTTCAAGTTCTGAACAGCGCGCCGTGCTCTTCCGCGATATCTACAAGATCCTGATCGTCGCGCAGCAGCAGGGTCCGCACACGCCCATGCGGCGGCAGGGCGAAGCGATCGTCCGCAAGCTGATCGACACGCACAAGATCAGGGTCGACATCGTCCGCAACACCGCGGACGCGCTGACCGAGGTCGAGCGGGACTCGTCCGTGGGCACGGTGCTGATCGAATGGGGCGACAAAGGCGACGCCATCGACACGCGCGCGGTCATCGCGAAGATACGGGACATCGGCCTCGATGCGCCGGTCTGGGTCGTCGTCTTCAGCCGCAACGACATCCAGACCATACGCGACCTGCTGCGCGACGAGGTCACCGGCTTCATCCTCACCGACGAGGACACCCCCGACTTCATCGCGCGCTACGTCAACCGGCATTTCGACGACTACGTCAATTCGCTCAAGACGCCGTTCTTCGGCGCGCTCGCCGATTACAACGACCGCAGCAACGAGGCCTGGGACTGCCCCGGCCACAACGGCGGCATGTATTTCCGCAAGAGCCCCGTGGGCCGCGCCTTCTTCGAGTACCTCGGCGAGAACGTGTTCCGCATGGACCTGTGCAACGCCGATATCGAGCTGGGCGATCTCCTGATCCACGCCGGACCGGCGCGCAAAGCCGAGGAAGAAGCCGCCAAGATTCTCGGCGCCGACCGCACCTACTTCGTGTTGAACGGCACCTCAACCTCGAACAAGGTCGTGCTTTCGGCACTGGTCAAGGAAGGCGACCTCGTTCTCTACGACCGCAACAACCACAAGTCGAACAATCACGGCGCGCTGCAGATCGCAGGCGGCATCCCCGTCTACCTCGAGACCGACCGGAACTCGCAGGGGCTGATCGGCCCGGTCGACTACCACGCCTGGGACGAGAAGGCCATCCGCGAGAAGATCAGGAGCCATCCGCTCGTGAAGGATCCCGAGGCGTGGAAGAAGCCGCGACCTTTCCGCGTGCTGATCATGCAGACGGTCACCTACGACGGCACCATCTACAACATACGGGACGTTCTCGATCGCGTCGGCCGCCTGTGCGAGTACATCCTGTTCGACGAGGCCTGGGGGTCCTACCTGCCCTTCCATCCGCTGTTCCACAACAACTGCGCGATGCACCTGAAGGTCGGCCCGGACGATCCCGGCATCATCTCTACGCAGTCGACGCACAAGCAGCTCTCGGGCTTCTCCCAGGCTTCGCAGATCTGCGTCAAGGACCGGCACATCGAGGGGCAGCAACGGCATTGCGGCCACCAGCGGTTCAACGAGTTCTACATGCTGCACGCGAGCACCTCGCCGTTCTACCCGCTGTGGGCGTCGCTCGACGTCGGCGCTCAGATGATGAAGGGGCGAAACGGCTTTCACCTCTGGAACGAGGCGATCGCCACGGCGATCGAGATGCGCAAGACCCTCCGGAAGCTCGAGCGCGGGTTCGTCTCCGAGGCAAAGAAGGAAGAGGAGAAATGGTTCTTCGATCCCTTCATTCCGGACGCGGTGACGATCAGGGGCTCGCCGCATCACAAGGACGTCTCGGATTTTCCCTGGGAGGAGATTCCCACCGAGGTACTGCTGAAGGAGAAGCAGTGCTGGGAGATGAAGAAGGGCGCGAGCTGGCACGGGTACCGGCATATCGAGGACGGCTATGCAATGGTCGACCCCTGCAAGCTCGAGCTGGTCACCCCTGGCTTCGACTGCAAGAGCGGCGCCTATCTGGACTGGGGCATCCCGGCCTCGGTGCTCGCGCAATTCCTGCGCGAGCGCGGCATCGTCCCGGAGAAGAACGACCTCAACACTATCCTCTTTCTCGTGACCCCGGGCATCGAGACGAGCAAGGCGGGAACGCTGATCTCGGCGCTGGTCAGCTTCAAGCGCCTGTTCGACCGCAACGCGCCGCTCGCCGATGTGCTCCCCGCCTTCACGCGGACGCATTCCGAGCGCTACGCGGGCACCGGCGTGCGCGACCTCTGCGTCTCCATGCATCGCTTCTACCGCGAGAACGACGTCTCCGGCCTGCAGAAGCGCCAGTTCCGCGCCGAGCATTTCCCGGAGATCGCCATGACCCCCCGCGCGGCGATCCAGAAGCTCGCCGCAAACGAGGTGGACTACCTGCCGCTCGATCAGCTCGAAGGCCGCGTCGCGGCCACGCTCAATCTCGTGTATCCACCGGGCATCGGCGTGATCGTCCCCGGCGAGCGCTACACGCAGCGCTGCAAGCCGATGCTCGACTACTTCCGCATGTTCGAGGAGAGCTACGCGCGCTTTCCCGGCTTCGCCAACGAGATCCAGGGTGTCTATCCGGAGGAGGTCGACGGGAAAACGAGGCTGTATACATACGTGGTCAAGTCCTTGTAGGACGGCTCCGGTTGAAGATGGGGTATGCCTACTGACTGCCGCCGGCAGACGGGCCGGCCGGGAAGTATCATTATTTTCCGCTCCATGCGAGGAATCCCATGACTCATCGACTGCGCAAGTTGATCCGCGTGGCACCGATTGCCCTCCTGGCGGCACTCGCGGCGAGTCCTGCCCTGGCGCTGAACTGGGTGCCGCTGCTGAAGAATTCCCCCGCCGAGCGCTTCGACGAGGAGGACCTGCAGCTTTTCCTCACGACCGCCCGCAAGACCGTTAACGAGGCGCCGGACAACCAGACGGTCAGCTGGGAGAACCCTGAAACCAAGCACCACGGCGACTTCACCATACTCAAGAGCTTCGAGAAGGACGGGAAGACCTGCAAGCGCGTCCGAGTGCGCAACGAGGCCGACGGCCGCAAGGCGAGCAGCGTGGTCGACGCCTGCAAGGTCGGCGACAAGTGGCGCCTCATCGGCGCGCCGCAACGGGAATAGGACGAGCGCGGAGCGATGGCTGTCTCCGAACGCAGGCTCTTTCGACGCGCCTACGTCGTCTGGGCCGGGATCGCCTTGGCGGCGCTCGTCGCTGCCGTGGCCTGGCTCGCCTTCGCCTTGCTCAAGCCCACGCCGCCGCACGTGGTCGTAATGGCGACCGGGCCGGAAGGCGGCATCAGCGCCGAGCTGGGCAAGCTCTACCGCGAGTCCCTCGCCCGGTCCGGAGTCGACCTGCGGCTGAATCCCTCGCCCGGCGCGGTCGCGAACGTCGCGCTCCTGAGCGATCCCAAGTCGGGCGTCAGCGTAGCGATCGTCCCGAACGGCATAACCAGCCGCCACGAATCGCCCGGGCTCGTATCGCTGGGCGCCCTGTTCTACGAACCCCTCTGGATCTTTTCGCGGGGGCGCCCGCTCATGGAAAGGCTGCGCGGCCCCACGCGCTTGCGCATATCGGTCGGCCCGGGGGGCAGCGGCGGACGCGCCTTTGCGGTGGAATTCCTCGCCCGGCTCGGAATCACCGACGGGCGCAACGCCAGCCTGCTCGGGCTCGAGCCCCAGGCCGCGGCCGAGAGGCTGCTCGCCGGGGAGATCGACGCGGCCGTCATCCTCGACGCCTGGGAATCGCCGCTGGTAAAGAAGCTGCTCGCGGCAAAGGACCTGCATCTGGTCAACGCGGCCCGGGCCGACTCCTGGGTCGCGCTGTACCCCTACCTGAACAAGGTGGTGCTGCCCGCGGGCGTGGCCGACATGGCGCGCAACATCCCGCCGGAGAACGTCACCCTGCTCGCCCCCAAGGCAAACCTCGTGGTGCGCGCCGATCTGCACCCAGCCATCCAGTACCTGCTCCTCGAGGCCGCGACGCAGGTGCACTCCGCGCCGGGCGTATTCCAGAAGGCCGGCGAGTTTCCGGCACCGGAATCGGTCGACCTGCCCTTGAGCGACCAGGCGCGCCAGTACTACAAAACCGGGCCGCCTTTCCTGCAGCGCCACCTCCCGTTCTGGCTCGCCATACTGCTCCAGCAGCTGATGGTGCTGCTAATCCCGGTCGTAGGCCTGCTCGTGCCCCTGCTCAGGTTCGCTCCCGCGGGATTCGCATGGATGATGCAGCGTCGCATGCTCGGGCTGTACGGCGAGCTGAAGCGGCTCGACGACGAGCTAACGCACGGACCGAGGGATCGCATTCCCGACCTCGCGGAGCGGCTGCGCAAGCTCGAGGAGCGCGTGAACGACGTCTGGCTGCCGATATCGTTCAGGCCGGTGTTGTACCAGCTGAAGACACACGTCGCCCTGGTGCGCCAGCGGCACGCGGCGATTCTCCCCCAGACCGGAGGGCGCGTATGACCTGGCTGCAGCGCTATCGCCTTCGCCATTTCCTGCGGTACTCCTTCTGGCTGGTGCCGGTGGTGTGGATGCTCGCCGCCGGGATCGCTCTGCCGCTGGTGCGCTGGCTCGATTTCGAGACCGGCTGGCGGCTGTTCAACTACTCGGAGGACGGAGCGAGGCAGGTCCTGAGCGGGCTGTCTTCCTCGATGCTGACCTTCATGGTGTTCGCCGTGTCGGCGCTCCTGCTCGCCCTGCAGCTCGCGAGCAGCGCTCTCTCCCCGCGCATCATCGCCGGCGCCTTTGCAGCCCGCACTCCGCAGATCTCGATCGGGGTGTTCGTGTTCGCCTATGTCTTCGCGCTGGGCGCCGCCGCGCGCGTCGAGAGCGGGCACGTGCCTCAGCTCGTCGTGTCCGTCGCCATCGTCAGCAACCTGGTCGCGATCGTCGTCTTCTTCTGGTTCGTCTACCGGGTGGGCGCGAGCCTGCGACCGGTGGCAATCCTGCTGGCTCTTTCGGAGCGAGGGCGCCAGGTCTTCCACGAGGTGTACCCGAGGGCGTGGAGCGCGACAGGCCCGGAAACGCGGGCGCAGCAGGCGCCAACGGGGCCTTCGCGCGTGGTCGAGTACACGGGTCGCTCCGGCACTTTCCTCGCCTTCGGCGCCGTGGAGCTGGTCGAGGCGGCGCGGCGCGCCGACTGCGTGATAGAGCTGGTCGCGCAAGTCGGAGACTTCGTGCCCAACGGCGATCCCCTGTTCCGGATCTACCCGGCCGACCGTCAAATCGATCCCGCCGCGCTCATGCAGATGGCCGCGTTCGGCGCCGAGAGGACGATGGAGCAGGACCCGGCGTTCGGCTTCCGCATCATGGTCGACATCGCGTCCCGGGCGCTCTCCCCCGCCGTCAATGACCCCACTACCGCCGTGCTCGCAATCGACCAGCTGCACCGCGATCTGCTGTACCTGGGCCGAAGGGAGCTCTCGAGCGGTAGCGCGACGGACGACAGCGGCAAGTTGCGGCTCGTCTATCCGACGCCGCACTGGGAGGACTTCGTCGCGCTCGCCACCAACGAGATTCGCCTTTTCGGCGCGAACAGCATCCAGGTGGCACGCAGGCTGCGCGCCATGCTCGAGCACTTGGCGGGCGCGCTTCCCGAGTCGAGGCGTCCGCCGCTGCGCGAGGAGCTCGCGATGCTCGAGCGCGCGGTGGAGCGCGCGTTCCCGGACGAGCGCGACCGCAGTCGCGCTCGCACGGGCGACCTGCAGGGCATCGGGCACTCGTCCTCAGCGGAGGATAGACCGAAGGCCTAGGGCGCGCCGGCTCGCTTGCGCCCCTGGTAGACCACGAATCCGGCGACGACCAGCGTGAGGCCGAGCGCGTAGCCGAACACGGAGGCGATCACGGCGGCGGGCAGCTTGTTGACCGCGGCGATCAGCAGGGCCAGCCCGGGGTTGCGCATCGCCGCCGCGACCGCGCCCGCCGGCCGGACAGGCGCATCGGGTCCGGCGAACGCGGCTCCGACAAGGATGGCGCACGCGGACAGGCTCGCGCCCGCGATGAACGGCGTCCAGCCGATTTCCTTGAGCAGGTCCCACAGAACAACCAGGAGCACGAGCGCCAGAGCGAGCAGCATCAGGTTCGATGCGCGCGTGAGGACCGGCTCGATCCGCGCGGCGGTGACGGGCCTGAACGCCCTGAGCGCCGCCCCGACGCCGAGGGGCAGCAGCTGCGCGAAGAACACCTGGCGCGCGACCTCCAGCGGCGTTATGGCAAAGTCCTTCTCGAAGATCGCATCCAGAATCGCGAGGCTTATCGGGACCGTGGCCACCGCGGACGCCACGATCGCGAGATGGAGCGCGGGCGCGAAGGCGGAAGGACCGCCTGCCTCGATCGCCCGCCGCAACGCCACGGGCGCGCCCGGAGAGATCGCCATCAGCAGGATTCCCGCAGCGATCGCCCCCTTGACGCCGAAGAGCTTCACGAACAGAACCGCCAGGATCGGCACCGGCACGACCACCCCGAACAGCAGCGCCGCCAGCACGACGCGCCGCTGAAGAGCTGCGGCGATCTGCTCCCGCCCCAGCATCAGCCCCAGCGACAGCATGACCGTGAACAGCGTCGCGCCGACGAGCAGAGTCAGCCAAGCCGGGACCGCCGAGCTCATTCCGACGGCGGGTCGTCGTTCCGCCTCCGCCACTCCCTGACCGACGTGGTCGCCCAGTTGAAGCGGAGCGCGGCGAGGCGCAACAGCAGCGTCACCGCGATGGAGATCCACGCGGAGGTGTTCGTGTCGACGCCGTAGTAGTAGGACAGCACGACGAAGAGCAGGCACCCCCCGAGCGCCGCGAGCGAATACAGCTGTCCCGGCTTGAACACCAGCGGCTCCTCGCGCACGAGCACGTCGCGCAGGAGGCCGCCCCCGACCGCATTGCACATGCCGACGAGCACCGCGGGAACGGGCCCGATTCCCGCGATCATCGCCTTGTTCGCGCCGACGACGCCGTAGACGCCGATCGCGAGCGCGTCGACGTAGGCGAGCAGCCCCTCGAAGCGCTCCGCGAGGCGGTGCGTCAAGGTGCCTGCGACGACTGCCGCAGCGACGACCAGGAGATAACGACCGTCCTGCATCACCAGCGGAATCTGCTTGATGAAGACGGCGTCGCGCAGCAGGCCGCCGCCGACGCCGGTCACGAAGGCGAGCACAAACGCGCCGACGAGATCGTAACCGCGCCGGGTCGCCAGCCAGGCTCCCGTGAGCGCGGCGAGAAAGGTGGCCGCCAGGTCGAACTCGATCGGCAGCAGAAAAGGAATGCCGGGCACGGGGATCCTTCTCAGCTTTCCCGCAATAGGTGGCGAGCCCTACCCCGGCACTTGCGGCGACCAGCTGTGGCTGCTTCCTTCCGGACCTGACCAGGTTCACTGGACCGCAATGCGGGGAGGCCCGCCGTGTTCGATGGCCCGATTATACGGGGGAGAATCGGGTTATGATCTGCCGGTTCAACGAGGAGGGAACATGACCCGATTCATCGCGTGTATCGCGGCGGCGCTCGCGCTGCCGCTCCCCGCCGCCGCGCAGTCGGCCGATGGCTATCCGAATCGCCCGGTCAAGATGCTCGTGCCCTACGCGCCGGGCGGCGCCACCGACATCATCGCCCGCATCGTCGCGGCGAAGCTGACCGAGTCCTTCGGGCAGAGCGTCATCGTCGAGAACCGCCCCGGCGCGTCGGGCAACCTGGCGCTGGAGGCGGTGGCGAAGGCGCCGGCGGACGGGTACACGCTGCTCGTCGGCAACGTCTCGACCAACACCATCAACGAGAACACCTTCGCGAGCACCCTGGCGATCAAGCCCTCTCGCGACCTCGTCGGCATCGCCAAGCTGGTCGAGATTCCGCACATCATCGCGGCCAGCGCGAGTTTCCCGGCGAACTCGGTCGCCGACCTGGTCGCGCTCGCGAAAAAGGACCCCGGCAAGATCAACTACGCCTCCGCCGGGCTGGGGAGCTATCCGCACCTCGACATGGAAAGACTGCAGCGGGCCGCGAGCATCCAGCTGACCCACATTCCCTACAAGGGGGGCGCCGGGCAGATGATCCCCGCGATCATCTCCGGCGAGGCCCCGGTCGCCTTCCTCAACCTGTCCTCGGCGCTACCCCAGATCAAGGGCGGAAAGATGAAGGCCCTCGCCACGACGGCGCCGGCCCGTCTCGCCGAGCTCCCCAACGTCGCGACGATGGCCGAGCAGGGATACCCGGGCATAGGCACGAACGCCTGGCAGGGCCTGTTCGCCCCGTCGGCGACGCCCAAGCCCGTCATCGACAAGCTCTACAAGAGCGTCGCGGCGATTCTATTGGACAGCGAGATGAAGGAACGCCTTTCGAAGCAGATGCTCGACGTCACCCTTTCCCCGTCTCCCGCCCAGTTCCAGCAGCTGGTCGAGAAGGAAACGCGCGCCTGGGGCGAGTTCCTGCGCGAGGCGAAGATCAAGATCGAATAGAGCGGTGGCCCGGAAGACTGGGATGCGCGCCGGCTCGCGCCCGCGCCACGACCCCATCGTCGAGAAGGACGTCGAAGTTCCGATGCGGGACGGCGCGCGGCTTCGCGCCGACGTCTTCCGTCCGCGCGCCGCGGGACGCTTTCCGGTCATCATCAACCTGGGCTCGTACCAGAAGGACAAGCTCTGGGTCCCGCCGCCGGACCTCGAGGAGAAGCCCAACGAGTACATGAACTGGGAGACGGTGAACCCGCTGTGGTGGGTTCCGCGCGGCTACGCCTGCGTGCGCGTCGACGGCCGCGGCTCCGGCAAATCGCCGGGGCGCACCGACCCATGGTCGCCTTCCGAGGCGCGCGACTTCTACGACGCCATCGAGTGGGCCGGGTCGCGGCCCTGGAGCAACGGGCGCGTCGGCGCCAACGGCATCTCCTACTACGCGATGACGCAATGGCTGGTGGCGAGCCTCGAGCCGCCGTCGCTCGCGGCGATGATTCCCTGGGAGGGCGCGGCCGATATGTACCGCGACTTCGGCTACCACGGCGGAATCTTCTCCTTCGGCTTCGCCTCGGGCTGGTGGAACAACCACATGGCTCATCATCTGCTCGGCCGGCCGCAGGAAACCGCGACGGACGCGTTCGCGACGCCGTGGTTGTGGGAGTACATGCACCACAACCTCGACGGAGAGTGGTGGCACGGCCGGCGCCCGATCTGGGAGAACATCGGCATCCCGCTCTACAGCGCGGGCAACTGGAGCGGCATGGGCCTGCACCTGCGCGGGAACACAGAGGGCTTCCTGCGCGCCGCCTCGACCCAGAAGAAGCTGCGCATCCACGCCGGCACCCACTACCATCCCTTCTACTCTGAGGAAGGCCGCCGCGACCAGCTGCGCTTCTTCGACCAGTGGCTGAAGGGCGAAGACACCGGGATCATGGAAGAGCCCCCGGTGAAGCTCCTCATCCGCAAGGGCGGGCACGGGAACTACGCCTGGCGCCCGGAGAGCGAATGGCCGATCGCGCGAACGCGCTGGACCCGGCTCTACCTGGAGCCCCGATCCCGCCGCCGCGGCGATGTCGAGGGCTCGCTCGTCGACGAGGCGCCGCGCAGGAGCGCGTCGGTGTCCTATTCGGCGAGCGGGATGACGAAGGCGGGCGTCGCTTCGGCCTCGTGGACCTCGACCGCGCTCTCGGGCAGCCTGCCGAGGATGGGCGCGTCGTTCGAGACGGCGCCGCTCAAGGCCGACACCGAGGTCACCGGACCCGCGGTGCTCGTGCTGTGGGTGTCGAGCACCACCGAGGACATGGACGTATTCGCGACGCTGCGCAACATCGCGCCCGACGGCAAGGACGTCTTCGAGCTCGGACAGCAGGGCCAGCCCGTGCCGGTCGCCAAGGGCTGGCTGCGCGCCTCGCACCGGGAGACCGATCCCGAGCTCGACCTTCCCTTCCGGCCCTATCACGCCCACCAGCGGCGCCAGCGGCTCAGGCCGCGCGAGACCGTGCGCCTGGAAATCGAGATCTGGCCGACGTGCATGGTGTTCAGGAAGGGCCATCGCATCCGGCTGGACATCCAGCCGCGCGACGGAGTCGGGAGCTTCCCCTACACGCACTACAGCGCGGACTACAACACCGGCGTGAACGTGATCCACGCCGGCCGCGACACGGCTTCCTACTTGCTGTTGCCCGTGATTCCCGCGGGCTGAGGCTCCTCGAGCCGCGCCGCGCGCGCCCGCGCGGCGGAGATCACGGCTTTGGCCATCGCCGACGCCACCTGAGTGAGCGGCGTGCCCGTGCGCGTGAACAGGCCCACCGCGAACGACGGCAGCGGCTCGGCGACGGGCACCTCCCGCAGAAAGTCCCCCAGTATCGAATCGGACAGGAGCTGGCGCGAAAGGAATCCGATCATGTCGGACTTCGCGATCAGCCCGATCGCCGTGTTGTAGGACTCGCACTGGATCACCTGCTTGGGCACCGACAGCCCGGCCGGCGAGAAGGCGCTCGCGAACGGGCCGTCGGGCGCATCGAGCGGAAGCAGCGAGATCCACGACGCGTCGACGAGCTGCGCGAGCGAGCCTGCCTTCTCCAGCGGATGGCCCTTGCGCGCCACGACCACGAAATCGTTGCGCAGCAGCGGACGGAACGCGAGGCCCGAGTCGAGCTTGAGAAGCGCGCGCCGGCAGATCGCGAAATCGAGCGTCTCGTCGCGCACCATAGGAATGAGCGAAGTGGGTAGCCCCTCGGCGATGCGAACGCGGGCCTGCGGGAATTGCATGCGGAAGCGCGCGATGGCGTCGGGCACCATCATCGCCGAGGTCGGCGAAACGCCGAACGCAACCGACTCCGTCGATTGGCCTAGCTGATCGACCTCTTCCTCGGCCTTGCGCAGCTCGGCCTGCGCGGCCCGCGCTCGGGCGAACAGCGCCCGTCCCGGCTGTGTGGGGACCACGCCCGTCGGAGTCCTGCGCAGGAGCCGCGCGTGCAGCTCGGCTTCCAGGCTGCGCACGCTGCGGGTGATCGCCGGCTGCGACACCCCGAGCTTGCGCGCCGCGGCACGAATGCCGCCCGATTCCACCACCGCCACAAAATCACGGATCTGACTGAGTCTCATGATAACTGTCCCGTATCGAGCCTTCCGACTTGGATATCGATAACTGCCGCCAATCGCGACACTCGTTCTGTGATCTTACGCGAGACCGGGTAGCCGTGTTCATATCCCATTCGGACGAGCGTCAACTTTTACCTACAAACGGATGGGAAGTCCCTACAGCCATCTGGAGAACGCTCGGTTCTCAATTGCTGAACCAGGAGGAAGTCATCATGAAAGGCAGGCTAGTATCCCTGTCATTGGCAGGGTCGGTCGCGGCTCTGTCTCTCTTCCAAATCGAGATTGCTTCTTCGCAGTTTGCCGGCGGCGGCGGTGGTTTCGGATTCAACGCCAGCGACCCGGGCGTTCGAGGCGGCGCCGCTGGCGCGGGCGGACCTATCGCCGGACTGGACTCGCCGGTCTTCCGGGGCGAAGCGGCCTTGTTCGCCGACGGCCTCGACACGTTCGGTGAAGTGGACGAAGTCGCCGACGGACTCGGACCGAGGATGAATCTGGATAGCTGCGCCGGATGTCATGCCCAGCCGGCGACCGGCGGCTCGAGCCCGTTCGTCAATCCCCAAGTGGCGTTCACGAACAAGGACGGCGGGACCGACAAAGCTCCGGCGTTCATTTCCCCGAACGGGCCGGTGCGCGAAGCGCGGTTTGTGAAGAACTCCGACGGAACACCGGACGGAGGCGTTCACGACTTGTTTACTATCACCGGTCGCGCGGGTGCGAACGGCTGCACGCTCGCGCAGCCCGACTTCGGGACCGTGCTCCGGAACAACAACGTGATCTTCCGCATTCCCACGCCTACTTTCGGCGCGGGCCTGATCGAGCAGATCCCGGACAGCACCATCCTGGCCAACCAGGCCGCCAACGCATCGCAAAAGCAGGCCCTGGGAATCGGCGGCAGGACGAACACGGTGCCGATCACCGGCGAGACCAACAACAACGGCAATGACGGCACGATCGCGCGATTCGGCTGGAAGGCGCAGAACAAGTCGCTGCTGCTCTTTTCGGGCGAGGCCTACAACGTCGAGCAGGGAATCAGCAACGAGATCTTCCAGACCGAGCGCGAGGAAGACCCGCATTGCCAGTTCAAGAACGTCCCGAACGACTTCACCGACGGCAGCAAGGCCGATCCGCGCAGTGACGTCGAGAGGTTCGCGGTCTTCATGCGCTTCCTGGCGCCGCCGGCGCCCTCAGCCACCTCTCCCGGAGGTGCGCAATCGATATCCAACGGCAGGAACCTGTTCAGCAGCGTGGGCTGCGCGCTGTGCCATACGCCGACGCTCATGACGAATCCCAAGAGCCAGGTAACGGCGTTGTCCGGTCAGGCAGCGAACCTGTACTCCGACCTCCTCGTCCACGACATGGGCGACGGACTGGCGGACGGCGTGAGCCAGGGCCAGGCCGGTCCGAGAGAGTTCCGTACCGCTCCGTTGTGGGGCGTGGGCCAGCGTGTCTTCTTCCTGCACGACGGACGCACCGCGGACATCCTCCGGGCCGTGCAGCAACATGCCAGCAACGGTTCCGAGGCGAACGGCGTCATCAACAACTTCAACAACCTCGGCGAGCGGAGCAAGCAGGACCTGCTCAATTTCCTGCGCTCGCTGTAGACCGCACGGCTCGTCGGCCCGCGCCGGGAAGCCGGCGCGGGCCTTTTTTGTTCGCGCTAGCGCCGCGGGGTACCATAGCGCAACAAGGTCCCTCAGGGGGGAACCATGGAACAGCCGTCCACCGCGCAGGCCCCGGCGGGAGCTTCGGCCGAGCGGCGCTATCCGGTCGAGTTCACTGCCCGAACCGGTGAGTATTTCCGCATTTGGATCGTCAACCTCGCCCTCAGCGTCGTCACGCTGGGCATCTACTCGGCGTGGGCGAAGGTGCGCAAGCGCCGCTACTTCTACGGCCACACGCGCATCAACGGCGAGGGGCTCGAGTACCGCGCGAATCCGGTCGCGATCCTGAAGGGACGGATCATCGCCTTCGCCGCCATCGCCGTGTACTACGCCGCCGGGCATTTCGCGCCGCAGTACCAGCTTCTTCTCCTTGTCCCGCTCGCCATCTTCGGGCCGTGGCTGCTGGTGCGCTCGCTCGGGTTCAACGCCTACAACACCGCCTACCGCAACGTCCGCTTCCGCTTCGACGGGACGTATAATGGCTGCCTGAAGATCGTGCTGCTGTTCGGCTGGCTGACGTTCACCGGTATCCTGTATCCCTACTTCAAGCACCGCCTGGTCCGCTTCGTCGCGGAGAACCACCGCTACGGCACGACGCGCTTCGAGGTGGCGGACTTCAAGAAACCGTTCATCGGCGCCTACGCGAGCGCGTACGGCTTCGCGCTGCTGCTGCTGGCTTTCTTCGTCGCCTCGATCTTCATGATGGGCAGAACGCGGACTCCAGTGCTGTTCTTCCTGGCGATCGTGTGTTTCTACGGCGGGCTCTTCGTGATCTTCGCCTACCTTCGCGCGCGCACCGTGAACGCGATCTGGAACGCGGTGCGGATCGGCCCCTTGCGGTTCGAGTCCGCCCTCTCGGCGGGCGAGCTCATCCAGGTCTACCTGGGCAACCTCTTGGCGATCGCGTTCACGCTCGGCCTCGCCACGCCTTGGGCGGTCGTGCGCTCCATGCGCTACCGCGCCTCGAAGACAACCGTGGTCGCCTCCGGCCCGCTCGACGGCTTCGCGCAGGCCGAGGCGCAGCACGTCAGCGTCGCCGGCGAGGAGGTCGCGGACTTCTTCGATATCGACATCGCGCTGTGACCGAGTTCGCCGCCGTCTACTACGACGGCCGCACCTCCGCGCGCACGCCGGTGCGCGTGCGCCGCTACGCGCTGGCCATCCAGATCGTCGCCGAAGGCCTGCGGCTGGACGTTCCCCTCGCGAAGGTGCGTGTCGACCCGCCCGTCGGCGGCACGCGCCGCCTCCTGCACCTGCCGGACGGCGCGCAGCTGCAGACCGACGATGACGCCGCGGTCGAGGCCCTCTTTCCCAGCACGCGCGCCTTCGAGGGCTGGATCCACCTGATCGAGCGCCGCTGGCCGTATGCGCTCGCGGGCGTCGCGGTCGTCGCGGCTTTCGCGTGGTGGTGCATCGTCGACGGCCTCCCGCGCGCGGCGAAGCTCGCCGCCGCCTACGTCCCGACCGCGGCCGAAGCCGAGCTCGGCGAGCAGACCCTGAGCTTCGTCGACGGGAAGTTGTGCCACCCGAGCAAGCTGCCCGCCGCCCGCCAGGAGGCTCTAAAGGGACTCCTCGCAAGACTCGCGGCGGGACTCGACGATGGACACGCCTACCGCCTGCTGCCGCGGGACTGCGGCGCCATCGGCGCGAACGCTTTTGCGCTGCCCGGCGGGCCGATCGTGATCACCGACGCGCTGGTGAAGCTCGCGAGGAACGACGACCAGATCTCCGCGGTGCTCGCGCACGAGATCGGGCACGTGCGCAACCGCCACGGCCTGCGCCTCGCGCTCCAGGCCGCGGGCCTCGCGGCGCTCGCCACCGCGCTGTTCGGCGACGCGACGTCGATCACGGGCCTGGTGACTACGCTTCCGGTCGCGATTCTCCAGAACGGCTATTCGCGCGACCTCGAAGCCGAGGCCGACGACTACGCCTTTCAGCGGCTGAAGGAGGTCCGAATATCGCCGAAGGCGTTCGCCGACATCCTCCTCCTCATGGAGAAGAATCGCGCGAGGTCGCCGGGGAGCGAGGCGAAGGACTACCTGTCGACGCACCCCGCGACGGCGAAGCGCATAGAGCGTGCGCTCGCCGCCCGGTAGACGACGGCTACTTCTTGCCGCCGTCCAGCTCGTAGGCGTCGTGCTCCTCGGTGTCGACGTGCACGCCCGTGCCCGCCGACTGCACGTCGCCGCTCACCATGTGAAGGCGGTTGCCGACGACCGCGCCGGCGAGGCCGTGGCGCGACACCGGCATCGGCGCGAGCGTCTGCCAGGTATTCGTCGCCGGATCGTAGGCCTCGAGCGAGCGGTAGGTCGCCATCGTGCCCGGGTCCTGGAATTCGCCGCCGGTGACGTAGAGTCGCCCGCCCCAGACCGCGCCCGCTGCGGCGCTCCGCGCCTGCGCCATGCGCGCGAGTCCCTGGCTCCAGGAATCGGTCGCCGGGTCGTACGCCTCGGTAACGCCGATGTTGCTCGATCCGCCGGAGATGAAAGCGCCGCCTACCCGGCCGCTCACCGCGTAGATCTTGCCGTTGATCGCGCCGCCGACGAAGTGGTTGCGCGGCGTCGGCATCGACGCCCGGGTGCGCCAGGTGTTCGTCGCCGGGTCGTACTCCTCCACGGTCCCGACCGACGTGTGCGGACGCGCCGGGTGCACCGCCGACTGTCCGGGCCCGGTCACCGCGCCGCCGATCACGTAGATCCTGTCGTTCAGCGCGACCGCGACCGGCGAACCGCGTTTTGTGGGCATGGGGGCCAGCGCCTTCCAGCTGTCGCCCGCCGGATCGTATTCCCAGGCGTTGTCGATCGGCACCCAGGCGGGCGGCTGGCCCTTCGGCGGCAGAACGAACCCGCCGAACGCGTAGATCCTGCCCTTCAGCTCGGCGAACGCGACGTGGTGGGACGGCAGCGCCATGGGCTTCTTCTTCGTCCACTTGTCGCTCGCGGGATCGTATTCGTAGACGAGCCCCTTGGGCACCCAGCCGGGCGCGAGGCCGCAGAACACGTACATCTTTCCGCCCGCCGAGGCGCCGAGCAGCTCCTCGGAGGGATCGGGGAACGGGGCGAGCTTGGTCCACTTGCCCTGGGCGAAAGCGGATCCGGCGACACAGACGAGCATTGCGACGACGAGCGTGCGTACGAGAGCCATGTTTCCTCCTATAGCCCGGCGCGGCTCTTTCCCTTCACCGCGCGGTTGACGACGTTGACCGGCCATTCGCCGGAAAGCACCCGGCGCACCTCCCCCGGCGCGCCTGCCTGCAGCCCCGCCATCGCCTGCTCGCTGTACCAGGCCGCATGGGGAGCGAAGACGACGTTCTCGCGGCCGCGCAGCGGGTGCGGATCCGGCAGCGGCTCCGGATCGACGGTGTCGAGCGCGCAGCCGGCGATCTTCTTCGCGTCAAGCGCGCGCACCAGCGCCGCGGTGTCGACCACCGGGCCGCGCGAGCAGTTGACGAGATACGCCTGCGGCTTCATCTTCGCGAACGCCTGGTCGTTCATCATGCCGCGCGTGTCGGGAGTGAGCGGCGGGTGCAGCGACACGAAGTCCGATTCGCGGAGCAGCGCGTCCAGATCGGCCTTCTTCCCCGGCTCGCCGAACTGCCCTTCCTTGACGAAGGGGTCGGCGTAGAGCACGCGCATGCCGAACGCGGCCGCTCGGACCGCGACCTGGCGCGCGATGTTGCCGAAGCCGACGAGGCCCAGCGTCCTGCCGGCGAGGCGGAACATCGGCTTGCCCGGCGGCACTTCCCACCGGCCCGAGCGCACCAGGCGGTCGTAGAAGGCGACCTTGCGCGCGCAGGCGAGCAGCAGCGCCATGGTGTGCTCGGCGACCTCCTCGATGCAGTAGGTGGGGTTGTTCGTGACGATGATGCCGGCGCGGGTCGCCGCCTCCAGGTCGATGGTGTCGACGCCGATGCCGTAGCGCGCGATTATGCGGCACCTGGGCATCCTGGCCATGACCTCGGCGGTGATCGGCCCGGCGTAGGTGTTGAGCAGCGCATCGCAGTCCGCCGCCTGCGCGAGGAACTCCTCCGGTTTCTTGGTCTTGAGCGCGACCAGCTCGGCGAGCTCTCCGAGGGTCTTTTTCTCGACGTCGAGCGACTCCCAGACGTAATCGGTGATGACCACCTTGGCCTTCATTGCATCCACCTCACCACCCCGGCCACGCCGTCGACGGCGACCGTGGCTCCGTCGGGAATGCGCCGGGTCGCCTCGGGCACGCCGAGCACCATCGGCACGCCGCGCTCGCGCGCGAGTGACGCGAGGTGCGAGGTGCTGCCGCCGAGCTCGGCGACGACGCCCGCGACGTGCGCAAGCACGGCACCGAGCGCCGGTCCGGCGACGGTCGTGACCAGCACGTCGCCCGGCGCGACCCGCTCCAGCTCGCACTCGCAGCTCACGACGCGCGCCCGGCCCGAGCCCCATCCGATACCGGAGGGATGGCCGTCGAGCCGCGGCCGCTCGAGCCAGATTGCGTCGGGCGTGATCGGCTCGGCCACTCGCAGAGGGCGCGCCTGAAGGAGCTTGATCCCGACGTCATCGGCCGCCCATTCGATCTCCACCGGGCCGCCGATCACTTCCTCGCTCCTTCGCATCAGGAGCCCGATCTCGGCGACCTGCTCGGGATCGAGGCAGCGCGGGGCCGCGAGGGACCGCGAGAACGACCTCCTTCCGTGGACGCAGGACACACCGTGATACTTCCGCCCGAGCGAGGAATCCTTCAGCGCGCCGTCGCGGTCGAGGACGTAGCGGTCCGGAGCGACCTCGCCCTGCGCGATCGCCGAGCCCAGGCCGGGAGCCGCATTCACCACCATCTCGCCCTCGGCGGTGCGCGACAGGCCGCCGCCCGAGACCCGCGCGGCGACGAGCGGCTGGACGATGAGCGCCATCGCCGTGTCGGCGGGATCGAGGCCGTGCGTCGCCATGTAGCGCAGGGCGCGTGTCGACCACAGGGCGGCCCAGCAGGCGCGCACCGCGATGAGGAACTCCTCCTCGTTCTGCAATTCCAGGAAGCTCTCGAACTGCCCGGCGAAGCTCGAGTCGGCGCGGTCCTCGATCAGCGCCGAGGAGCGCACCACGGCGCTTCCGCACGCGCGCCACGCGTCGAGCAAGGGCTCGACGACCCGCGGCGCGAGCGGGCCTTCCATCAGACCGAGCTTCAGGTCCAGCGCGCAGCGCCTCGCGCGCGGCCGGTCTTGGGCCGAGAACACCTCGCGCGCGGTGGCTTCGAGCCCGAGCGCCGCGAGCTGCAGCCGGTACGCCCGGGCATCCACGGCAAAGCCGCCGGGCACGGGCAGGCCCGCGCGCCCCAGCGCCGCGAGGTTCGCGGCCTTCGGGCCGAAGCGCGCCGCGTCGGCCGCGTCAGGCTCGTCGAGAGCGACGACCAGTTTCTCCATCCTAGCCCTGCGAATCGATGACCAGCCGGAGAATCCGGCTGGGATTGCGCTCGTACTCTTCGAAGGCGGCGGCCGTATCGGAGAGCGGGTACTTCGCGCTGATGAAGCCGTTGACGTCGACGGCGCCCGACGCGATGAGCTGGATGCTGGGGTTCATGTCCTGGGGGGTGAGCGCGCGCGATCCGATGATGCTGATCTCGCCGAAGTACAGCGGAAACGTGGAGAAGCCGCGCACCGCCTCGTGGCTCACCGCGAACGCCGAAAAGCGTCCGCCCGGCCGCAGCATGTCGACCGCCGCGTGCAGCGACTCCGCGCTTCCCGCCGCGTCGATCACCACGTCGGCGCCCTTTCCGCCGGTGAGCCGCTTCACCTCGTCCACCGCGTCCTCGACCGCCGACTTGATGATGTGGTGCGCTCCCATGCGCTGGGCCATGTCGAGCTTCCATTGCGTGCGCGATACCGCGATTACCGGGGTCGCGCCGGTCAGCACGGCGAGCCGCGCGTGCAGCAGGCCTGCGGTGCCCATGCCGAGCACCACCACGGACTCGGCCGTGGAGACCCCTACCCGGTGCTGGGCGTGGCGCACGGTCGCCAGCGTCTCGATGAGCGTCGCCGCCTCGAGCGGCAGGCTCGGCGGGAGCACGTGAACGTAGCGCGCCGGCAGCTTCACGTACTGCGAGAGGGAACCTTCGATCTCGCGCCCGAACAGGCCCGCGTTGCGGCAGAGATTCCCCGCGCCGCGCGCGCACTGGTCGCAGGTCCCGCAAGTGATGATCGGGTTGATGATCACGTGCTCGCCCGCCTTGAGGCTCTCGACGCCCTCGCCGACCGTGTCCACGACCCCGGTCGACTCGTGGCCCATCACGACCGGATAGCGAACGCCGGGATGCTCCCCCGCGTAGATCGACAGATCGGTGTGGCAGACCGCCGTCGCCGCGGTCTCGATGACGACCTCCCCGGGCCCGGGAGCGGGCCTGTCGCGCTCGACTACGGCGAGCTTGCGCGGCGCCTGGAGGATCGCGGTGCGCAAGGCCTAGCGTCCGCTCATCTTCCGAACAAGGTCGAGTAGCCGGGCATGGGATCGACCACCGTGATCTGCTCGACCGGGAAGTTGGAGATCAGCTCGACGCGGTCCTTGTGCACGATCAGCATCTCCTCGATCCGGACGCCCCACTCGAACTTCTTGCCGTGCTGGGTCTCGAGCGCGAACACCATGCCTTCCTTGATGTCGACCGGATGGTCGAGCGACCAGATGCGCGAGATCACCGGCTGGTCGTATTGCGCAAGACCGAGGCCGTGGCCCCACAGGTTCGCCGCCGCCTGGTCCTCCTCCTTGTAGCCCCAGGCCTCCTTCGCGGAGGGCCACTTCGAGGCGATCTCGCGCGTCGTCGTGCCCGCCTTCACCGCCTTGATCGAGTCGTAAAGCCACTTGAGCGCGGTAGCGTATATGTCCTTCTGCTCCTGCGTCGGCTCCTTGCCCGCGCAGTAGGTGCGGTAGTAGCAGGACTTGTAGCCGTTCCAGGTGAGCGCGGCGAGGTCCATGAAGACGATGTCGCCGGGCTTGACGATGCGATCGGAGAAGTTGCGCCAGTTGGGCCACGTGTTCGGCCCCGAGGAGACGATGACGTCCTCGACGTCCTCCATGCCCGGAATCGAGTACAGGAATTCCATGATGTGCGCGGTGAGCTGGTTCTCCGTTCGACCGGGCTTCAGGAACTTCATGAACTCCCAGTGCGCGGCGTCGCCGATCGCGCCCACCATGCGCAGCGCTTCCTGCTCGTCCTCGCTCTTGACGGCGCGCGCCTCCATCATCGGCGTCATGCCGTCGGTCCATTCGATCTTCTCGTCGGCGAAGATCTGAATCATGTTGATGTCGATGAAGTCCACGCCGAGCTTTTGCCCGGCGACGTTCGCTTTCTTCATCTCCTGCTTGATCGCGTTCGTGAACTTCTTCACCTGCGACAGCGACGCAGGACCCGCGGCTCCCTTGATCCAGGCGTAGGACCAGCGCACGTGGTCCTTGGGGATCCACGGCGAATGGCGCTCGATCTGCATGCCGATGTCGCCCTGCTCGAACAGCACCGGCGCGTCGTCGCCGCACAGGAGCGCGTAGCGCAGGCCCGGCTTCAGGCGGTTCCAGCCCGGCGTGAGCGTGCTCGTCACGTAGCGGCAGTTCTCGTCGTACATGAGCAGCATCGCGCCGAGGCCGTGCGCCTTCATGCGCTCGCGCGCGCGCTCGAGCCGGTACTTGCGCACCCGGTCCCAGTTGATCCGCTGCTGCCAGTCCAGTCCCACCATCCCTGCGTTTGCCATTACTTTCTCCGTCTCCGTTTTATGTTGTCATCCCGAGCGCAGCGACGCATCCGACGCTTCGCGTCAGTCCACCGTCGCGCCGACTTCGTGCGCGACCTTGCCCCAGCGCTCGCTTTCCGACGCGACGTAGTCGGCGAACGCCTTGGGCGAGTCGCTGAGCACCACGTCGACGCCGCCCCCTGCGAGGCGCTGGATCACGTCGGGCGTCCTCATCACCTGCTGCGTCACGCTGAAGAGCTTGTCCACGACCGGCTGGGGCGTGCCCTTCGGCACGAAGATTCCCTGCCACGAGCCGGTCACCGAGCGCGGGAAGCCCGACTCGACCATCGTCGGCACGTCGGGCAGCGCCGCGATGCGCCTCGCGCTTGTCACGGCCAGCACCTTCAGCTTGCCGCCCTTGATGTAGCCCAGGGCCGACGGCGCCGTGGTGAACATCAGCTGCGTCTCCCCGGCGATCAGGCCGGTCACTGCGGGACCGGCGCCGCCCTTGTACGGAATGTGCAGCATGTCGAGCCCTCCCGCGGCCTGGCGGAACAGCTCCATCTCGAGCCGGTTCTGGCTGCCCGAGCCGGGCGAGGCGTAGTTCAGCTTGCCCGGGTTCGCCTTGGCGTAGGCGACCAGGTCCTTCACCGTGACGGGCGCGAACGAGGGGTTGGCCACCAGCACCCCCGGCACGTCGACCACCTGCGTAACGGCGATGAAGTCGCGCTGCGGCTTGATGTCGAGCGAGCGAAACACCGCGGCGTTGATCGCGATGGTGCCGATGTTCCCGAGGAATATCGTGTAGCCGTCGGGGTCGGACTTGGCCGCGGCTTCGAGCCCGATGTTGCCCGCGGCGCCGCCGCGGTTCTCGATCACGAGCTGCTGCCCGAGGAGGCCCGACATCTTCGGCTGGATGATGCGGCC
>Ga0187776_10000346_pt1 | contig 22578 bp, 22 predicted proteins | sample 0216_BV02_MP12_2_FD_132426 | JGI IMG/M metagenome (GOLD analysis project Ga0187776, IMG submission 132426) | Tropical peat soil microbial communities from peatlands in Department of Meta, Colombia - 0216_BV02_MP12_20_MG | ecosystem: Environmental > Terrestrial > Soil > Wetlands > Peat | place...
CTCGAGCTCGAGTTCACCGAGGGCATGCAGTTCGACAAGGGCTACCTGTCGCCCTACATGATCACCGACCCCGAGCGGATGGAGGCGGTGCTCGAGGATCCCTACATCCTCATCGCCAACTCGAAGATCGGCGCGGTCAAGGACCTTCTGCCGGTGCTCGAGCAGGTCATCCAGTCGGGCAAGCCGCTGCTGATCGTTGCGGAGGACGTCGAGGGCGAGTCGCTCGCCACGATCGTCGTCAACAAGCTCCGCGGCACGTTCCAGGCCGTCGCCGTCAAGGCGCCCGGTTTCGGCGATCGCCGCAAGCGGATGCTCGAGGACATCGCCATCCTCACCGGTGGCGAGGTGATCACCGAGGAGATGGGCCTCAAGCTCGAGAACACGAAGCTCTCGCAGCTCGGTCACGCCCGCCGCATCGTCGTGGACAAGGACACGACGACGATCATCGACGGGGCCGGCGACACCGAGGCCATCAAGGGCCGGATCAAGCAGCTGAAGTCCGAGATCGAGAACACCGACTCCGACTTCGACCGCGAGAAGCTCCAGGAGCGGCTCGCCAAGCTGTCCGGCGGCGTCGCGGTTGTCAAGGTCGGCGCTTCGACCGAGACCGAGATGAAGGAGAAGAAGCACCGTGTCGAGGACGCGCTGCAGGCTGCTCGCGCGGCCCTCGAGGAGGGTCAGGTGCCGGGTGGCGGCGTCGCGCTCATCAATGCGGCCGACGCAGTCGGCGGCGACATTCTCGGCAAGCTCGAGAGTGACGAGCGAACGGGTGCCTCGATCATCTTCAAGGCGCTCGAGGAGCCGCTTCGCCAGCTCGCGTACAACGCGGGCCTCGAGGGCTCGGTCGTCGTCCAGCAGGTGCGTGGCGCCCAGCCGGGCCACGGCCTGAACGTCGAGACCGGCGAGGTCGAGGACCTGCTCAAGAGCGGGATCGGCGACCCCACCATGGTCACTCGCTCGGCGTTGCAGAACGCCGCGTCGATCGCGAAGAACATCCTCACCACCGAGGCGGTCGTCGCCGAGGCCCCGGAGAAGCAGCCCGTGGGCGCCGGCGCCGGCATGCCGGACATGGGCGGGATGATGTAACGAGCCGCTGTCGCGGTTCTTGATGGAGGGCCGGCTCAGCCGGCCCTCTGTCGTTTGCGCGCGAGGACGATCTCCGTGTCGCCCGGCCAGTCCCAGAAGACGCGGTCCGGTGACCGTGCCGCCAGAAGTTCCCGCACCTCGGTCGCGAAGTCGTCGACGCGGTCGCCGTACAGGTGCGGCGCCGAGGTGGACATCGAGAAGTACCCGGACAGCACGCTTTCGCTGTCCCGCAGCAGATCGGGGATTCCGGGGGCGAAGATCGACCGCGGCACGCCGAACCTCGTGCGGACGAGAATATCTTCGAAGCGATGGCTTCGAACGGGCGTGAACCCCTGGCCCGAGCGCAGCCTTGGCCCGAGATACTTGGCCACCAGCCCCCTGATCTCGCCGTGTGGGATCGGCGGTGCGCCGGGGTTCGGCGGTTCCGGTCGCGCCTCGGTGGTGTGCACGATCAGCGCCAGCCCGCCGCCGGGCTCGAGCAGGTCGTAGACCGTCTCGGCCACTCGTGCTTCGTCCGTCCAGTGGAAGGATTGGCCGAAAGTGACGGCTCGGTAGGGGCCGGGCGCCGCGTCGGGGAGGTCCTCGGCCCGAGCGTGGACCCAGCGGATGTTCGTGAGGCTGTGTTCGGCGGCGTGGCGGCGAGCCTCGCAGAGCATGTCCGCGTCGGGGTCGAGGCCGACCGCGTCCTCGAACAGGGGCGCAAGTCGGACGGTGAGGATGCCGGGGCCGCAGCCGCCGTCGAGCAGCTTTCCGCTTCCGTCGAGACCGAGCTCTTCCGAGAGGACGGCCTCGAGCTGGGGCGAGTAGGGTGGCCGACCGTACCGGTAGTGAGCGGCCGCGCCCTTAAAGATCGTGGGGTCGTATGGCACGACGGGAGAGAACCTACGCAGAATGCGCAACGGCGCCCTTGCGGGGCGCCGTTTCGCGTAGGGGGAGGTGGTTCAGCCGGTCTATCGGCAGCACCCGTCCGGGGCTTTAGCCCCCTTTGCGCGGGGTGCAGGCAAGGTCGATCGGGCCGTACTGGTAGGCGCCGCTCGCCCCGCCCCCTCAGAACCCGTACCTCTCCTCTTTCCAAGGATCGGCGTCGTTGTTGTAGCCGTACCGCTCCCAGAAACCCGGCCGGTCGGCCGGCGTCAGCTCGATCCCGTTCAGCCATTTCGCGCTCTTCCAGAAGTACCGCGATGGGACGACGAGGCGCACCGGGCCGCCGTGCTCGCGGGTTAGGGCTTCGCCGTCGGCCTCGTAGGCTACGAGCGCGTTCTCCTCCTCGAGCGCTGCGAGCGGCAGGTTGGCGGTGTAGTTCTTCTCGGCGTGCGCGATCGCGAAACGGGCGGTCGGTCTGGGCCGGCAGAGCTTCGCGAGCTCGCGCCAGTGGGCGCCGCGGAAGGCTGCGTCGAACCGGCTCCAGCGCGTCACGCAGTGGATGTCGGACGTGATTTCCGTGGCCGGCAGCGCGCTCAGCTGCTCGTAGTCGAGCGTGACCTCCTCCTCGACCTCGCCCCAGAGGCGCAGCCGCCAGTTGCCGAGGTCGACCTTCGCGGCGCGCCCCACGTGCAGGACGGGCCACTTCTCGGTCAGGTACTGGCCTGGTGGCAGGCGGGCGGGGTCGTACCCGGCGGCGCGCACCTTGTCCTCAGCCTTGGAACGGAAGAGCGGCACGGCTTCTTACACTAGATCGCGTGGACGTGGCCGCGAGAGAGCGCGAGTTCGTCCGCGTCGCAGGTCCGGATGCGGCCGACTACCTACAGCGGATGGTCTCGAACGACGTCGAGGCGCTGGCCGACGGCGAGGCGTGCCCGGCGCTTCTCCTCACCGCGAAGGCGCGCGTGATCGCGCCGCTCGTAGTCCTGCGGCGGGGCGGCGACGACTTCCTCCTCCTGACCGAGCCCGGGCTGGGCGAGATGGTGCGCGCGCACCTGACGCGCATGCGCCTGCGCGCTCGCTGCGAGATCGAGCCGGAGGAGCACGAGGCGGTGCTCGTCTTCGGCGGTGACGCGGGCTTCGTCACCGACTGGCCCGGCGCGCGCGAGGCGCTCGACTGCGGGCTCGAGCCGACGCTCTCGGAGGAGGAGCTCGAGCTGCGCCGGATCGAGAGCGGCGTGCCGCGCTGGGGGCACGAGATCGACGACCGGATCCTCCCCGCGGAGGCGGGTCTCGACCAGACGCACGTCTCGTTCTCGAAGGGCTGTTATCCGGGCCAGGAGCCGGTCGCGCGGCTGCACTACCGCGGCCACCCGAACCGGCGGCTGCGGGTCGTCGACCTCGACGAGCTGCCGGAGCAGGACTCTCCGCTGCTGCACGAAGGCCGTGAGGTCGGCCGCGTCACGAGCGGCGCGCGCCGCACGGACGGCAGCGTCGTGGGGCTCGCGTACGTGCGGACGGAGGTGCCGGATGACGCGCCGCTCGCGCTCGCGGCTCGAGCCGGCTGAGTGGTATTCGATCCGCCCTGTGCGGAGCCTGAAGCCCGCGACGTACACGTGTCCCCTCTGCGGTTACCGGCTGCACGCGATGAGCGACCACGTCCTGATCGCGCCGGAGGGCGACACGAGCCGGCGCCGCCACGCGCACGCGGAATGCGTCGCCGCGGCGAGCCTTCCGGACCGTCCCGCGCAGCCGGGACTCCTCTCACGCCTCCTGGGCCGGGGCTAGCCCGGCGCTACACTGCCTGTCCCGAGCGCCCGTAGCTCAGGGGATAGAGCGCTGCCCTGCGGAGGCAGAGGTCGCATGTTCGAATCATGCCGGGCGCACTTCCTCGTGCTCAGGCCGAGCCGTACTGGACCGTCTCGCGCTGCCCGGTCTGGCCGGAGCGGGCGATCGCATCGCAGACCTCGGAAGCGCGGTAGCCGTCCTCGAAGTCGGCACCGTAGGGTGCGACCTCGTGCTCGCCGGCGATCGCCTCGAGGAAGTGGTTCAGCTCGTGGACGAAGGTGTCACCCCAGCCGACGATGTGCCCCGGCGGCCACCAGTACTGCCAGAACGGATGGTCGGCCTCGGAGACGAGCACCGTCTTGAAACCGCGCGCGCGGTCGCCTTCCTCCCGAAAGACCCGCAGCTCGTTGAGCCGCTCCATGTCGAAGGCGAGTGAGCCCTTCGTGCCGTTGATCTCCCACTGGAAGGCATTGCGGCGTCCGTGCGCGAAGCGCGTGGCTTCGAGCGTCCCGACCGATCCGTTCGCGAACTCGACCGCCGCCTCGGCCGCGTCGTCGACCTTCCGATCCGGCAGAAAGGTATGGGCGAAGCCCGAGACGGCCTGGATCTCGCCGTTGAGGAAGCGCGCAAGGTCGACGACGTGGGTCATCAGGTCGCCGAGTGCTCCGGAGCCGGCCGCGTCCACGTCGAAGCGCCAGGTGTCCAGGGAGGGGTCGTCGCCCCAGTCCTGCAGGTAGCGGCCGCGAAAGTGGCGTACCTCGCCGAGCTCGCCTGCGTCGACCATCTCCCTTGCGAGCCGGACCGCCGGAACGAACCGGTAGTTGAAGCCGCACATGTGCCGGACGCCGGTCGCGGCAACCGCCTGCCAGATCACGTAGCTCTCGTCGGCGTCGCGGCCGAGCGGCTTCTCGCAGAGCACGTGCTTGCCTGCCCGCGCCGCGGCGATCGTCGGCTCGGCGTGCAGCGAGTTGGGACCGCCGTTGTCGAACAGCCCGATGCGCTCGTCCGCGATCAGATCTCGCCAGTCGGTGGTTGCGTACTCCCACGCGTAACGGCGCGCGGCTTCGGTGACGGCCTCCTCGTTGCGGCCGGCGATGCCGATCAGCGCGGGCTCGAGCGGAGGCGGCCAGGTGATGTACGGGATCTTGCGGAACGCGTTCGAGTGGGCCTTGCCCATGAACGCGTAGCCGAGCATCCCGACGCCGATCGCCGCCACTGCGAGATAGTACGGCTGTGGCTTCCCGGGTGAAGTGGGGCATCGTCTCCACCGCCGACATCAACCGGAAGGTCATCCCCGGCGCGCACGCGTCGGACAAGGTCGACCTCGTCGCCGTTGCCAGCCGAGACCAGGCCCGAGCCGAGGCCTACGCACGGGAATGGGAGATCCCGCGGGCGTACGGCTCGTACGAGGGCCTTCTCGCCGACCCCGAGATCGAGGCGGTCTACATCTCGCTCCCGAACACGCTGCACGTCGAGTACTCGATCAGGGCGCTCGAGGCGGGGAAGCACGTGCTCTGCGAGAAGCCGTTCACGCGCCACCCGGATCAGGCCGACGAGGCGTTCGACGTCGCCGAGCGCGAGGGACGCCTGCTGAGCGAGGCCTTCATGTATCGCCACAACCCGCAGACCGCGACGCTCGCGGAGCTCGTCCGCGACGGGGCGATCGGCGAGCTCAGGCTGATCCGCTCCGCGTTCTCGTACGGCCTCTACGACGAGGAGAACATTCGCCTCCGCACCGACGTCGAGGGCGGCGCTCTGATGGACGTCGGCTGTTACAACGTCTCGGGCTCGCGGCTGTTGGGGGGCGAGCCGGAGCGGGTCTGGGGCGAGGCGTGGTACGGGCCGTCGGGAACCGACTGGGTCTTCACCGGCACGCTGCGCTTTCCCGGGGACGTGCTCGCCATCTTCGACTGTGGCACGGCGCTCGTCGAGCGCGACGAGTTGGAAGCCGTCGGCAGCGAAGGCTCGCTCTTCGTCGACGATCCCTGGCATTGCGCGCATCCGGTCATCGAGGTGCGGAGTGACGGGCAGGTCGACCGGATCGAGCTCGAGCCTGTCGACTCGTACCGGCTCGAGCTCGAGAACGTGAGCGACGCGATCCGTGGCGAGGCCGACCTGCTGCTGGGGCGCGCCGATGCGCTCGGGCAGGCTCGGGCGCTCGAGGCGCTGCACCGTTCCGCCAAAACCGGAGCCGCAGTCTCGTTTTAGCCCTTTTTGACTAATTCCAAGGGCACTAGCATGGGGCGGGCGAATGAGCGCGCACGCTGCACCGGCGCCTTCGGGGCCCACGTTCACGATCCGCGGTAGGCCGTACCCGGTACTACTCCCGAAGCTCAGCGATCCCCGCCTCCACCTGGCCGCGGTGATCATCTCGCTCCAGATCATCGGGCAGGTCGGGTTCCACTTCGAGCTTTCCATCGCCCAGATTCTGCTCGCGATCGGCACCGCGGCCGTGCTGGAAATCGCGATTGCGATGCGCTCCCAGCACGTCATCCTCTGGCCGGCCAGCGCGACGCTGACCGGCAACGGAGTCGCCTTCGTGTTGCGTGTCCCGGGCACGGTGCACGGCGACTGGTGGAGCCTGCGCGGCTGGTGGATATTCGTCGGGACCGCCGCCGTCTCGCTTCTGTCCAAGTACGTGTTCCGCTGGCGCGGAGAGCACATCTTCAATCCGTCCAACATCGGTCTCGTCCTCTGCTTCCTGGTGCTGCCCCGGACCCGTGCCGCGCCGCTCGACTTCTGGTGGGGACCCATGTCGGTCTGGCTCGCGCTGGCGCTGGCGATCATCGTCGCCGGGGGGTTTGCGATCCTCCGGCGGCTGAAGCTGCTGCGGGTGGCGATCGGCTTTTGGGCGACGTTCGCGGCGGCGATCGGCGTCCTCGCTCTTGCCGGCCACACGATGACCGCGCGCTGGCACCTCGGCCCGATCTCGGGCCTCCAGCTGTGGTGGGTGCTGATCACCTCGCCGGAGGTGCTCGTGTTCCTCTTCTTCATGATCACCGACCCGAAGACGGCGCCACGCTCTCCGAACGGACGGCTCGCTTATGCGATCTCGCTCGGACTGCTCGCGGGCGTGCTGATCGCACCGACGACGACGGAGTACGCGGCGAAGGTCGCGCTGCTCGGCTCGCTCGCGCTCGTCTGCCTCGCGCTGCCGCTGCTGCGCCTCTTCCCCACCCCGATCGACCGCCGCCTGGTCATCGGAATCGCGTCGGCGGCGGTGGCCGTGTCGGCGGCTGCAATCGTCTTGGGCAACGCGCCCGCGGTCGCGGACGCCTCGCGTGCAGTGCCGACGGGTGCCCTGCCGCCGATCTCGATCCTCCCGGCGCAGGGCGTCCAGACGAAGCTCGATTTCCACACGGCTCAGCTGATCGCCCATGACCTGCTTGCTGAGAAGCCGTCCGCCGGTTCCGGCCCGCTTCGTGTCTGGCTCGTTCAGGGCCTGGAGCAGGGCCCGCCGACGGCGACGGTGCAGTGGGCCGGGAACACTTACCACCTGCACCAGATCGCGGACGGGCATTGGGCGCTCCCGTCGACGACACCCATACGGCAGGTCGAGCCCGCGCCGGTGAGCTCCGTGCTGCGTGGGCTCCGATTGACGAACGTCGCGCCGGCCGCCGGACTCGACTTCCGCCAGGGCTCGTTTCGCTACGGCGTCTCGAACGACTACACGGCCATGATGGGCGGCGGCGTCTGCTGGCTCGACTACAACGGCGACGGCTGGCAGGACCTGTTCGCGGTCAATTCCTACGCGAGCGCCGATACGGCTCAGTGGCAGGCGCATGGCGGGCTGCCGCGGACGGAGCTGTTCGAGAACCGGCACGGCCACTTCCGCAACGTGACCGCGAGAGCCCACGCAGGCCTCCAGGTGCAGGGCGACGGCTGCGTTGCGGCAGATCTGAACGGCGACGGCCGGCCGGACCTGATCGTGACGACGACGAGCGGGATCAAGCTGCTCTGGAACAACGGCAACGGCACCTTCACCGAGGGTGCCCGGGCTGCCGGGATGACCGCGTCCGGCTGGTACACGGGAGCCGCCGTCGCCGACGTGAACGGCGACGGGCGCCCGGACGTCTACGTCGCCGGCTATGCGCGCCCGTACGACTCGGTGCCGAACTCGCTCGCCGGCTTCCCGACGAACCTCGTGGGGGTCCGCGACCTTCTCTACCTGAACGAGGGGAACCGCCCGGGCGGCCGCGCTCGGTTCCGCGAGGTCGGTGTCCAGGCTGGTCTCGAGGCTTCCGCCTTCTCGCATGGGCTCGGCGCGACCTTCCTCGACGTCAACGGCGACGGTCGACCCGATCTCTACGTCGCGAACGACGAGGATCCGAACCAGCTCTACGTCAACGTTCCGTGGCCGGGCGGAGCGAAGGCCGATCCCGCCGGCCTCGGCTTCCGCTTCGAGAACCGCGCCGCTGCCTCGGGAGTGGCGGACCCGTACGCGGGCATGGGCGTCGCCGCTGACGGCGCCGAAGGCGGTCCGCTCGACCTCTTCGTCACCAACTCGCGCAACGAGCCGTCGGCCGCGTTTGCAAGGACGACCGCGTCCTCGTTCGCCAATGCCCGGCCCGACTTCGATCCGGCGCTCGGGGGCGGCTTTGCCGGCTGGGGCGACTCGTTCGTCGACCTGGCGAACTCGGGCCGGTCCGACCTCGTGCTCGCGACCGGCGGCATCCCGGTCACGAGCCTGACGAAAGACGCGGGGCCGGTGAAGGTGGTCGCGCCGCTCGCCGGCGAGCAGGTGACGCGCTACGGCGTCGCGCCGGACGTCTCGCCGAGCGGGGTGCGGGTGAACGGGCGGGGGCTCGCGGCGGCCGACGTCGACAACGACGGCCGGATGGAGATCGCGGTCAACTCGATCGGCGGCAAGCTCCTCCTGCTGAAGCCGACCGGCCCCGTAGGCCATTGGCTCGACGTGAAGCTCTCTCGTTTCAGCCCGGGCGCGGTCGTGACGGTCGTGCCCGAGGTCGGCAAGACGAGCCTCGCGCAGGAGATCCGCGCGGGAAGCAGCTACCTATCCTCCGAGGACGAGCGCATCCATTTCGGCCTCGGCTCCGAGACCAGAGTGGCACGCCTGACGGTCCGCTATCCGTGGGGCGGCGAGAGCGTTCTGCGGAACATTCGCGCCGATCGGATCGTCGGGGTCAAGGTTCCGCCGCGGAGCGCTCCGCGGTCCTCGAACTCGTCCCCGACGTACCGCCTCGGCTCGTGCACGCCGGCTACCGACGGTCGGTCGATCGCGACGATCTGGGACGAGACAGCGGTCGGGGCGCTCCGTACCGGCGCTGCGAGTCAGCCCGTCCAGGCGCGGGACCTCTTCGATCTCTCCACCGCGATGTGGAAGGCCTGGAAGGCGAGCAGGCCGCAGAACGCCCCCACGGCGATCAGCTACGCGGCCTATCGCGTGCTCCTCTGGCAGGCGTCCTACGACTCGAACCTGAGCCGAGCCTTTGCCCTGCTGACGAAGGAACTGCGCGCACTCTGCTATTCGCCGGACTTCACCACCACGGACGGCAGGTCGCCCGCGGCGCTCGGGAACCGGATCGCCTCGGCCGTGATCGCCGCCGGCCGGCACGACGGCTCGAACGAGGCCCTGCACTACGCCGATCCGACCTTCACCTCGGGCAACCAGCCCCTGATCGTCCACGCAGCGGGCTCCACCGTGCACGACGCGACGTTCTGGCAGCCGCTGGCGCTCGGCACGATCCAGCCGCACAGCCTGACAGCGGCGCCGGCGGACGTCCAGAGTTTCGTCGGCGCGGAGTGGGGGCACGTTCGCAGCTTCGCGCTGCCGAGCTCGGGGCTCGGCGTGCGCGTTTCCCCGCTCGGGGACCCGTCCGGCGCCACATACAAGCGCGCCGCCGTTGCGGTCCTGCGGGCGACGTCCACGAAGGGGACGCCGCCGCACGCCTGGTCGCCGCTGAATTGGAGCTCGCTCGCCGCTCGCTCGGCGCCCGGCGATCTCGCGCGGGACCTCCGTCTCTACCTCGGGCTCGGAGCCGCGCTCAACGACGTTGCCGTAGCGTCCTGGGGAGCGAAGCGCGCCTCTCAGGCGCCGCGGCCCATCTCGATGATCCGCTACCTGGCGTTCCAGGGCCAGTCGAGCGATCGGAGCAAGCCCGACTACAGCGCCGACGGGCTGCCGCTCGTCCCGGGCCTGGTCGAGCTGCGCGGCGGCAAGGTCGAGGTGCTTTCACGCGGCCGGTGGATCGACGGCGCCGCGTGGTCACCGCCCGTCGCCACGCCGCCGTCTCCCGGAGGGGTCGCCGAGGGAACAGCGTTCGCGTCTGCGGCGGGCCGCGTCCTTACGACACTCACCGGGCGCTCGTTCGCGACCCAGGTGCGGGCGGCCTACGCGGCTCCTCTCGCGGACGGGATCGACGTCCCGTCGGACGTGAGCGAAGGCAGCACGGTGGGCGAGCGGGTCGCGACGCTCGTCCTCCGCAAGCTCCGTGCTTACCGCTAGCGACCGGAGCGCGCCTGCAGCCGGACCGCGACCGTGTCGAGCGTCACCGCGCCGAGCAGCACGAGCCCCGTGACGATGTAGATCCAACCGTTCGAGATGCTCAGCGTGTTGAGGCCGTTTTGGAGCGTTCCGATCAGGATCGCGCCGAGCAGCGCACCGCGCACCTCACCGCGCCCGCCGAAGAGGCTGACCCCTCCGATCACGGCGGATGCGATCGCGTTCAGGAGCAGGTTGCCCGGCGGGAACGTGAGCGCGACCGAGTTGACCTGCGCCGCGAAGATGATCCCGCCGATCGCGGCCATCGCGCCTGAAAGCGCGAACACGATCACCCGGATCCGCGGCACGTTGATGCCGGCACGCCGTGCCGCCTCGGCGTTGCCCCCGACCGCGTAGACGTGGCGGCCGAACGTCGTCCACTTGGCGAGGAACGTCAGCAGCACGAAGAACAGGGCCATGAGCACGCCGGCGAGCGGCAGGCCCAAGGGCGTCGCGATGATCTTGCCGTTGTTGCAGATCGCGACCGTGCCGAACGCCGCGATCGCGATGCCGACCGTCTTCAGGATGGCCGACGTCCAGCTCTGCTGGGCGATGTGCGTGCCGCGGGCGACGATCTTCTTGTAGAGGACGCTCAGCGGGTACAGCGCAGTGAAGATCGCGGCGATCACCCACCCGGCCGCCGGCGAGAAGATGTAGAGGTCGGTGTAGTTGATCCAGCGGTCCTGGATGATGATGGTGCCGCGTTGCTCGAGCTTGTTCAGGATCACGCCCTGCCAGATCAGGAAGCCGGCGAGCGTGACCACGAAGGAGGGAACGCCGACGAACGCGACGATCGACCCCTGGGCGGTACCTATGAGTGCGCAGGCGGCGACGGCGATCAGCATCGCGAGGAGGCCGTTCATCTGCCACCTGCTGCCCGGGAGCTGGAGCTCGGCCACGATCAGCGCTCCGATGCCGGCGAGGTAGCCGATCGAGAGGTCGATCTCTCCGAGCAGGAGCACGAAGACGACGCCGTAGGCGAGCATGCAAGTGCCCGCGGTCTGTGTGATCAGGTTGACGAAGTTGGTGGACGTGAAGAAGTTCGTCGCCGTGAAGCCGAAGATGATCACGACCGCGATCTCGCCGACGATGATCGGCACCGGCCCCAGGTTGCCGGTGCGTATGTTCAGCCACGCGCGCTCCCGGACGCCGCGGATTCCCCCGGGTAGCTCCTCTTCCTCGAGCGGCGGTGCCCCCTGATCCTGGCCGACGACCTCTGCCGAAGTCACGCGCCGGCTCCCGCGGGCGCCGAGGCCGGGATCCCGGCCACCTTCGTCGGCATGCCGGCCGTGATCGCCTCGACGACGGCCTGCTGTGTCGTGTTGCGGCGCTCGAACACGCCGACGTTGCGCCCGAGCCTGAGCACGGTGATCCGGTCGGCGGTCTCGAAGACGTCGTGGAGATTGTGCGAGATCAGGATCACTCCCAGGCCCTGCTGGCCGAGACGTCGCACCAGTTCGAGCACCTGCTCGGTCTGCGCGACGCCGAGAGCGGCGGTCGGCTCGTCGAGGATGACGAGCTTCGAGTTCCACATCACGGCACGGGCGACGGCGACCGACTGGCGCTGCCCGCCCGAGAGCGTCGCCACCGTCTGGCGGACCGACCTGATCGTGGTGACCGCCAGCGACATGAGCGTCTCGGCCGTGTGCTCCTCCATGGGCGCCTCGGAGAGGACCTGGGCGCGGCTGATCTCGCGCCCGAGGTACATGTTTTGGACCACGTCGAGGTTGTCGCAGAGCGCGAGATCCTGGTAGACGACCTCGATCCCGAGGCGGGCCGCGTCCTTCGGCCCGTGGATGTGCACCCCTTTCCCCTCGAACACGATCCGGCCGCTGTCGGCAGCGTGCGTGCCGGCTACGCACTTGACGAGCGTCGACTTGCCGGCGCCGTTGTCGCCGACGAGCGCCATCACCTCTCCGCCCCGGACCTCGAAGTCGACGTCGTCGAGCGCCTGGACCGAGCCGAACGCCTTGCTGATGCCCTGCAGCTGGAGAAGTGGTGTGTCGCTCATCGATAGCTGCTCATGGGCGAGGAAAGCGTGGTGGAGGCGTCCGGCATGGACGCCTCCACCATTTCACATACAGCGAGCTACTCCTACTTGCAGAACTTCTTGTACTGACCGATGCAGACCTCGCTCTTCGACAGCCAGTGCTGCTGGAAGAGCTCCTTGTAGTTCTTCTTCGTGATCCACTGCACCGGCAGGACGAGCGTCGGCTCCTTCTTTCCCTGGTTCAGCCGGAAGCTGTTCGTCTTCGGCTTCTTTCCGTGCAGCAGCGCGACCGCGGCGGCGGCCACGGCGTTCGCCTCGAGCGGCACGTACTTGTAGACCGTGCCGGTCTGCCAGCCGGCGATGATGTACTGGATGCCCTGCGCGGTCGCGTCCTGGCCGGACAGCGGGATCGGCTTCAGGTGGTGTGCCTTCTCGTCGGCTACCACGGCTCCGGCGATGTTGTCGTTCGCGGCGATGACGCCCTGGATCTTGTTGTTCGTCTTCACGAGCATCTGGTCGAAGATCGTGGCCGCGTTGTTCGCGTCCCAGTCGGGCACGAACTGCTGCGGGCCCTTCTTCAGCACATGCTTCTTGAAGAGCGGATTCAGGACCTTGTCGTTGCCGCTCTTGAACCAGAACGCGTTCTGGTCGGTCTGGCCGCCCCACAGCTCGGCGACCGTGCTGCTCTTCTTGTAGGTGTGGTTCGCCTTCATCCCCGCAAGGATTCCGTTGGCCTGCGCGGCTCCGACGCCCACGCCGTCGAACGCCACGTAGTCCGCCGCGGTGCCGCCCGTCGTCTGACGGTCGTAGTCGATCGCCCAGCCGCCCTTGCTCGTGAAGAGCTTCTCGATCGCCGACGCAGAGCCGTTGTCGAGCGCCACCTCGATGACACCCGTCGCGCCCGCTGCCTGGCACGCCTGCGCCTGTGCCGTCTGCTTCGACGGGTCGTTGAGCGCGTTGTTCATCGAGTAGGTGACGCCGGCCTTCTTCAGCGCGGCGCCGATGTACTTCGGATCGAACTGCGTCCAGCGCACGGACGACTTCGTGTCCGGGAGCAGGACGCAGACCTGGATGTTCGCCGACTTCTTCTTCGTGCTCGCAACCGCGGCCGCGGAGACCGCCAGGGCGGCGACGCCGCCGATGAGCACGAGGATCAGTCCCTTTCTACCGAACCTCTTCACTGCTTGCCCTCCTTCGTGCTTTTCAGATTGGACTACCTATGTAGTTCGAGGGCCCAAAGACCTCTGGGTCCTCCTGGGCATGCCCGCTCCGTCACTTGCACGAGAGGCGGCCGCTCCTCCGCCCGTGACCCGCTCCGTCGCTCGGCGCGCCAATACTACCCCGCTCCGGGAATGGCGCAAAGTCGGCACACGGTAGGGTCGCCCTGGTGAAGACGAGTCTCGGAATCTGGGCCTTCGGTGCGATGGCGACGCGGTTCAATCCCGGCGGCTACAAGCCGGAGCTCGCCGGCGTCTCGACTGCAGAGAAAGTCCGCACCGCGGTCGCAGGGCTCGGCGACCTGATCGACGACTACGAGTTCCACTGCCCGCAAGAGCTCTCGCCCGAGAACCTCGACGCAGTCCAGGACGCGCTCGACGGACACGGCATCTACTGCATCGCGAGCGGCCTCCATCTCGATCCCCGCTTCGGCAAGGGAGGCTTTTGCTCCCCAGACGACGCGACCCGTGCAGAGGCGCTGCGGCTGACACGGGAGGCCATCGACCTGGCCGCGGACGTAGGCGCGCAGATGATCATCTGGCCGGGGATCGAGGGCTACAACTACCCGTTTCAGACGCCCTACGCCGAGTCGTGGGCGCGCTTCGTGGACAGTGTCGGCGAGGCCGCCATACACGCCGCCGAGCGCGGCGTGTCGGTGTTCCTCGAGCACAAGAACTCGGAGCCCGCGATGAAGATCCTCATGCGCAACATCGGCATGACGCTGCACGTGATCCACACGCTTCGCGACCGGGGGATCACCAACGTCAAGGTCAACATGGACTGGCAGCACCTGATCATGAACGGCGAGAACCTCGCCGAATACGCGGCGCTTCTGGCTGCCGAGGGGCTGCTCGGCCATCAGCATGCGAACTCGGGCTGGGGCACCTTCGACGACGACAACATGGTCGGCGCGACGGCCTTCATGGAGACCCTCGAGCTCGCGCTCGAGCTGCGTCGCGCCGGTTACGGCGAGAACGGCGAGCGGCTCGGCTTCGACCTCTACCCTTACACCGAGGACGCCGTCGGCGCAGTCAAGCGCTCGGTGCTGCAGTGGCGGTTCATCGACGGGGTCGCCGCAACGATCGACGAGGCGGAGCTGCGACGAGCGCAGCAGGCGAAGGACGCCGTCCGCGCCTACGAGCTCGTCTACGCCGCGCTCGGCGCGTAGCGTGACCCTCGTCGGCCTCGACGTCGGCACCTCGGCGGTCAAGGGTGTGGCGATCGACGAGGAGGGCCGCGTGGTCGCCACGGCGAGCGCGGAGTATCCGCTCTCGCGGCCGCAGCCGGGATGGTCCGAGCAGGAGCCCGAGGACTGGTGGCGCGCGGCCGAGGACGTCCTGGCCCGGCTGCCCGCCGGACCGGTGGGGCTGTCGGGCCAGATGCACGGGCTCGTCGTCCTCGACTCGGAGCAGCGTGTGCTGCGCCCCGCAATCCTCTGGAACGACCAGCGCACCTCCGCGGAGTGCGCCGAGATCGAGGAGCGGGCCGGCTTCGCTCGGCTCGTCGAGCTGACCGGAAATCGCGCGCTGACCGGGTTCACGGCGCCGAAGCTGCTCTGGGTGCGCCGTCACGAGCCCGAGCTGTACGGCCGAATCCGACATGTGCTGTTGCCGAAGGACTACGTGCGGCTGCGCCTGACCGGGGAGCTCGCCGTCGACGTCGCGGATGCTTCGGGCACGCTCCTGTTCGACGTTCGCCTACGCGACTGGTCGGACGAGGTCTGCGCGGCGCTCGAGATCCCGCTCGACTGGCTCCCGCCCGTCTTCGAGTCGACCGACATCGCCGGGGCAGGCGACCAGGCCGCGGCCGCGCTCGGCGTGGGGATCGCGCGGCCGGGACCGGTGTCGGTCGTCCTCGGAACCTCCGGCGTCGTCTTCTCGGCGCTCCCCGCCTACCAACACGACCCTGAAGCGCGGCTGCATGTGTTCTGCCACGCCGTCCCCCAGACGTGGCACGCAATGGGCGTGATGCTGAGCGCGGCGGGCTCGGCCGCCTGGCTCGAGAGCGTCCTCGCCGCTGCTCTCGGCGACCTCGAAGCCGAGGCTGCTCGCTGGCCTCCCGGGACCGAAGGCTTGTTTTTCGCGCCGTACCTTGCGGGCGAGCGGACTCCTCACCCCGACCCCGCCGCGCGCGGCGCGTTCATCGGCCTGTCGGTCCGGCACGACCGCGGCGCGCTCTGGCGGGCGGTGCTGGAAGGCGTCGCGTACGGCCTGCGCGACTCGCTCGAACTGCTCCGCGACCTCGGCGCTCGTCCGGAAAGCGCGCGGGTCTCGGGCGGCGGCGCGCGGAGCGAGCTCTGGCTTCGGATCCTCGCCTCGGTGCTCGGCCTGCCGCTCGAGACGACCGAATCGGAGGAGGGATCCGCGTTCGGAGCCGCGCTCCTCGCCGGCGTTCGCGCGGGCGTCTTCTCGGACGCCGACGAGGCGGTTGCCCGCTGCGTCAGGGCGCGGCGTCGAATCGAGCCGGAGTGGGACTACGACGCGGGTTACCGGCGCTTCCGCCGGCTCTACCCGGCCCTCAGACCGCTGGAGCCCTAGCGCTGCCGCATCGAGGCAAACGAGTACCCCCCCTCGAGCATCGCGGGCGCACGCCCGGCCAACCGGGCCGGGTCGGGCACGTCCCAGCCGAGCGAATCGGCAAGCCGCGTGATCATGCTGAAGAACGCGCAGACCGTCGCCGCGTCGCGCAGCGCCTCGCGCGAGACCCCGGCGGCATAAGCGGCCTCGGCGTCAGCCGCGGTCAGCTCTTCGGGACGCTGCGTCAGGACCTCGATGAAGGCGAGGGCGGCGCGCAACTCGGGCCGCAGCGGGGCGGTCCGCCAGTCGGCAACGACCGCGTTCCAGAGCTCCTCACCGAGGGCGTACGACGCGACCGCGCCGTGGGAGCCAGCTCAGAACGGGCACTGCCGAAGCAGTGACGTGAAACCCGCAAAGAGCTCGCGTTCGCCGGGGCTCCACTCGGACGGCCCGCGCATCACGACGTCGAGGGCCTCGGAGAAGGGCTCACCGAAGAGCTCCGGCCGGTAGAGCAGCGTCTTGATCACGCCGAGTGGCTCCGAGCCTGTGCGCTCCCGGATCTCGGCTAGCATCGCCGCCTCGGTCGGCGCATGACGTGTGTCGACGACCGCGAGCCTCATCCGATCACCTCGTCGGCGCGGTCGAGCCTCCGCAGGCCTTCGGCGATCGCCACCGCGACCGTCTGCTCGAAGATCGCGTCCTCGGAGAAGCCCGCCTCCTTGAGCGCCTCGATGTCCCCATCGACGACCGCGTACGCCCGGTCACGGACCTTCGCCAGATAGGCGGCCATCTCCGTGGGGGCGGGAGGAGTCCTAGCGACGACGTCCCTCAGCTGTGCGATCGGCTCGCCCATACCCGGATGGTATTCGCCTGCCGTCAGAATCCGAGCGTGACTCTGTATCTCACCGAGCAGGACGTCGCGGGCCTCCTGACGCCGGCAGACGCCGTCGAGGCGATCGAGGCCTGTTTTCACCGGATGGCGGCCGGCGAGGTCGAGAACCGCCCGCGGTACCGGCTGAGGCTCGACCGAGGCTCGCTCGCGGTGATGGCCGCCTCCGACCTCGAGCTCGGCTTCGCGGGGGCGAAGGTCTATGCCGGTTTCCCCGACGGCGTGCGCTTCGCCGTTCTCCTCTTTCGGGCCGACGAGCCCGAGCTGGTCGCCGTGTTGGAGGCGGACAAGCTCGGCCAGCTGCGCACCGGCGCCGCGAGCGGCGTCGCCGCGAAGCACCTTGCGAAGGAAGGCGCGCGCACTCTCGGCGTGATCGGCTGCGGCTGGCAGGCCGAGTCGCAGGTCGCGGCAATCCGTGCCGCAGTCCCTGGTCTCGAGCGCGTCGTCACGTACTGCCGGACCGAGGAGCGGCTTCGGGCCTTCTGCGAGGCGCACGGCGCCGAGCCGGGGGAGAGCCATCGTGACGCGGCGGAGTGCGACGTCGTCGTCACCGCGACCACGTCTCCCGACCCCGTCCTGCGCGGCGAGTGGCTCGAGGCGGGCGCGCTCGTCTGCGCCGTCGGCGCGAACAACGGCCGCAGCCGCGAGCTCGACAACGTCGTCCTCGAGCGCGCGGCCTTCGTCTGCTGCGATTCGCTCGACGACGCGAGGCTCGAGTCCGCCGACCTGATCGAGCCGGTCGAGTCCGGCGTCCTCGACTGGCTGGAGGTGCACGAGCTTCAGGAGGTCGTCGCGAGTGAGGTGTCGGGCCGCCAAGCGGACGATGACATCGTCGTCTTCAAGTCGAACGGCCTGGCGGCGTGGGACGTGGCCGTGGCCGCTGCGGCCGTCGAGCGCGCGCGGAAAGCTGGGGTCGGCACGGAGATGTCATAGTCCAACTGTGAAGGCGTCCACCGACCGCGGTCGGTTCGCGGAGCGGGTGCTCCACGGCGTCGACTCGAACGGCGACCCCGAGACGGTCGTGATCTGGATCGAGCGCAAGGAAGGCGGCGTCTGGGCCGTCGGGCGCGCCGTCAATCCCGACCGGCGGTCGCAGAAAGAGCCGCGGCCCGAGGACTACGTCTTCGAGGGCTACGAACTCGGCGACTGCCTCCAGGAGGCGAACGAGACGCTCGAGGACGACTTCACCGTCTCGGAGCGGGACGGCCACGGCGAGCATGTCCGTCCCTTCACCCGAGATGAGCTGTTGAAGCCGCTCGAGAAGTGGTTCTTCGGACGAGCGTGAAGGTCACCTTCGGCTTCACGCCGTGCCCGAACGATGCCTTCGCGTTCCACGCGCTCGTCCATGGGCTGGTGCCCGCGCCGCTCGAGGTCGAGCCGGTCCTGCTCGACATCGAGGAGCTGAACCGGCGGGCGGGCGCCGGCGAGCTCCAGCTCACGAAGCTCAGCTTCGGCGCGGCCGCGGCAGCGGAGGGCTGGTACCGGCTGCTTCGCAGCGGTGCTGCGCTCGGCCGCGGCGTCGGCCCACTCGTCGTCGCGCGGGAGAAGCGCTCGCTCGAGGAGACCGCGCGCGGACGCATCGCCGTGCCGGGGCGGGAGACGACGGCGTTCGCGCTCCTGCGGTTGGCGGCGCCCGCGCTCGGCGAGGTGGTCGAGCTCCGTTACGACCGCATCCTCGACGCGGTCGTCGCGGCTGAAGTAGACGCTGGACTGATCATCCACGAGAGCCGCTTCACGTATCGCGAGCACGGGCTCGTCTCGGTCGCCGACCTCGGCGAGTGGTGGGAGGCCGAGACCGGCCTGCCCGTTCCGCTCGCCGGGATCTTCGCGCGCGGCGACCTCGAGCCGGAGCTCGTCGACGGGGCCGAGGCGGCGATCCGCGCCTCCGTCGAGTATGCCTTCGCGCAGCCCGAGGCAAGCCGCGATTACGTCCGCTCGCTCGCTCACGAGCTCTCGGACGAGGTCTGCTCCGCGCACATCTCCCTGTACGTGAACGAGCACAGCGTCGACGTCGGCGACGAGGGGCTGGCGGCGATCGACCGGCTGATCGGTAGAGCCACAGCGGCTGCCTAGACTGGCCGCGTGACGAAGGCGGTCGTCCTCTCCGCGCTCCGCACCCCGATCGGCCGTTACGGTGGCGCGCTCGCAGGCGTACGGCCGGACGATCTGGCGGCGATCGTGATCCGCGAGGCAGTCGCGCGCGCGGGCGTGCCGGCGGAGCAGATCGAGGACGTCTGGTTCGGCGCGGCCAACCAGGCGGGCGAGGACAACCGCAACGTCGCCCGGATGGCGGCGCTGCTCGCGGGCCTTCCCGAGTCGGCCGCCGGCGTGACGGTCAATCGTCTTTGTGCGTCGGGCCTGGCGGCGGTGATCGGCGCCTGCCACGCCGTGATCGCAGGCGACGGCGACCTGTTCGTCGCCGGAGGAGAGGAGTCGATGAGCCGTGCGCCGTTCGTGACACCGAAGGCCGAGAAGCCGTTCGAGCGCGGCGACCGTCCGCTCTACGACACGACGCTGGGCTGGCGGTTCACGAACCCAACGCTCGAGGAGCTGTTCCCGCCGGAGTCGATGGGCGAGACGGGCGAGAACGTCGCAGAGCGGTGGGGCGTGTCGCGGGAGGACCAGGACGCCTTCGCGCTGGAGTCGCAGCGCCGTTGGGCGGCCGCCGACGAGGCCGGCCGGTTCGCCGACGAGCTCGTCCCTGTCGGCGACGTGACTCGCGACGAGCATCCGCGCCCGGATACGACGGCCGAGAAGCTCGCTGCGCTCAAGCCCGCATTCCGCGATGGCGGCACGGTCACCGCCGGCAACGCGTCGGGAGTCAACGACGGCGCCGCCGCGCTCGTGATCGCCTCGGAGGAGAAGGCGCAGGAGCTGGGTGTCGAGCCGCTGGGCACGTTCGTCGGCAGCGCGGTCGCGGGCGTCGACCCGCGCGTGATGGGGATCGGCCCGATCCCTGCGGTGCGCAAGCTGATCGAGCGCACCGGTGTCCCGCTCGAGGAGATCGACCTCGTGGAGCTCAACGAGGCCTTCGCGTCGCAGAGCCTCGTCGTGATCCGCAAGCTCGGCTTCGACACCAGGAAGGTGAATGTCAACGGCGGCGCGATCGCCCTTGGTCATCCACTCGGAATGAGCGGCGCGCGCCTCGTCGTCTCCCTCTTGCACGAGCTGCGCCGCCGCGGCGGCCGCTACGGCCTGGCCACGCTCTGCGTCGGCGTGGGCCAGGGGCAAGCAGCGCTTTTCGAGCGCGCCGCTTAGCCGACGGGAGGCCTGATGTAGATCACGCCCTCGTGCTGGATCGGCACGAAGGGCGCGCCGACGCTGAAGACGACGCCTTCGACCTGGTGGAAGAGCTCGTCTCCGCCCTCCCCGACAGGGACGACGATGCCGACCTCGTCCTTCGGCTCTGCGTCGACGCCCTCTTCCCGCAGGGCCGCGAGCAGGCGGTCGCGGTCAGGGATGCGCGCTGCCTCGACGCGGACTGTGCTCGACATGTCGTCTCCCTTCATCGGACTTCGGATCCGAAATCTACCTCATCGAGCGGCCCGACACACCCGGCGGCTCAACCGCTAAGTTCCGCCGGTGGCGGTGACGGCCGGCCAGGAGTACGGGCTCTTCATCGGCGGCGAGGTCGTCGAGCCCGCGTCTGGGGAGATTCGGGATCTCGAAGAGCCGGCGACCGGCGAGCCGCTCGCCCGCGCCGCCATGGCCGGCGAGGCGGACGTCGACCGTGCGGTCGCGGTCGCGCGCGAGGCGCTCGACGGCCCTTGGGGCAGGACGCCCCCGAACGAGCGCGCCCGTCTGTTGCAGGCGCTGGCCGACGCGATCGTGGCGAACCGGAAGGAGCTGGCGGAGCTGGAGTCCCGCAATGTCGGCAAGGCGATCTCGTCGGTCAAGGCGGAGGTCGCGGGCGCAGTGGAGAACTTCCGCTTCTTCGGCTCCGTCGTCGGCTCGATTGCCGGACGTTCGAACCCGATCGGCGGCTCGCTGCTCAGCTACACGCTGAAGGAGCCGGTCGGGGTATGTGCGCAGATCGTCCCCTGGAACTACCCGCTGCTCATGTCGGTCTGGAAGCTCTCGCCCGCGCTCGCAGCGGGTTGCGCAGTCGTCCTCAAGCCGGACCCGCAGACGCCGCTCAGCGTGCTGCGGATCGCGGAGCTCGCGACCGAGGTGGGCTTCCCCGCCGGCGCGATCAACATCGTTCCCGCCGACGGCCCGACCACGGGCTCGTACCTCGTCAAACACGCGGGCGTGGACAAGGTCGCCTTCACGGGCTCGACGAAGACGGGGAGCGAGATCACGCGTCTCTGCTCCGAGCCGATCAAGCGGCTCAGCCTCGAGCTCGGCGGCAAGAGCCCAGCGCTCGTCTTCGCGGACGCGAACCTCGACGACGCGATCCCGAGCTCGGTCTGGTCGATCTACTACGCGGCCGGCCAGAGCTGCGAGGCGCGCTCACGCGTGCTGGTCGAGGCCTCGATCTACGACGACTTCGTCTCCCGCTTCGCCGAGGCGGCGAAGCAGCTGAAGGTCGGCGACCCGCTCGACGCCGAGACGCAGGTCGGCTCGCTCATCTCGACCACTCACCGCGACCGCGTGCACGGCTACGTCGAGCAGGGGCGCGAGGAAGGAGCGGAGGTGGTGCTGGGCGGCGAGCCGGGCGACGGGGCCGGGGCGTTCTACCAGCCGACGGTGCTCGCCGGTGTCGACAGCTCGATGACCGTGGCACGGGAGGAGATCTTCGGACCGGTCGTGACGGCGATTCCGTTCGATGACGAGAAGGACGCGATCCGGATCGCCAACGACGTCCGCTACGGCCTCTTCGCGACCGTCTGGACCGGCGACGCCGCGCGCGGCCACCGCGTCGCGCGCGCAATCAAGTCCGGAATGGTCGGGATCAACACGCCGTTCACCGCCTTCCCCGGCATCCCGTTCGGCGGCTACAAGCAGTCGGGCTTCGGCCGCGAGCTCTCGATCGACACGCTCGACCTCTACCTCGAGACGAAGGGCGTGCTCTTCTCCACGAGCCCCAAGCCCTTCAACCCGTTCGGGCTCTAGGCGTACGTGATCTGAAGATCTCGCTGCGACCAGCCTTGACAAGCTCGTGAGTCATCACTAACATACCGGCGATGAATCCGACCACCACGAGATCGACAGCGGCCGCGCGGCGGGACGAGGTGCTCGACGCCGCCCTGGTCGAGTTCGCAGACCACGGCTTCGAGGGCACCTCGACCGAGGACATCGCGCGGCGCGCCGGCATCTCGCAGCCCTACCTGTTCCGCCTGTTCGGGACGAAGAAGGAGCTCTTCAAGGCGGCTGTCGCCCGTTGCCTCCGCGAGACGCTCGAGCTGTTCCAGCGTGCCGCCGAGGGCAAGCGCGGCGAGGAGGCGCTGAAGGCGATCGGAGAGGCGTACCAGAGGCAGCTCGAGGAGGACCGGACGCGCCTCCGCGCGCAGATGAACGCGTATGTCGCGTGCGAGGACACCGAGATCCGCGAGGTCGTCCGGGCCGGTTTCGGCGACCTCGTCGCCTATGTCCGGCGCGTCTCCGGCGCCGACTGGCCAACGGTCTGGAGCTTCTTCTCGACCGGCATGCTTCTCAATGTCCTCGCCTCGATGCACGTCGACGAGGAGCCCGAGCCGTGGATGCAGGACCTGCTGGGCGGCTGCGGCAAGGAACTCTGACCTGTCTCTTTTTTTGGGAATGGAGGAAGTGATGACTCACACACAAA
>Ga0187776_10000347_pt1 | contig 22530 bp, 20 predicted proteins | sample 0216_BV02_MP12_2_FD_132426 | JGI IMG/M metagenome (GOLD analysis project Ga0187776, IMG submission 132426) | Tropical peat soil microbial communities from peatlands in Department of Meta, Colombia - 0216_BV02_MP12_20_MG | ecosystem: Environmental > Terrestrial > Soil > Wetlands > Peat | place...
AAGGCCACGTCACGCGCGAGGTCGGCCCTCAAGCACGCGTCTCGGTTTTCGTTCCTTTGGGCTAGCGGAGCTTTATCCCGCGGTCGAGAGTGGGGCCGGCGGGGGCGGGCGAAGGGTGTGGGAGGGGTCGAGCGGACCCGTTCCCTCCAAGGGGAATCGGAAGACGAGCGCCCGGATGGAGCCCAGCCGCCGCGGAGCAGCGCACGCGTGCCGCGTGGTCGTCTCGACCCCCTCCCACGCCTCGCTCCCCACCGCCGCCGCCCCAAGCGAACAGCTAGATGACGCCTTCGGCCTTCCATTGAGCGAGCTCGGCGGGAGAATGGCCGAGGAGCCGGACGAAGACTTCTTCGTTGTGGTCGCCCGGGTTGGAGGCGAGCCATCTGATCTGGCCGGGAGTCTCGGACAGCTTCAGCGGAGTGCCGGTGATCTTCAGGCGGCCGTAGGTGGGATGGTCGCGCTCGACGAACATCTCGCGGGCCCGGACCTGGGGATCGGCAACCATCTCGGCGACGTTGTTCACCGGGGCGGCGGGAACGCCCGCGGTGGAGAGCGTCTTGACGACCTCCGTCTTCGTTCTGGCGCTCGTCCAGCCCTGGATGATCGCCGCGATCAGGTCACGGCGATCGCGCCGCGCGGCGGCGGTGGCGAACCCGGCGTCTCGCGTGAGATCAGCGCGGCCGATGATCTCGCAGAAGCGGCGCCACACTGCGTCGCTCGCGCCGGCGGCGATCGCGACATGGCCGTCGGTCGTCGGATAGACGCCGGAGCTCGAGCCGCCGAACGAGACGTTGCCGGCTCGCGTTAGGAGCTCGCCGCCGACAGTGTAGCGCTCGCCGAGGTTGTCGAGGGCGACGACCAGGCTGTCGAGGAGTGCCAGATCGATCCGCTGGCCGTGCCCTGTGCGCTGCCGGTAGTGCAGGGCCGACACGATGCTGAACGCACAGAGCATGCCGGCGTAGTAGTCCGAGATCGACTGGCCCGATCGGGTCGGCGGCTGGTCCGGGAAGCCGGTGATGCTCATGTAGCCGCTAATGGCCTGCGCCAGCATGTCGTAGCCTCGCTGCATCGCGTAGGGGCCGTGCTGGCCGAACGCGGTGATCGAGGCGTAGATGATGTCCGCCTTCTCCCGCCTGAGCTCTTCATAACCCAGCCCGAGGCGCTCCATCGTGCCCACGCTGAAGTTCTCGGTCACGACATCGGAGTGGCGCACGAGCTCCTTGAAAAGCTCGATACCACGCGGAGTTTTGAGCTCGAGGGTGATGGCCAGCTTGTTCCGGTCCCGGTATTGGGCCGCCGGAACACGCTCTTCGCGGCCGTCGCGCTTGCGCTTGATCCCCAGCGAGACTCGCTCGCGCCCGCGCTCGCGCGACTCGACCTTGATGACCCGCGCGCCCATGTCCGCCAGTAGCATCGTGCAGAAGGGCATGGCGATGACCTGCCCGAGATCCAGCACTGTCACATCACTCAGGGCCTGATTCATGTACCCTCGATGGCGGCCTAGCCGGCGCCGCCCCGGGCGATAGTGCGCCGGGCCGGCCGGGCGGGTCAAGGATAGGGGGGTTCGGCGGGGGCGGGTGATAGCATTGAATCCTGCGCTGCTGCAGGCCATTTCGATGGAGCCGACATGGACCTGAGGCCGAAACGTTATATGGACACGGTGGTTCTCACCCCCGTGGGCCGGATAGATCACTCGACCTCCGAGGACTTCAAGACGGCGCTGGCGCCCCACATGACTCGCTGCGCCGAGGGGCAGGACCGGGTCGTCCTCGACTTCGCCGGAGTCGAGTACATCAGCAGCGTCGGGCTGCGCGTGCTCATGCTGGCCTCCAAGCAGGCCAAGGCCCAGCGCGGCTCTCTCGGCATCGCTGCGTTGCAGCCGGCCGTTCGAGAGATCTTCGACATCAGCCGTTTCACGATGGTCCTGGACGTATTCCCGTCGGTTCGCGAGGGCCTGGCGCGGCTCTCGCCGAAGGCACTCGCCGCGTTCGATGCCGCGTAACGGCCGTTTGAAGGTCAAGTTCTGGGGGACGCGGGGCTCGATACCGGTGGCCATGACCTCGGCCGAGGTTCGCCGCAAGCTCATCGCCGCGCTCACTCGCGCCTCGGGTCGTAGGCTGGAGACCCCCGAGCAGGCCGGCGCGTTCCTCGACCGCGAGGTCGATTTCGCCGGCTCGCACACGTTCGGCGGCAACTCGTCCTGCGTGGAGATCGTGACCGGTCGGGACGACTTCGTGCTGTGCGATCTGGGCTCGGGCGCCCGGGTTTTCGGCAACGAGGTCCTCGCCACCCGCGGCGTGTCGGGCCAGCGATTCCACGTGTTCATGTCTCATCCACACTGGGACCACATCATGGGGTTTCCGTTCTTCATGCCCGCCTACAACGCCGGCAATCACATCCGGATCTACGGCGGTCACGCCGATCTCGAAGCGGCGTTCCGCGGACAGCATGCGGCGCCGTCGTTCCCGGTCGACTTCTCGCGGCTGCCGGCCACGATCGAGTTCGTGCGGCTCGAGCCCGAACGCGAGTATGAGATCGCCGGCCTGCGCGTCCGAGCCAAGCTCCAGCGGCACGGCGGCGACTCGTACGGGTACCGGTTCCAGTCGGGCGATACCGTCGTCATCTACTCGACCGATGCGGAGCACAAGCAAGACGACCTGGCCGAGATCAAGGCGTTCGCCGAGTTCTTCCAGGGGGCGGACCTCGTGATCTTCGACTCCCAGTACTCGCTGGCCGAGGCGACCTCGATCAAGGAGGACTGGGGACACTCGAGCAACGTCGTCGGCCTCGAGTTGTGTCAGATGGCGCACGCCAAGCGCCTGTGTCTTTATCATCACGAGCCGGTTTCCGACGACGAGCGGATCGCCGCGCTCCTCGCCGAGACCCGCCGGCTCGAAGAGATCACGCGGACCGATCAGCGGGTCGAGATCCTGGCGGCCTACGACGGACTGGAGATCGCTCTCTGAGCCTTCCGGCCTGAGCACGATGCACTGGTCGGAACGACGTTGGGTTCGTCTTCTCTGCGGTAGTCGCGGTCAACCCCTCGGCCTCGCGCTGCTCGTTGGACTGGTCGTCGTCGTGCACGCTCCGGAGCTCTTCGGTCTGGGCTTCGTCCGGCTGGCCGCGTTCGACGCCTACCAGCGCTGGGCGCCGCGCGCGCGTCGTTCGGCGCCGGCGATGATCGTGGCGATCGACGAGGAGAGCCTGCGACAGCACGGCCAGTGGCCCTGGCCGCGCACCTGGCTCGCCCAGCTGGTCAGCCGCGTCGCCGAGGCTGGCCCGGCCGCCATCGGGATCGACATCGTGATGCCCGAGGCGGATCGACTGTCGCCGGGGCGTCTGCCCGAGTTCGTCCCGGGGATGGGGCCGGATCTGGCCCGGCTCCTCTCGAGCCTGCCGAGCAACGATGCCGTCCTGGCCCGGACGCTGCAGGCATCTCCCGTCGTGCTCGGCGTGGGGGGGCTCGAGGGGGATGTCGCCGGTGCACGACCCGGCGTGCGGCGCGTGCCATTTCGATTCGTCGGCGGCGACCCGCGGCCGCTCGTACGGCGCTACGACGCCACGCTCCAGAGCACCGAGGAGGTCGACCGCGTCGCGAAGGGGCACGGGCTCTTGAGCGTCGATTCCGAGCGCGGGGTCGTACGCCGCATGCCGCTCATCGCCGCCGTCGGCGATGCGCTCGTGCCCTCGTTCGGCCTCGAGATTCTTCGAGTCGCGATCGGCGAGCGGCTGCTGACGGTACGGACCGGCAGGGCGGGGGTCGAGGCGGTCGGCGTGGGCGAGCTCCTTGTCCCCACCGACCCCGACGGGAGCATACGCGTGCACTTCACCCGATCCGACCCGGCGCGCTTCGTCTCCGCGACCGACGTGCTTGCCGGGAAGGTCGATCCGCATCTGCTCGAGCGCAAGCTGGTCCTGATCGGCGTCACCGCGCTGGGCTTGTCGGACTACCAGGCGACGCCCGTGGCCGATCGGATGCCCGGCGTCGAGATCCACGCTCAGCTGCTCGAGAACATCTTCGATGCCGACCTGCTCTCGCGGCCTCGCGCCGTCGCGTGGGCCGAGGCCGGTCTGGTCCTGGCCGGTGGACTTCTGCTGGTTCTGGCGATGCCGCGGGTGTCCGCGCTTCGGTCGGCGGGGATCTATGCGGTACTGGTCGGCGCCGCCGTGACCGCCGGGATTCTGCTCTATCTCGAGCGTGGGATCCTGTTCGACGGGGCCTCGCCCTCGCTGGCGCTGGGCACGCTGTTCACGTCGATGCTGGTCGTCACCCTGGCCGAGACCGAGCGCCACCGGCAGGCGCTGCGCCGCCAGGTCCAGGCGCAGAAGGAGCAGGCCGCGCGACTTGCCGGCGAGCTCGAGGCCGCTCGCCGGATCCAGATGGGTAGCCTTCCGGACGCGGCGACTGCGTTTCCCGGCGACCCGCGGCTCGATCTCTACGCTTTCCTCGAGCCAGCCCGCGAGGTCGGCGGCGACCTCTACGATTTCTTCACGCTCGGCCGCGACCGCCGCTGCTTCCTCATCGGTGACGTCTCGGGGAAGGGACTGCCGGGAAGCCTGTTCATGGCGGTCAGCAAGGCGCTCTACAAGAGCGCGGCGCTCCGCGGGGTCGGAGCCGTCGACGCCGTGATGCGCGAAGCCGATGTCGAGATCTCCCGCGATAACACGGAGGGGCTCTTCGTCACGATGCTGGCCGCGACGCTCGACGCGGGTACCGGACTTCTCGAGTACTGCAATGCCGGTCACGAGCCGCCGTATCTGCTGCGGAACGGGGACCGGCCGCTGACGCGGCTCACGGACGGCGGTGGCCCGCCGCTCTGTGTCGTGGATGGCTTCACGTACACGGCCAGCTCGCGCCGTCTGCTGCCGGGCGACACGATCTGCCTGGTGACGGACGGCGTGCTGGAAGCGATGAGCCCCAAGGCGGAACCGTACGGCCGGGTCCGGTTCGAGGCGCTCCTCGAGAAGGTGGGCCGCGCGCCGAGCGCCGGGGAGGTCGGCGAGGCGATTCGGCTCGAGATCGGCCGGTTCGCCGACGGCGTCGAGCAGTTCGACGACCTGGCGATCCTGGTGCTGCGCTGGAAGGGGCCTAGCGGACGCTGATCTCGACTCGCCGGTTCCTCGGCTCCGGGACCCGGTCCTCGGTGGGAACCTCGGGCTCGCGCGAGCCGCGGCCCGAGACCGTGATCCTCACCTTGGGGATGCCGAGCTTGATCAACTCGTCGCGGCAGCGCTCGGCGCGGCGGAGCGAGAGCGCGTCGTTGTACTGCATGGTGCCGACGCGATCGGTGTGGCCGATGATGACGATCTCGGGCGCCGGCCGGCGGGCGATCTCGGCGAAGATCTGGTTGACGAGCGCCTTGGATTCCGGCGCGAACTCGTCGGTGTCGAGCTGGAAGTAGAGGTAGAAGGAAACCGGGCGCTGCGGCTGCGCCGCGAGCGCCGGACCGAACTCCTGCTTCACCTCGGCTTCGGAGCTGGTAACGCCGTCGACGCTGCCGACGTTCTTGATGCGCGCTGCGGCATACGGCGTGTCGAGCGTCTGCTTCTTGCCCTGACTCTCCACGACGAGCGCGCCGGTCTTTCCGTTCTTGCCGGGCAGCAGGACGTACAGGTCGTTACGAGTGGCGCAGCCGACCAGAATGGTCAACGCGACGGGCGCCAGCCAGACGAGTTTACGCACCGGCGCGGCCGCGGGTCAGTCTTTCGCCGGGGCGGTGCGCACGAGAAATTCGGTCCCGCGCACGCCGAGGATCGCCGCCGGCGTCTTGACTTTCATCGCGTCCGGCGACTGCTTGGCGAGCTTGCCGGACACGACAGCCAGGGTGCCCTGCTTGAGCGAAGCGTCGAAGTTGCCCTGATGCGTCGTTGGATCGAAGACGAAGCGGTCGATCACGAGCACGCTGTCCGGGCCGATCGAGACGAGGCTGCTGTCGCGGAACGTGATGCCGACCGAGCCGTCGGCGCCCGTGACCACGGTGTCGCCCTGCTGCACGACCTGGCCGACGGCGGCGGAAAGCTTCTGCCCGGATCGGTCGATCTGGGCCGAGCCCTTCGAAGTCTTGATCTGCCCGGCGTCCTCGGTCGCGGAAGCGCCAGCGACGAACGCAAGAAGCAATGGCAAAGCCATCAATGCCGATCTCATGGTGTCCTCCTCGCGCGGCTCACAGCTCGTCGAGCCGGTTCCGGAATGCACAGCCGGCCGACGCGCAACCCGATGTATATATAGTAGCCGAGTCCCTCGCGACATCCCGCGAGATCCGGAGGCGCGCACGAGCCGACAGGCGGATACCGGAAACCACCACAGGACCTTCCCGGCCCGTCGGGACACCCTACCCGCGGTGGCGCGGTTCATCACCGACATGTGCGCGGCCAACGGCGTGCCGCGCAAGGCGTGTCTGCGACTCACCTTGCTCGTGGAGGAGCTGTTCACGAACACCGTGGTGCACGGCCACGGGGCCGACACCGAAGCGCCCGTCGATCTCACGTTCGCGATCCAGCCAGGCTCGATCGCGCTCACCTACGAGGACACCGCGCGCGCGTACGACCCGTTCGCGCGAGTCCGGGTGCCCGACGACAGCCTCGGCGTGGAGGAGCGACCGGTGGGCGGCCTCGGCGTCGCCCTGGTGGCGGCGATCGCCGAGCGCGTGGAATACGCGCGCGTCGCCGGCAAGAACCGCATCTCGCTCGTCATCCCGACACCGTCCGATTCCTGAGGAGCCCGTCATGACCGCACCGATCGTCACCTACACCGCCGACGGCAAGATCGGCATCGTCACGCTCAATCGCGCCGACAAGCTCAACGCGATCAGCCCCGAGCTGAAGAAGCTGTTGGTCGAGCGCTTCCACGAGGCCGATCGCGATCCGGCGACCAGCGTCGTCATCCTGCGGGCGGAGGGCCGGAGTTTTTGTGCTGGGTACGACATCTCGCCCAATCCGGCGCGGGCCGCCCGGCGGGGCAATGCGCTGGCGTGGCACGAATCACTCACCGACGACGTCCAGCTCGAGATGACGCCGTGGGAGATGAAGAAGCCGGTCATCGCCTCGGTGCAGGGCCACTGCCTGGGCGGCGGCTGCGAGCTCGTCATGATGTGCGATCTCACGATCGCCGCCGATGATGCCCTCTTCGGCGAGCCGGAGATTCGCTTCTCGAACGTCGGGCCCGCGCTCGTCATGCCGTTCATCATCGGCCTCAAGCGTGCCCGTGAGCTGCTGTTCTTCGGCGATCCCATCGACGCCAGGACCGCCCTCCAGTACGGTATGGTCAACCGCGTGGTGCCGCGTGCCGAGCTGGCGGCCGCGACGCTGAAATATGCGCGCCGGATGGCGCTGATCTCCCCGGAGGCACTCGCCGCGACGAAGCTCTCCATCAATCGCGGCGCCGAATCGGCCGGGTTCCGCAGCGCGATCCACGCCGGCCTCGACATCCTGGCGGGCTTGTACGCCGCCCGCACCGAAGTCGGCATGAAATTCGACGAGATCCGCGAGAAAGAAGGCCTCGGCGCCGCCCTACGCTGGCGTGCCCAGCAATTCGCCGACCTCAGCTGACCAGCTTCGTCGACCCCCGCAGGGCACTTCGCCAACGATGACGAAGCTGCGCCCAGCGCAATCAGCGCGCGGCGGGGGCGGGCGGCGCGGGAGGCCCCCGGCGACCTGTGTAGGTACGGTAACTTGAACGACGACCGTATCAGTCGACCGCTCGCACACGGCGCGCGCAGGTCGCCGGGGGCCTCCCGCGCCGCCCGCCCCCGCCGCGCCGCTGGCTCCGCTAGCGTCCTTTAAACGAAGGCTTGCGCTTCTCGATGAAGGCGCGAGCCGACTCCTGGAAGTCCTCGCTCAGGTGCAGGCCGAGCCCCTGAGTGTAGTACCGGGACTGGCGCTGCATCTCGTTGACGAACCAGCGCATGACCCGGACGTTGGCGCGGACCGACAGCGGCGGGTTCTCGAGGATCTCGGCGGCGAGCGCCTCGGCGGCTGGGATCAGCTGGGCCTCGGGCACGACATGATTGACCATGCCGTGCTGGTGGGCCTCCTCGGCCGTGAACATCCGGCCGGTCAGCGCGACCTCGTTCGCGAAGCGGCTGCCCGTCCAGAACCAGGTGGCCACCCAGTGCTGGCCGCTGGCCAGCCCCCGCTGCACCTCCCGGATCTGAAATTTCGTCCCCGCGGCGGCCACGACCAGATCGCACGACTGCGAGAGCGAGTAGCCGAGCCCGAGCGCGTAGCCGTGGACCGCAGCGATCACGGGCTTCCAGTTAACGGTGTCGGCGAGCCCGTTCTCGCGGGAGCGGCGGCCGGCCGGCCCGCCGAGCCGCCTGAGCTCCTCGCGGGTGCGCAGCTGGCGCTGTCGCACGTCGGCGCCCGAGCAGAAGGCGCGACCGGCGCCGCTGATGATCGCGACGCGGAGCTCGGGGTCGGCGTCGAACTCGAACAGCGCGTCGTTGACTTCCTCGACCAGCTGATCGTTGGCGGCGTTGAGCTTCTCCGGCCGGTTCAGAACGATGTGACAGATGGCGCCCCGGGGCTCGTAGCGGACCGTCTCGAATTTCGTGGCGCCGTTGTCGCGGTTGGCCATCGGCACGCTCCCTTTCTATTTGAACGCGGGCATGACCTCGCGGGTCATGATCTGCAGGCTGCGCTTTTCTTGCTCCATCGGGAGCAAGCCGCCCGGATTCAGCTCCGCCGCGACGCCGTTGAGCCCGAGCTCCTCGCGAAGCCGGGTGAAGCGGTCGACGAGCGCCGGGCCCGTCCCGAACGCGACCTTGGTCTCGAGGATCTCGGGATACGACAGGGTCGACAGCGTCCTGGCCTGGGTGACCCGGCGCTCGGCCGGGCCGGTTCCGGCGCGCCCGATCGGTGCGCGCGTGAGGTCGGCTTGACGCTGGAAGTAGTACATGATCGTCTCTTCCGGCTCTTCCAGCGCGGCCTTCTCGGTGGGCGCCGCGTACACGGGAATGCGCAGGCACACGTCCCCGTTGCCGGGATGCCCGGCTTCGCGCCAGGCTTCACGATAGCGCTTCACGCACACGGCCAGTTCGGGCGTGGCCATGCCGCGAAGCCCTACGAAGATGGGCAGACCCATCCGCCCGACGTGGGGAAATGTCTCGGCGGTGGTGGCGGCCATCCGGACGGGGGGACGGGGCTCTTGGTACGGCTTCGGCGTGACGGCGACGTCTTTGAAGCGATAGAACTTGCCCGCGTAGCTGAAGGGCTCGCCCTTCCAGGCCGTCAGGATGACCTCGAGCGCCTCGAAGAAGCGGGCCTGGCTCTCCTCGTACGGCACGCCCAGCGCGTCGTAGGCGCGCGGGCCGCCGCTGCGACCGATCCCGAAGTCGAAGCGTCCCCGGCTCAGTTGATCGAGCGTCGCGACCTCGCCCGCGACGCGGAGCGGATGATTCAGCGGCAGCAGCTGCACGGCGGTCCCGACGCGCAGGCGGCGCGTCCGCGCGACGATCCAGCTCGCCACCAGGAGGGGCGCCGAGAGCACCGAGCGCGCGGGGTTGACGAGCATCTCGGCCAGCCACACCACGTCGAGGCCCCACTGCTCGCCGGCGTCGGCGAGCTCGAGCAGCTCCTGGAACCACTGGCCCTGACTGCTTCCGCGTCGAATCTGCTCCGTGAAGATCCCGAAGTCCATGGCGCCTCTCTTCTCCGCTCTCTCAGATCCCGCGCTCGGCCAGGAATCTGGCGTAATCGCGCTGCCCGGCTCTCGCCTTCTGGATTTGCTCCGGCGAGTAGAACTTCGCGAGATCGACCACCTCGACGTTGTAGCGCGCCCGCTCGAACGCGTCCTTGTAGATGAACGGGCGGGTGGCGTCGATCCCCATCGCCCCGGAGAACCGGATGTTGCTCTGCGTCCACTGACGGTCGCCGGCCGAGCTACGCTCGGCGGGCTGGAAGGTCTGCCCGAAGCCACCCTCGCAGATCGTCAGGATGTCGTCCTTGGGGTTCACGCGGGTGGTGAGCGCCCACAGGACGTCCTCGACGTTGTAGATGTCGACGTCCTCGTCGACGACGATGCCCAGGCGCGCGCCCAGCGAGATCGAGAGCGCGGCCGTCAGGATGTTACGCTGCAGGCCCTCGTCGCGCGCGCGGCGCTTCTTGACCTGGAAGATCACCCCGCCCCAGTCGGTCATGCCCATTGGAATGTGCGTGTCGACGCAGAGTCCGGGTACGATGCGCTCCGCCAGTTCTAGAAAACAAGCTTCTCTCACTGTTCCGTCGATAAAGTGCTCGTCCATGCCGTGCACGATGAGTCCGTAGTAGAGCGGCCGATCCGCGCGGTGCGTGATCGCCGTCGCCTGGAACTTGTAGGTGCGGTACGATTTGCCCATATAGCCCGACCACTCCGGATGGAAGGGGTGGACTCCCTGAGCGTCGTCCTTCTCGGCGAGCGGGCTCTCCCACACCTTCTGCGTCGTGTCGAGGTAGCCCTCGATGACGTACTCGGCGTTCGCGATCGACCACGCGTCCTGCGTTCGCGCAGGGACGAGCTCCACCGGATAACCCTGGAGCGCGCCGGCCACGCCGAGCTCGTCGCAGCCGCGAGGCAGGATCACGTACGTGAAGCCGGAGCCGGCCATCATCGTGCAGGTCGGCGGGATGCCGATGTTGATCGTCACGGGGATCGGACCCTTGCGATACCAGTGCGTCGCGACCTGATCCATGTGCGAGCCCGGCGAGATCTGGAAGCTCGAGTAGTCGGGCCCGCGGAAGTTCATACGGTTGTAGCCGATGTGCGAGCCGCCCCAGAAGTGCCGGCCGCGCACCACCGTGGTGCCGGCGCCCAGCGTGCGGCCGGGATCGCTGTCCGAGTGCGAGATCATCGGGACGACGTCCCAGATGTCGATGTCCTTCGTGATGACGACCTCCTGGCAGGGCCCGTCCTTGACCTCGATCGGGGGCAGGGGAGCGCGCAGCGCCTCGACGACCTTGTGCTTGAGCTTGCGCGGATCGTCGACGTCCAGGAGACTCGCGATGCGGTCGGCGCTCGCGAAGATGTTGTTGCAGATACGCGCGTTGGGATAGCCCTTCACCTTGTCGAAGAGCAGCGCGGCCCCGCCGTCGAAGTGCTTCTGGATCGCCGCGACCTCGAGGTGCGGATCGACCTCGACGTCGGTGGAGACCAGCTCGCCGGCGGCGGCGAGGTACGCGAGGGTCGACCGAAGGCTGGAGATATCCTTCTTCATTGCGCGCGAGCCCTCCCCCGGGGGGATACTGCGCCGCGCGCCTTCGCGCCGTCAAGGCCGCCCGCGACCTCGAGCTCGACGATCTCGGCGGCGGCGCCGGCGGCGCCGAGGCGCAGACGCGCGACGGCGATCGGCAGGCTGAATCGGCGCGGCCCGGCGCTGCCGGGATTGAGCAGCAGGACGCCGCCGCGGCGCTCCACGCCTGGCTTGTGCGAGTGACCCGAGATGATCACGTCCACGCCGAGCTCCGCCGGGGCCTTCGGCAGCGTCTTGATGTCGTGGATCACGTAGAGCCGGAGTCCCGCGAGCTCGATCGTCACCGTTTCCGGAACCGATGCGGCCCACGGCTTACGATCGTTGTTGCCGCGTACGGCCACGACCGGCGCGATCTCCCCGAGCTCGTCCAGGAGCGCGGCGGAGCCGATGTCCCCGCCGTGGACGATCAGGTCGACAGACGCCAGGGCCGCGACCGCCTCGGGCCGCAGCAGGCCGTGGGTGTCAGAAATGACGCCGACGTGCCGGTCCATGGTCGTCGAGTGTAGCCGGGCGAGTCTTCGCTTGCCCAGGGGGCTCCGGGGGCATAGCATCGCGTCAACGTCCAAGGCTCGGAGGCAGACATGCACTACACGCGGATCTCGGCCGACTGCCACATCGACATGCCCTGGCTCCCGACCGATCTCTTCACCTCGAATGCGTCGGCGCTCATGAAGGATCGGATGCCGTATGTCGTGGAGGGACCCGACGGGCCTCAGTGGACGACGAAGAAGGGGGCGCCGTTCGGGCTCGTCGGCGGCATCGGCTCCACCGGAACGAAGTACGTGCCCGGACAGAACCAGCGAGTCGACGTGATGGCGGCGACCGGCCTCTACGACGACGGCAAGAAGGGGATTCGCCGGCCGGGCGATCCGCACCTGCGCGTCAAGGACATGGACCGCGACGGCGTCCAGGCCGAGGTGCTCTTCGGCATCCTCGGCGCCGCGACGCGTCTGGGCGACCACGAGGCGGCCGGCGAGATGTTCCGGATCTACAACGACTGGCTCGCCGACTTCTGCAAGCACTATCCCGAGCGCCACGTCGGCCTGGCGTGCCTTCCGTACGGCAACCTCGACGCGGCGGTGAAGGAGGTCTACCGGGTGGCGCGGATCGGGCTCCGCGGCCTCGAGCTCTCGTGCTCGTGGGACATGGAGCCCATGTGGCATCCGATGTGGGAACCGCTGTGGCAGGCCGTCAACGACGTGAACCTGCCCCTGCACTTCCACACGTTCCCGTCACTGCCACCCGGCGTTCGCGAGCGGCAGACTGGGCAGACCCGCCGGGCCGCCTTCTTCACCAGCGTGGCCGGCTTCCAGATGAACCTGGTCAACATCCTGGCCGCCGTCATCGGGGCCGCCGTCCTCGAGCGCTATCCGAACATCCGCATCTCGTTCGGGGAGAGCGGGATCGGCTGGATCCCGTACGCGCTCGATCGCATGGACTTCGAGTGGGAGGATCGCTTCCGCGATCTCGGTCTCACGATGAAGCCGAGCGACTACTGGCGGCGCCAGTGCAAGGCGACCTTCCAGTTCGACAAGATCGGCACCAAGCTGATCGACGACATGGGTGTCGAGACACTCATGTGGGGGTCGGACTATCCGCACCCCGACGGCGTCTGGCCGCAGTCGTCCCGGTTCATCCAGGAGCAGTTCGGCCATCTGCCGGCCGACGTCGTGCACAAGATCACCTGCGAGAACGCCGGCAAATTCTACGGGCTGATGAGCTGAGGACGGCCGGCGACCCTCAGGTCGTCTTGAAGTTGAGCTGACGAAGCGCCGAGTGGGGCAGGGCCCTGATGAGCTCTTCCAGGGTGGTCCGTCCCTGCGCGAGCTTCTCGGCGACGTCGTCGGCCATCGAGAGCGTGGTCCGCCGCGCGCTCTCGCGCACCTCCTCGAACGGCGCCCCTTTGTTGATCAGGACGACGTCGGCATCGTTCGGGGTCCACAGCTCCGAGAGAATCATCCGTCCGCGGTAGCCGGTGTAGTTACAGGCGAGGCAGCCGGCGCCGCGCGACCACTGGATATCCACGCGCGATGTCCCGAGCGTCTCCTCGACCAGCTGCGGGGGTGGCGCGTAGGGCTCGCGGCACTCCGAGCAGACCTCGCGCGCCAGCCGCTGGGACAGCACCCCGAGCAGTGACGACGCGATCAAGTTGGCGTCGACTCCCAGGTCGAGGAGCCGCGGGAGCGCACTGATCGCGTCGTTCGTGTGCAGGGTGCTGAGCACCAGATGGCCGGTCTGAGCGGCACGGAAGGCGAGGTCGGCGGTCTCGCCGTCGCGGATTTCGCCGACCATGATCACGTCCGGATCGTGGCGGAGGAACGAGCGCAGGAACGTGGCGAACGTGTTCCCGAGACGCTCGTCGACCTCGTGCTGGCGGAACGAATCGCAGACGTACTCGATCGGGTTCTCGGCGGTGAGGATCTTAATGCCCGGCTGATAGACGCTCTTCAGCGCGCCGAACAGCGTGGTGCTCTTGCCAGAGCCGGTGGGGCCGGTGACCAAGACGATGCCGGTGGAGGAGCGGAGCAGCTGCTGCAGCCGCTGGGCGACGGGCACCCGCAGGCCCAGCCCCTCGACCGATTGCGGAAGGCCGCGCGGGTCGAGGATCCGGATGACGGCGCTCTCGCCGTAGTACCCGGGAATGATCGAGATGCGGAAATCGACGGTGGTGGTCTGCCCGTCGCGGGCCAGCCGCGCGCGGAAGCTGCCGTCCTGGGGCCGGCGGCGCTCGGCGATGTCGAGCTTGCTCAAGATCTTCAGTCGCGACAGCAGCTTGCCGCGATTCTGGTTCATCACCTCGTCGAGGTCATCCAGGTCGAGCTCCTGCAGGACGCCGTCGATGCGGAAGCGCGTCTGGATCCCGCGCTCCACTGCCTCCAGATGGATGTCGGAGGCGCCCCACTCTACGGCGAGCCGGAGCAGTCGCCGGACCATGCCGGTGGTGCCCTCCGACGCCTGGTGGGCGTCGACGTAGGTGAGCTTTTCCTCCGCGAGCCGGTCGATCTCCTCGAAGCTCAGGATGTTCGGCTCGCCGACGATCGTGGGGAGCTGATTCGCGACGGGCGGGGTCGTCCGCTCGACGTCGGAGCCGGTCGCGAGCGCCGGATACATCTGCTCGAGGGCCCGGCGGATGCTCGCCGTGGTCGACGTGATCACCTCGACGTCGAGGCCGGTGCTCGCCTTGAGGTCGTCGATGACCGGCGTCCGGGTCGGATCGTCCATCGCGACGACGAGGGTCTGGCCCACCCGCGCGATCGGCACGACGAGCCGCTTCTTGGCGAAGCGCGGGTTGATGAGCCCGCACAGGCTCCGATCCAGCACGATCGTGTCGAGGTCGAAGAAGTTGATGTGCAGCTGTTGGCAGAGCGCGCGCCGCATCTGCTCCTCGGTCACGAACTTCAGCCGGACGACCACCTCGCCAAGGTTCTGCTTCCAGCGCCGCTGCTCGGCGAGCGCCGCTTCGAGCTGCGTCGTGGTGATCGCCTTCGACTTGACCAGCAGCTCGCCGAGCTTCGAGCGCCGGCGATGGCGATCGAGAACCGAGAGGAGCTGGCTGCGCGTGATGACCTTCTGCGCCACGAGGATGTGGCCGAGCAGCATGTACGTCTTCGACTGGCCCTGCAGACGCAGCGCCTTCTGGATCTGGGCCGGGGTCGCCAGCCCTTCGGAGACGAGCAGGTCTCCGAGGCGCAGGACCGCGGCGTGGCGGCGCGCCGGGCCGGTGCGGACCGTCGTGGTGCCGCCGTTGACCGCGACCAGGCGAGGGGACTCGATTTCTGGCCGAGCAATGGGAGTCATTTGAACCTGAAACACAGCAACGGTGGTGCCACCACCGGTCGCGCGCCAAGCCGTTGAAAGATCGCGAGCGCGCTTTCCGGAACGGAGCGCGGCGGTCGCGACGCACTGGTCGATCCGTGGCCATCGGTAGGTTTCGCACCGCTGCGCGGGTATCATCGCGCCCACATGTTCGATGTGCGCCGCCGGCAGGGCTGGTTGGTGGTGGGCGCCTGCTCCCTCGTGATGTTCGGGGTCTGGAATTCACACGCTGGATTCGGCGTCTTCCTTCCGGTCCTCGTGAGCGAGTTCGGCTGGAGCCGCGGGGCGGTCTCGGTCGCGCCGGCGCTCAACCTGGTCATCGGCGGCCTGATCGCGTTCTTCGTCGGCGCCGCCAGCGATCGCTATGGCCCGCGCCTGATCCTGGCGGTGAGCGCGGCCCTCATCGGCGCGCTCTTCGCGCTTGCGTCGCGGATCGAGACGCTGTGGCAGCTCTATCTCGTGCTCGGTGTGTTGCTCGGCGTCGCGATGTCCTCGGTCTACCTGGTCCCGACCACGACCGTGTCGCGCTGGTTCGTGAATCAGCGCGGACTCGCCCTGGGCATCCTGCTGGCCGGTCTCAACCTGGCCTTCGTGACCGGTCCTCGCCTGTCGGCGTTCCTGATCGAGCGGCTCGGCTGGCGGGCGACCTACCTCGTCTTGGGCGCGCTCGTCTGGATTCTCGCCATTCCCGCCAGCCTGCTGACACGGTTTCCGCCGGCGGGGACCGGGACCGGTCGGTCCGGCGTCTCGAACGGATCGACGGTCCGCGAGGCGCTAGGCGATCGTCGGCTGTGGCTCCTCGTGATGGCGTGGATGCTGCTCGGCTTCAACCAGATGATGATGTCGATTCATCTCGTCTCGTACGTGAAGGACCGGGGCGTCGATCTCGAGCGCGCGTCGCTGGCGCTGACCATCCTCGGGACCGGTACGATCGCCGGGCGGATTCTCGTCGGGATGGCCGCCGATCGCATCGGGACGAAACCGATGTTCTGGCTTTGCCTGAGTGTCCAGGTGGCCATGCTCCTGTGGATCATCGCCGGGCCATCGCTATCGATGCTGAACGGCCTGCTGTTCTGGTTGGGCCTCGCGGCCGCCGGTAGCGATACCACGCTCGTGAAAGGCGCGGTCGAGACATTCGGTGTTCGCGCCATCGGCGCCGTGATGGGGGTCTTGAGCCTCGGCTGGCGCTGCGGTGCTGCGCTGGGCCCGACCGCGGCCGGCTTCATCTACGACGCGACCGGGACCTACGTGCTCGCCTTCGTGCTGGCGGCCGCCGGGCTGGCGCTGAGCTCCGCGTTCTTCACGCTGGGAACGACAACGTCGACATAGCCGCGCGGCTATTCCTAGGACGGAGCGTCGACCGGCGGGACGGGCGCCCCTGGTCCGACGCGCGCGCGATCAGGAATCCGCGGGTGCGACGTCCACGAAGCAGGAGTTGAACGGCGCTGCGCCGGCGGGCGAGGCCCGGTCGGCGGTGAGCACGTTGGCGCAGCCGCGCGTGTCCGACCCCGACGGGTCGGGCGTGAACCAGGCGCCTTCCTTGATGGAGACGACGCCGGGCGCGATCCGGTCCGTCACCCGCGCCGGCAGCAGGGTCGTGCCGCGCGCGTTGAAGACGCGCACCGTCTGGCCGTCGACGATCCCGCGCGCGTCGGCGTCGGCGGTGTTGATCCAGACGTCGTCGGAATCGGCGCGGGAGAGGATCGGCTGGTTGCCGTGGATCGAATGCGTCCGGGCGCGCGACTTGGGCGTGACCATGCGCAGGGGATGGCGCGTGTCGACCTCGTCCTCGACCCAGGTCGGGATCGGCGGGATGGCGCCGAGGCCGTAGGGATCGGGCTTCGCGGCCAGGGTCATCGAGTAGATCTCGATCTTTCCCGACGGCGTCGTGAACGGATGGCGCTCGGGGTCGCGGATCTCGCGCGCGAAGGCGACGGCGTCCTCCGGCGCAGGCAGGCGGGCGAGGCCGCGTTCGCGGAAGGTGTCGAAGTCGTCGATCGCGCCGCGGGTGAGCTCGCGCAGCCACTCGTCCTCGCTCTTGTCGTTGTAGCCGGTGATCCCGAGCCGGCGTGCCAGCTCGGTGCAGATGTCGAGGTCGTTCCGGCACTCGCCCATCGCCTCGATCGCCTGCTTCATGAAGATCGCGTAGTGGCCCGCGCCGGCCCAGGGGGTGTGGACGTCGTTGCGCTCCCAGAAGGTCGTCGCCGGCAGCACGATGTCGGCGTGAAGCGCGGTCGGGGTCAGGAAGTGGTCGTGCACCACGATGAACTCGACCCGCTGCGCTGCCGCGATGATCCGGCGAACGTTGGGCACCTGGTTGAACAGGTCGCCGGCGACGGAATAGATCATCTTGATGTCGGCCGGATAGTCGCCGGCGCGTCCGCGGTCGAGGAGATCGGCGAGCATCGACGTGGCGACGCGCGCGCCCGTCGGATTGGCGCCGGCCGGGAGCAGGCGGATCCCGCAGCGTCCGGTGGCGCCGTTGCTCGTGCCGGAGTTGCCGCCTGAGATCCCGACGTTGCCGGTCATCGCGGCGAGCGCGTAGGCGGCCCGGTGAAATTGCTCGCCGTGGATCGTCCGGCCCGGCGCGTAGCCGCAGTGGAGCGCCGCCGGCTTGCTCGTCGCGAACTCGATCGCGAGGCGCTCTAGCGTCGCCGCCGGTATGCCGGTGATCCGCTCCGCCCAGGCCGGGGTCTTGCGGACACCGTCCGCCTCGCCCATCAGGTACGCCCGGTACGAGCCGTCCGCCGGCGCGCCCGGCGGCAGGTGAGCCTCGTCGAAACCCAGGACGTAGCGGTCGAGGTAGGCCTGGTCCTGAAGGCTCCGGCTCGCGATGACATATGCCATCGCGATGAGCGCGGCGGCATCGGTCGACGGCCGGATGAAGATGTGCTCGTCGGCCAGCCGGTGGCTCGAGCGCGTCCGGCGGGGATCGACGCAGACGAAGCGGACGCCGTGGTCCTTGGCGCGCTTGAGATACTGCATCGTCCCGGTGCCGAAGGTGCCATCGCCCGGGCTCCAGCCCCACATCACGATGAGCCGCGAGTTGACGTAGTCGACGGGCTCGCGCCCGGCGCTCTTGTAGTCCGCCTTGGCGCCGTAGGTCTGCTTGACGGCGAAGATCTCGGCCTCGGACGAGAGGTTGCTCCAGAGCTCGGTGCAGCCGCCGAACATGTTCAAGAACCGCTGGCTCACGGCGCGGCCGTGGAGCGGTGTCAGGCTTCCGGTGCGCGAGCAGTCGAGGATCGCGGCCGGGCCGTGCGTGTCGCGGATCCGGAGCATCTGGTGCGCGACCTCGTCGAGCGCCTCGTCCCAGCCGATGCGCTCGAACTGCCCCGACCCGCGTGGCCCGGTCCGGCGCAGCGGATGCTTCAACCGGTCCGGGTGGTTGACCCGCTCGGCCTGGCCGAAGCCGCGCACGCACGCGTGGAGCGGAGGCATCTCCGGCGTCCACCGGCGCGGATCGGTGCTGATCTTCACGATCCGGCCGTCGCGCACGTGCGCGTTCACGACGCAGCGGCCGCCGCAGTTGTGACCGCACGTGCTGGTGACGACGGTTTCGCCCGGCTGGGCGGCAACGCGCGGCGCTTCGTAGACCGTCCCGGCTCGATTCACGCCAATCACCCTATCAAGTTTCGAGTCGGGGCGGAACTCGGCTATAGTCCCCCTCGTGGCGGGCCCCGGCCGGACAGGCGCCATCGCCCTCGAACGAGTCACGCAGCGATTTCCCGTCCCGCGTGAGGACCGAGAGTTCACTGCGGTCCAGGACGTCTCGCTCGACGTGTGCGCGGGCGAGTTCGTCTCGATCGTCGGCCCCTCGGGCTGCGGCAAGTCGACGCTGCTGAGCCTCGTCGCCGGGCTGGTGCCGGCCACGTCCGGGCGCGTCACGATCGACGGGCAGGTGGTCGCCGGCGTCAATCCGCGGCTCGGCTTCGTCTTCCAGCGCGACGCGATCTTTCCGTGGAAGACCGTCGCCCAGAACGTGGGGCTGCCGCTGCTGTTTCGCGGCGTGAACGCGTCGAGCGCGCGCCCGCGCGTCGCCGAGTGGATCGGTCGCATCGGCTTGACGGGCTTCGAGCACTATCACCCGTATCAACTCTCGGGCGGGATGCGCAAGCGCGTCGCGCTCGCAATGACGATGGTCTACGAGCCCGAGATCGTGCTGATGGACGAGCCGTTCGGCGCGCTCGACGTGCAGACGCGTAACCTGATGGAGAACGACTTGCTGGAGATCTGGGCCCAGCTCCAGCGGACGGTCGTGTTCGTGACGCACGACCTCGAAGAAGCGATCGCCCTGTCCGATCGGATCGTCGTGATGACCGCCTCGCCGGGCCGGGTGAAGGCAGTCTATCCGATCGATCTGCCGCGCCCGCGCTCGGTCACCGAGATCCGGTTTCATCCCGACTTCGGCCGGTTGTACGAGACGATCTGGAAAGACCTGAGAGACGAGGTACGGGTTGGCTACGAGCGGAGCCAAAAGGGCCTCGCGGGCTGAGATCCGCGTCTGGCGCGCCGTGCTCCTGACGTCCTTCCTCGGGCTCTGGGAGGCGGCGACCCGCTGGGGGTGGGTCGACAGGTTCTTCGTCAGCCAACCCACCGAGCTGGCGGCGCAGCTCGGCGAATGGATCTGGACCGGCTTCATCTTCCGCCACCTCCTGGTGACGATGAAGGAGACGCTCATCGGATTCGTGCTGGGCACCGTGCTGGGTGTGGCGATCGGCTTCATCTTCGCCCACTGGGAGACGCTCGCGCACGTCTTCGACCCGCTCATGGTGGCGCTGAACGCGATGCCGCGCGTCGTGCTGGCGCCGCTGTTCATCCTCTGGTTCGGGCTGGGCCTACTGTCGAAGGTCGTCATGGTCATCTCGCTCGTCTTCTTCGTCGTGTTCTTCAGCACCTTCACGGGGCTTCGCGAGGTCGATCGAGACCTGGTCAACAACGCCCGCATCCTCGGCGCGAGCCCGCGCCACCTGATCCGGCACGTGCTGCTGCCCTCGGCGCTCACCTGGATCTTCGCGAGCCTTCGCACCAGCGTCGGCTTCGCGCTCATCGGTGCCGTGGTCGGCGAGTACCTGGGCTCGCACGAGGGAATGGGCTACGTGATCTCCTATGCCGAATCGATGTTCAACGCGACCGGCGTGCTGGCCGGGCTGATCGTCCTGATGGCGGCAGTGATGGTCATCGACGTCGCCCTGAAGCGATTGGACGTGCGATTTTCCTACTGGAAGCCGACCCGGTGGTGACACGCGGGACGGCGGAGGAACGAATGAAAACGCATTCGATGCGGCTCCTGATCGTCATGCTGGTGGCGGCTCTCGTCGGCCCGGGCTCGTCGACCGCGCGAGCCGCCGAGAAGGTCACGGTCGGCGTCGGTGGGGTCGCGCTCATGGTCTACCTACCGACCGTGCTCGCCAAGGACAAGGGCTTCTTCGCCGACGAAGGACTCGACGTCGAGATCCTCGACATCAAGGGCGGGGGCGCGCAGGCCGCCTCGGCGCTGATCGGCGGCTCGGTCGACTTCAGCGCGAACGCGATCGATCACGCGATCAAGGCCAAGACCCAGGGCAAGGATCTGATCGCGGTGCAGTCGCACGTTCGCCTGCCGGTGATGGGGCTGGTCGTCGCCAACAGATACAAGGGCGTCATCAAGTCGCTGGCCGACCTGAAGGGGCGTCCGGTGGGTGTGACCTCGCCCGGATCGCAGACGCACATGGTGCTCGGCTACCTCCTGGTCAAGGCGGGCGTCCAGCCGACCGACGTACAGATCATCGGCGCTGGCGGCAATACCATGCCGCTCGCGATCGACAAGGACTCGGTGCACGCCGGCATGATGGTCGACCCGTTCTTCACGGCCTTCCTCAGGCAGGGCAAGGGCTTCGCGCTCGTCGACATGTTCACCAGCAAGGGCACGCTCGACGCGATGGGCGGCGAGGTCCAGGGAACGACCCTGCTGACGCGGCCGGACGTCATCGCCAAGCGTCCGGAGACGGTCCAGAAAATGGTGAACGCGCTCGTGAAGGCCAACAAGCTGATCACGAGTTCGTCGGGCGAAGAATTGGCCCGGCTCGTCCCGAAGGAGATCAGCGGCGACCCGAAGCTCTACGCCGAGTCGTTCGAGCACGCCCGCGAGGCATTCCCGCCCGACTCGCTGGTCAGCCGCGACGGCGTCGCCCGGGTGATCGAGACGATGCGCACCTTCGGCGTGGTGCCGGCGGGCATGAAGCTCGAGCCCGAGAGCGTCTACGACAACCGGTTCGTGTTGAAGGCGCTCGGCCGGTAGCGAGCCTCGCCGCGCTCAGCCGACCTGGTAGCGCTTCGCCGCCGCCTGGTCGAATGCGAGCCCGAGGCCCGGCTTCTTCGGCACCACGATCTGCCCGCCCTCGATCGGCGGCGTCTGCTCGTAGAGATTCAGGGTCCACGGCATGTACTCGACGGTCAGGCCATTGGGAATGGCCGCCACCAGATGCACGTGGATCTCCGGGACCAGGTGGCTCACGACCGGCAGGTTGAACGCCTCGGCCATGCCCGCGACCTTCATCCATTGCGTGATACCGCCCACGCGCAGCAGATCGATCATGACGATGTCGATCGAGCGGTGCTCGAGCAGGTGGCGGAACGGCACGATGCCGTAGTGGTACTCGCCCGCGGCGATCGGCGTGGTCAGCGCGTCGGCGATGCGCGCCATTCCGGGATAGTCGTCGTGGATCGTCGGATCCTCGAGCCAGAAGAGCTGATACGGCTCGACCCGACGCCCGATCTCGATCGCCTGATTCACGCTCCAGAGCTGGTTGATGTCGCACATGAGATCGATATCGGGCCCGATCGACTCGCGCATCACGCGCACGCGCTCGACCGAGGCGGCCACGGTCGGCTCGCTCCCGCACTGCATCTTCATCTGGCGAAAGCCCATGTCGCGCAGGCGCGGTCCCGCCTTCGCCAGATAGTCGATCGGGTGCGGTCGCATCAGGGCGCCGCTCGCGTACGTGGCAATGCGGTCGCGGAGGCCGCCGAGCAGCGCGCACACCGACTGGCCCATCGCCTTGCCCTTGAGGTCCCAGCAGGCGGTGTCGACCGCCGAGAGCGCCAGGGTGAAGATGCCGCCCGGGCCCGCGCTGCCGGCCGCGCGCCGGAGCTTGGCCGCGATCGCTTCGACCTGGGTCGGATCCTCGCCGACCGTCAGCCGGGCCAGCTCGTCCACCGCAGCCTTGAGGGCCGGGGTGAGCGCGCCGCCGAAGAACGTCAAGCCCAGGCCCACCGCGCCCTGATCGGTGCCGAGCTCGAGCGTGACGAACTCGCGCGTGTCGGTGGGCGCGGGCAGGCCCACCACCAGCGGGTTGTCGGCGGGCGTGCGCAGGACGCGGGTCGTGACGTGCGTGATCTTCATCGGGCCGTCTCCTTCGAGATAGTGGCCGCTACAATAGCACCTCGGCCGCGCGGGGAGGCCAGGCGAGCAGGCGCTCGAGCGTGGCGCGCGTCCGCTCAGGCGAGCGGC
>Ga0187776_10000348_pt1 | contig 22517 bp, 17 predicted proteins | sample 0216_BV02_MP12_2_FD_132426 | JGI IMG/M metagenome (GOLD analysis project Ga0187776, IMG submission 132426) | Tropical peat soil microbial communities from peatlands in Department of Meta, Colombia - 0216_BV02_MP12_20_MG | ecosystem: Environmental > Terrestrial > Soil > Wetlands > Peat | place...
GCGGGGGCGGTGGTGGCGGCGGTGGCGGGGGCGGCGGTGGCGGTGAGGGCTACGGCCCCGGCGAGGGTGGCCCGGGCGGCGGCGGTGGTGGCCTTCCCATGGGAGCCCCTCTGCCCGGCTACGGAACGGGCAGCCCCATCGGACCGCCCGGCAGCGCCGGTGCCGTGGGCGCCGGCGGGCCCGACAACATCACCCGCATGGTGGAAGGCTACTTCGAATCCAGCATGCTCGATTCCAAGGACGCTCCCCAGCGTTCCTACACCGAACTAGCGCGGGTCATCCGCGAGATGCGCCCCGAGTTCGTGCTCTCGGCCTTTCCTCCTTCGCGGCGGGAGGAGTTGCGTCAACTGCCCCCCGACCAGATGGCGGCCGAGATCATCGAGGACACGGCGGTCAAGTGGGCGGCGGAGCGCCTGGTGCAGGCGCCCACCGGGCAGGATGCCGTCATCGTCGAGGAAGAGGTCATCCGCGTGCTCCTGCGCAGCCTGCAGGCCACGCAGGCGGCCGGCCGCCTGGCCGGCAAGCTGGCCTCCATCATCAAGGACTACAAGATCCCCAAGTCCACCTACGAGCGCATCCAGGACGAACTGCACTGGATCGTAGTCCCGCCCAAGGAGAAGATCGAGCGCTTGCTGCAGACGCAGCACCTCAACGTCCACGAGTTCCGCCGCCTGCTGGAGCTGCTCACCGAACTGATCAAGCAGGGCGACCTGGACACCGCCAACAAGCTCGGCAACCACTACTTCACCATCTTCGATCTCACCGAGGAGCCCGAGCCGCAAGAGATCAGCCGCATCCCCGACCTGCTGCGCACCATGGCCGGGGTGCGCAGCGAGTTCTGGCAGGGGGTGGCGGTCCGCCTGTGCGACGTCCTGAACCGCTGGCCGGAGAAGCCCTTCCTCCACCAGCAGATCCTCAATGCCCTGATCGCCTTGTGCCGCACGGTGGCCCTGTACGAGGACTTTGAATTGATCCAGGCCGTCTCGGCAGCGCTGGAGCGGCTGGTGGCCAGCGCTCCCGACCCCCACGCCAAGTGCTGTAGCAAGACCATGGCCGGGCTGCTCACTCCCAACGCGGTGGAGCGGGTCATCGAGATCTTCACCCAGAAGCGCGACGACCGCCCCTTCACCCGCCTGGCTGCGGACCTGCTGCGCGGGGCCGGGCCCGCCGCCATCGTGAAGGTCTTTCGCCAGCTCGAGGAAGAGCAGACCACCGGCAACCGTCTCGCCCTCATCCGCCTCATCACCAAGATCGGGGCGCCCGCCCTCGACATCGCCCGCCAGCGCCTGGGCGACGAGCGCTGGTACGTGGTGCGCAATGCCTGCAAGCTGCTGGGCGACCTGAAAGACCCGGAGATCCTGAAGACCCTGGCCCCGCTGCTGCGCCATGCCAACGAGCGCGTGCAGAAGGCCGCGGTCACCGCCATCCTCGACAGCCGCGATCCCGGGCGCGCCGCGGTCCTCTCCGAGGGGCTGCCCTACCTGCATCACCAGGTGGTGGAGGACGTGCTGGGAGAACTTCTCTTCCTGAAAGATCCGGTCAGCCTCCCCGCCTTGGAGCGCTTCATCTTCCGTGACTCCCACGGCAAGGCGCGGCTGCTGGTGCTGGCGGTGCAGGTCCTGTCGGCCATCCCCGGCCCTCAGTCCGAGCACCTGCTGGGCGCGGTGATGGCCGACGACACGCTCGACCCGGCGGTGCGGCGGGTCGCCATGGGCGCGTTGAGCCGCATCCCTTCCGAGGCCTGCGAGCAGATGCTGCGCGAATTCGCGGGCAACGCCGGCCAGGATCCGCTGGCGGCGGAGTGTGCCCGCACCCTGGCCGCCATGGGCCGCTAGGCTGGATGCTCCACGGTCTTCCTCTCAGTTGCCTCCACTCGTGGGCAGGGTCACATCCGTGCGCGGCTGCACGTAGGGGGCCTGGGGCAGGCGCGTCACCCGCCCGTTCTCGGCGTCGTCGATGGCGATGTTATTGTGCTCCAGGGTGAGGCCGGTGACCTGGTCCAGGTTGACGCGCGACTGCGCGTAGGCCGTCTCCGCCGCGACCAGGTTCGATTCTGCCTGCACCAGGTCCCGCTGCGTCTGCAGCACCAGGGTGGTAGTGGACGCTCCTACCTCGTACTTGTCCTGCTCGGCTTCCATGGTCTGCCGCGCCAGGTCCACGCCGGCGCGCGCCGCATCCACCAGAGCGCGGTTCTGCTCCACCGCGAACTTCGCGTTGCGCACCTGGATACCCACCAGGTTCTCTTGTTGCTGCATGAAGACTTGGGCCTGGCGGTACTCCAATTCCGAACGCACCTGGTCGGCTTGGGCGCTGCGATTGCGGATGGGGATGGTGAGGGTGAGGGCCACCGTGTAGGTGGGGAAGTCGCCGCTGGTGGCGGCACTGAAAGCGTCGCTGTAGCCGCCGATCGAGCCGGAGGTGCACCCGCTGGCGATGCACAGAGGATTCAGGGCCCCCGCCAGCCCGCTGCCGCCGTAGCTGGCCACCAGGTCCAGGGTGGGCAGCAGGGCGTTGCGCGCCGAGTGCTTGCTGATGTCGCGGTTCCTGAGGTCGATGCGCGATTGTGCCAGCTCGGGCCGGTGGGTCAGCGCCTGGTTGACCAGGTCCTCCACCGGGGCCACCGGCTCGGTGGCCGGGACCTTGACCGTGTCCGTGGGGATGACCGGCGCGCTCGCCAGCATCGGGTCTTTCTCATTGCGGGTGATGGCGTTCTTCATCAGCAACTGCTGCAATTGCAGGGTGGTCTGGGCGACGATCAGGCTCTGTTGGCGCGTGGCCAGGTCGCTCTGCGCTTGTACCACCGCGATGGGCGCCAGCGTTCCGGCTTGCACCTGGGCCTGGTTGTCGGCCAGGGTCTTCTGGGCCAGCTTCACCGAGTCTTCTTGCACCCTCACGGCTTCGTAGGCGGCTACCAGGTTCCAGTAGAGGTTTTCGATCTGGGTGACGGTGGCGATGACCTGCTGCCGGAAAGCGACATCCGCGATCTCGCGGTTGTTGCGGGCGATCCGCATGAAGCGCAGGTTGGAGGACAGGCCGATGCCGGCCAGCAGATGCTGCCGCAGACCCACGCTGAAGCCCGCGTTCAACGCCGGGTTGAGCGTGGTGCGCAGGCTGTTGGTGGTGGCGCGGGAGTTGTTGAACCCCACCGAGACCAGCGTGCCCGTGGGGAAGCCCTGGACGTAGGAGAAGTTGGCCACCCCGGTGTTGTTCTGCAGGGTGGCGGTGCCGCTGGTCACCACGTTGGAGAGCGGCGTGGTGGCATGGGTGAGGCTGAGGCTGGAGGTGAAGATGGGGTCGTAGGAGTCAATGGAGGCGCCCACCCCGGTTTCGGAAGTCACCAACCCCGCCGCCCCGGCCCCGGCCCCGCCCGCGCCGCCGCTGGTCCCGCCGGCGCTGGTTCCACTGGTCGCTCCGATGCCGGTACCGGTGCCGCCGGGCGTGTTCTGGACCACGCCGCTGGAGACGTCCCGCACCCCCGAGCCCGCCTTGGCGCGCAGGATGTCGGTGTCGGCGATGGGCAGGTTGTAGCGCGCGATGACCAGGTCGAGGTTGTTCTCCAGCGCCAGCGCGATGGCGTCGTTCAGCGACAGGTAGAGCTTGCCCTGGCGTACCACCTGGTCGATGCGCGGGGTGTTGGCCAGCGAGGGCGGCGGCACGATGCGCGGCGCGTAGGGCAGCAGCACGTTGGGAAACTGCGATCGCGACTTGGCGTAGTCCTCCTGCTGCGCTGCCAGAGGCGCTGCCAGCACGCTTGCCAGGAGACCAGAGACTAGGATTCGCAACAGGGAGCGCAACATAAGCTTCTCCTTCCAGGTAAACACGAATACGGCGGGCCGGCGGCCCGCCGTGATGGGATCCAAGAATGCCAAAGGTCCGAACGTGGCCGGGACGGAAGACCATCTCCCGTGGGAGAGCCCGTCGTGAGCAGCGGTCTGCCCGCGCCTCGGCCGCGATCCTCGTGACCGGCTAGCGTCGTGGGCCGCCCGGACCCAGCGAGGGAGGACCACCCGTCGTGGCCGAGCCCGTCACCAGCAGGTCTCCTTCTTTCAGATCGCCCTGCAGCACCTGAGCCAGCGCCGTGAAGGTGTGGTCGGTGATGCCAGTGCGGATCTTCACCGGCTGCAGCGTTTTGTCGGGCAAGAGCTTCCAGACCACCACGGTATCGCTGGCTTGCAGACCTTCCATCTCGCTCGGTGTCGCGCCCGCTCCCCGGCCGCTTCCCTGGCCCCCGCCTTGCCCGCGCCCTCCCTGGGTCCCAGCCTGGCCGGCGCCTCCGCCCTGCCCTTTCCCGCTACCCTGACCGGTCGCCGTCTTGCGCGCGCCGCCCACGTCGATGCCGTACTTGGCGTACAAGTTGCGGATGGCCTGGGCCGGCAGATCGGGTTTGTAGCGCAAGGCTCCGTTGGGGATCTTCAGCACGCCGCCGGCGTTGGCCACCGGAATGTTGACGTAGGCCGTCATCCCGGGCAGGAGCTTCATGTCGGGGTTGTCGAAGTCGACGATGGTGTTGTAGGTCACGACGTTCTGCACCACCGTCGCGTTCAGGCGGATCTGGCTGACTTTGCCCTTGAACATCTGTCCGGGGAACGCATCCACCGTGAAGGTGGCCGGCTGGCCCATCTGGATCTGGCCCACATCGGACTCGTCGGTCTGGGCGTAGACCTGCATCTTGGTCAGGTCCTGAGCGATGGTGAACAGGGTGGGGGCCTGCAGGGAGGAAGCCACGGTCTGGCCCACGTCCACGTTGCGCGCCACCACCACTCCGTCGATGGGCGCGCGGATGGTGCAGTAGTTGAGGTTGGTCTCGGCCACGGTCACCGCGGCCTTTTTCTGCGCGGTCTGGGCATTGGCCTGGACCAGCTGCGCCTGGGTCGCCGAGACCGCGGCCTCCGCCGTGTCGGCGTTGGCCTTGGCCAGGTCGAGCTGCTGCTGGCTCATCACGCCCTTCTGGGCGAGAACCACGGTGCGGTCATAGTCCGCCTTGGTCTGCACCGCGGTGGCCTGCGCCTTCTCCAGGTTGGCCTTGGCCGCTGCCGCGTTGGCGACCGCGTTCTGGTAGTCGGCCCGCGCCTGTAGCACCGCGCCCTCGAACAGCCGGGGATCGATCTCGGCGATCACCTGTCCCTGCTTCACCTTGGAGTTGAAGTCGGCGTAGAGCTTGGCGATGGTGCCGGAGACCTGGGAGCCCACCTGCACCGTGATGACGGCATTGATGGTGCCCGTCGCCTGCACCACTTGATGGATGTCCCCGCGGTCCACCTTGGTGGTGAAGTACTGCACCTCGTTCTTGGGCTTCAGGAAGAATGCGGCGGTCAAAACGACCACCAGCGCGACGATCAGCAGCAGTAACCAGCGGCGTTGCAGTAGCTTCAAGATGGCATCCTTGCCGGGGAGCTATGAACCCCCCGATTCGATCTGACCCAACCTCATGCTAACCCTTTTGGAGGACAAGAGTTGCGCTCCCAAGCCGCCCGGACCAGGGAGCGCTCCCTGCCTGCCACCATGCTAACCCTTCGCCGGGCAGCGCGAAAGTCCCCCAAAACGGCGGGCCCTGCGCCTCTTGGATTCGCATACTAACGTATTGACATAGCTGTTCCGACCACACTATAACGTTGTGCCGGAGACTGCCATGGGCAAGAACCTGGTCCTGCTGCGGCCGCGGGATGCGGCCCGGATGCTGGGCATCAGTTATCCCACCCTCAAGCAATGGATCTATCACGGCAAGCTGCGCACGGTGAAGACGCCGGGCGGACACCATCGCATCCCCGAGGCCGAGCTGGACCGCTACCTGTACCGCGCCGGGGAGAAGCCGGGAGCGGGCGCGCGCCGCAACTTCCGCCGCATCAGCGGGCGCAACCAGTTGGTGGGACGGGTGGTAGAGGTTCGGTTGGGCGGCCTGCTGGCTCAGGTCACGCTCTCCATCGGCGGGCAGCACATCACCTCCATCGTGACCGCCGACGCGGTGCGCGAGATGCGCCTCCGGAAGGGCGAGACCGTCGCCGCCCTCATCAAGTCCACCGAAGTCATGCTCCTGCGAGTGTGAAAGCCAGAGGGGGGAGAATCGATGAAGCTCGTTGCAACCTGCCTGTTGACCGTGCTGCTGTCCGCTGTGCTGCTGGCCCAGGCCGGGCCGGCCACCCAGGATCCCACCGCCCATCCAGCCAAGCCGGCCGTGGTGACGGTCCAGCAGCTCCAAGCTCTGCAAGACGCGCTCGCGGCGCAACAGAAGCAGATCGACCAGCAGCAGCAGGAGTTGGAAGCTCTTCGCCGGCAGTTGGCCGGGGGGAGCGCACCGCGGGTCACCGATGCCGCTCTGCACACCTCCAGCAGCGAATCCACAGCCCGCGCGGTCGTCGGGGACCCTGTGGCGCCGGACGAAGAGAAGCCCAAGGAATCCCCGCTTTCTTTCCGCATCGGGGGAGCGGAGTTCACCCCGGGTGGCTTCGTGGACTTCGAGAACGTCTTCCGCACCACCAACACGGGGAACGCCTCCTCGACCAGCTTCGGCTCCATTCCCTTCAGCAATACGATCCAGGGACACCTCACCGAGTTCCGCGCTACGGGCCAGTACTCCCGCTTGACCCTGAAGACCCATGCCAGCTTCGGGCAGAATGACATAACCGGCTACCTGGAGGCCGATTTCAACGGCAACGATCCGGCGAATGCCTTCGTGACCAGCAACAGCCATACCGCGCGCCTTCGTCTGTACTGGCTGGACCTGAAGCGAGGCAAGTGGGAGTTCCTGGGAGGCCAGACCTGGGGGTTGCTGGAGCCCAATCGGGTTGGGGTGTCACCCATGCCGTCGGATCTGACCCTGGGCTACACCGAGGACGGCAACACGCACGTTGGTCCCTATTACACCCGCACGGCAGAATTCCGTGTGGCGTACCACTTCAACGATCATGTGGTGTGGGCAGGATCCGTCGACAACCCCCAACAGTATGTCGGCACGGGTGAAGTCATTTTCCCCTTCGCCTTCAACGCCCAATTGGGGCCGCAGTTCGATGCCGGCAACAACCCCGGCACCCCGAATGTGGCCCCCGATGTGGCGACCAAGGTCGCGTACGACAACGTTTTTGGAGGGCGGAACTTCCACGCGGAGGCGGGAGGCCTTCTGACCACCGTCAAGGTCACGGACTTTCCAGTGGGCGGAACCGAGTTCACCTCGCACTCCAGCGTCGGGGGCGGCATCGAGGCCGGGCTGAACTTCGATCTCTTCCGGGACGCGCAGGGGAGGAATCTCCGGTTCGTGGGCAGCGTGCTGTGGGGCAACGGGATCGGCCGCTACCTCACCGGACTGGCGCCGCAGGCGGTCATCGTCCCCATCCCGACGGGTCCGACCACCTTTACGGTCGACATCTCCAAGGTCCATTCCGGCGGGGTGTTCACCGGTCTCGAATTCCTGCCGTGGGCCAACACGCAATTGGGCGTGTATTACGGAGGAGTCTACGCGCAACGCAACGCGTTCAAGGACGTGACCTCCCCCGTCATCACCACGATCCCCTGCCATGCGGGGGATGTGGCTCCTTTCCATCCCTGCATCGGTTTCGGCGGGCCCAATTCGCCGAACTCCGCGAACCGGGCCGTCCAGGAGGCGACGCTGGACTGGACACAGACCTTCTGGAGGAACCGGGAGTATGGGGCCGTGCAACTCGTCACGCAGTGGTCGTACCTGACACGCGCTCCCTGGTTTGTCGCTGCGGGCGCACCCAAGAACGCTCATCTGTTCATGTCGTACGTGTCGCTGCGCTACGTGCTGCCATGAGAAAGCTCTGGCTCCTGCCCTCGCTTGTCCTGCTACTTCTCAGCGCCCCAGGCGCGACGGGAGGCGAGAAGGGCAACGTCTCCGTGCTCTATGCCGGCTCGCTGGGCGCGCTGATGGAGAAGAGCGTGGGCCCGGCCTTCGAGCGGGCCTCCGGCTACCACTACCAGGGAGAGGGCCAGGGCTCGGTCGGCGGCGCCCGTGCCATCCACGATCGCCTGCGCGCTCCCGATGTCTTCATCTCCGCCGACCCGGCGGTGAACGATCGCATCCTGATGGGGCCCGCGAACGGCGGCTTCGAGAGCTGGTACCTCACCTTCGCCTCCGGCGAACTGGTGCTCGGCTACAATCCGCGCAGCCGCTTCCGCGACCTCTTCGAGCAGGCCCAGGCCGGCAAGCTGCCCTGGTATGAAGTGCTCGCCCGGCCCGGCGTCAAGCTCGGCCGCACCGACCCCGACCTCGATCCCAAGGGCTATCGCACGCTCTTCCTTTTTGAGCTCGCCGAGGACTACTACAAGAAGCCCGGGCTGGCGGCGCTGCTGGGCCCGCCCGGCAGTTCCGACCAGATCTTCCCCGAGCCCGAATTGCTGATCCGCATGGAATCGGGTCAACTGGACGTCGCCGTCTTCTACAGGCACGAGGTGGTGGCGCACGGCATCCCTTACATCGCGCTGCCCGGCGAGATCAACCAGGGCGACCCTCGCTTCGCTGCACTCTACGCCGCCCACTCCTTCACCACCACCAAGGGACTGAAGCTCACGGGCTCGCCGACGCTGTTCACGGTCTCGGTCCTCAATCCCGCCAAGAACCCTGCCGGGGCCATCGCCTTCGTGCGCTTCCTCGGCTCGGCCGAGGGCAGGGCCCTGCTGGAGAAGGCGGGACTGCGGGCGGCCTCATTGTCGTTGACGGGGGACGCCTCGGCGCTGCCGCCGGAGTTGAAGCCCTTGATCCAAGAGACCCGTTCGCCGTGAGACGCCGGATGGAATACGGTTTCCTGCCCTTCGCCCTACTGGGTGGAGTGCTGCTGCTCTACCTGGCGGCGCCGCTGCTCTGCCTCTTGTTCCAGGTGGACTGGCGGGGCGTGAGCGCGGCCCTCGGCGACGCGCGCGCTCTGCGTGCCATCCGGGTCTCGCTTCTCACTTCCACCGTCTCCACGGCGGCCATGACCTTGCTGGGCGTGCCTCTGGGCTACGTGCTGGCGCGCGCCCGCTTCCGCGGCCGCCGCTTCCTCGCCGCCTTGGTCTTTGTGCCCATGGTGCTGCCGCCCTTGGTGGGAGGAATCCTGCTGCTGCTTCTCTTTGGTCCGTACGGGCTGGCGGGAGCGCGCTTCGAGGCCCGCGGCATCGCCCTGGTGAACTCCCTGAAGGGTATCGTGCTGGCCCAGGTGTTCGTGGCCGCGCCCTATGTGGTGATCGCCGCCATGTCGGCCTTCGAGGCCGTGGACGAGCAACTGGAGCAGGCCGCCGCGACTCTGGGCGACTCCCGCTGGCGCACCTTCCGCCGCGTCTCCCTGCCCCTGGCCTGGCCGGGCATCGCCGCCGGCGTTACCCTGGCCTGGGTGCGCACCCTGGGCGAGTTCGGCGCCACCCTGGTTGTCGCCTACCATCCCAACACCGTCCCCGTCTTTCTGTGGGTGCAGTTGACGGGCGAGGGTCTGTCGGCGGCGCTGCCCCTGGCTCTGTTCCTGATGGCGCTGGCCGCCGTCGCCATGGCCGCGATCTTCCTCCTGGGCCGGCTGCCGCTGCCGGGGACACGGCCGGGGCGGGAGCCGCTGCGCATCCCATGAACCCTGGTGGCGAAGCGGCGCTCCTGGTTCGTGTGCGGAAGCAGTTCGCTTCCGGCGGCAGACGCGGTTTTCAGTTGGACGTCGACCTGGCCCTGCCTCCGGGCATCACCATCCTGTTCGGGCCCTCGGGCTCGGGCAAGACCACGCTGCTGGAGTGCGTCGCCGGGCTGCGCCGGCCGGAAGCGGGACGCATCGCCGCCAACGGCCTCACCCTCTTCGATTCCAACCAGGGGATCGACCTGCCGGCCGCGCGGCGCGCCATGGGATACCTGTTCCAGGAGCTGGCCCTGTTCCCCCATCTGACCGCCCAGGAGAACATCGAGTACGGCCTGGGGAGGCTGGCGCCCGCCGCGCGCCGCCAGCGCAGCCGCGCTCTGGCCGAATCACTCCACATCGCGCACCTGCTGGAGCGCTATCCCCGCGAGATCTCGGGCGGGGAGCGTCAGCGCGTGGCCCTGGCGCGCGCCCTGGTCATCCAGCCGCAGGTCCTGCTGCTCGACGAGCCCCTCTCCGGGCTCGATGCCGCCGTCCGCTCCAAGATCATTGAAGACCTGCGAGCCTGGAATGCGGCGCAGCGCATCCCCATCGTGTATGTCACCCATGCCCGCGACGAGGTCCACGCCCTGGGAGAGCGGGTGGTCGTGCTCGAAGAGGGCAGGGTCCTTGCCCAGGGCACTCCGCAGGAGGTCCTGGAGGCCCCGCGCCACGAGGCCATCGCCCAGCTCGCCGGCTTCGAGAACCTCTTCGACGCCACCGTCCGCGCGCTGCATCCGGCGCAGGGAACCATGACCTGTCGCCTGCAGGGGAGCGAGGTGGACCTGGAGGTGCCGCTGATGCGCGTGGAAGCCGGGGCCCGGGCGCGCATCGCGGTGCGGGCGGGCGACATCCTGCTCGCCACCGTCCCGCCCGCCCACCTGAGCGCACGCAATGTGCTCGCCGGGACCCTGGCCTCGATCCAGCAGATGGGCGTCACCGTCGTGGCCAAGGTGGATTGCGGGGTCCGCGTGGAGGTTCACCTGACTCCCGGCGCGCGCGCGGCCCTGGAGCTACGGCCTGGCCTGGCGGTCTGGCTGGTGCTGAAGACACACTCCTGCCACTTGGCGGGCTGAGCCCTTCGGGCGGGAAGTGGAGTGGCGGGCCGAAGGTTCTTCGGCCCGCCGGGTCGGGCTGTCCTACTTGTGAGTGGGCGCGTGCTGCTCCAGGGCAGCCAGGAACTGCTTGCCTCCGTCGGTGGGCATCACCGCACCCTCGCGCACGATCTCCTTCGCGCTGATCTTCTTGTCGTAGAGGCGCTGGTTGGCGTCTCCATCCTGATGCAGGGTGGCGCCGTCCAGCGAGACTCCCGCGAACAGGCCGCTGGATCGCGAGTAGGTCACCAGGTCCGCCCCGCCCACGCTGCTGGCCGTGCTCTGGGCGCTGCTGGGACCCGCGGTGGCGCTGGCGTCCGCCCCCACCTTGGTCTTGTCCTGCAGGATGGCGTTCACACCCTTGTCGTCCATCACCAGCAGGACGAAGTCGGTGGAGGAGCCGCCCACCTGCAGTCCGACGCTGGCCCCGCCGATGCTGTACATGGCGGGCGCCGACCACTTGCCGTTGAAGTTGGCGCCGCTGCGGCAGCTCAGGGCCCCGCGGCCGCCGCTGCCGCCCACGATCAAGCCGCCCTTCTTCACGTTGGGGAGCACCAGGATGCAGCGGGCGCTATGCAGCAGGTCGGGCGAGATCTTGGGCGCCACGTCCTGCAGCACGGTGGCGGCATTCCTAATGGTTTCTTCGTCCTTTTCCTTGCTGGCGCCCCAGGCAGGGAGAGCGATCAGGACCACCAGCACGGACATGAGGAACCAGGGGAAAGCTCGTCTCATGACATCCTCCTTAGACACCAGTCATCCTAGTCTCGGGGCGCAAGCGGCGCAACCCGAAAGGCGTAATCCCGCTGGGAAGGGCTAGCGCGCCCGCGCCAGCACCACGGTGACGTCGTCGGGCTGCTCCTGTGACCCGATCCAGTCCTCGACCGCCGCCAGCACCGCATCGCTGATCTCGGCCAGCGGCAGGCTGCGGTTCTCGCGCACGATTTCGATCAGCCGCTCTTCGCCGAATTCCCCGAAATCGTTCTCCGGCTCGGTGACGCCATCGCTGTAGGCCAGGAAGATGTCGCCGGGATGCAGCTCCATGCTGGCTTCCTGGTGGGAGATGTTGTCGAACAGCCCGATCACCAGCCCGGCGGCGCGGTCCAGGCGGCGCACGGCGCCGTCGGCGCCGATCACCAGCGGCGGCAGGTGCCCCGCGTTGGAGTAGGTGAGCCGCCGCGCCTGGCTGTCGTACAGCCCCAGAAACAGGGTGGCGTACTTCTCCGCCGGAGTGCTGTGGTAGAGATGGCGGTTGAGCAGCCAGAGCACGCTGGCGGGCGACTGGATGCCGTTGCTGGAGACCAGCGGGGTGCCGCCCTGGCCGGCGCGCGCCGCGGCCAGCGCCGCTTTGCCTGCCACCGCCATCTCCGTGGGCTCCGGCATGCGCCCGAACTCGTAGGCGCGCACCGCCGAGTGGATGGTGGCCATCAGCAGCGCCGCCGAGATGCCTTTACCGCTGATGTCGCCCACCGCGATGGCCATCTTGCCGCTGCCCAGCGCCAGAAAGTCGTAGTAGTCGCCGCTCACCACCCGCGCCGGCCGGCACACGCCGTGCACCTCCAGCGACTCCAGGTGCGTGGCTTGCGCGGGGAAGAGCTGCGCCTGCACCTCCTGGGCGATGGCCAGTTCGTTCTGCAGGCGCTCCTTCTCGCGCTGCTCGGCCAGCAGTTGCTCCAGCGATTCCGCCATGGAGTTGAAGGAGGTCTCGAGCGCGGCCAGTTGGTCGCGGGAGCGCACCTGGATGCGGTGCTTCAGGTCGCCGCGGTTGATGTGCTGGGTGGCCTTGTAAAGCTCCGCCACCGATCGCGTCATGGTGCGGGTCAGGCCCAGCCCGATCAGGAGCGCGAACAGCTCGATGATGCCGAAGCCGATGGCCAGCCCGATCAGCGCGTACACCATCGCATCAGCTAACTTCCCCAGGCTGCCCGAATAACCCGAAAACAGGCGCAGGTAGAGCGCCGAGGCGCGGCTGTCCACCAGAACCAGGGTGAGGGTGGGCGTGCCGCTCTGCCATTCCGTGGTGCCCAACACGCTGCCCAGATCTAGTTGGCTGTCCAAGCGAAAGATCGGCGCGGGGACGCTGCCAAAACGGACCGCACCCCCATGCTCGGCGCTGCCCGGTTGACCGAACTCGATCTCTTCGCTCCCCGCCTGGATGCGCACCGGGGACCTGCGCCGGCTTTCCGGGGGTGGGGACGTGGTGGTGGGCCCGCGGACCACGGCGCTACTGGGAGCGTAGAGTGTGATCTCGCCGAAGTTGCCGATGATCTTTTCGAGCGAACTCTTCTGCAGGGGCAGGTCAGCGATCACGGTGAGCGCCGCGCCGTTCGCGGGAACCACCGTCAGGGCGCGCAGGTGCAGGCTGCGGTCCGCATCGACGGTCAACCCGGTGAAGTGCTCCTTGGCCCACTCCGGCAAGGTGGTTGGCGTGGCCGGCCCCGAAGCCGCGGGCCAGGTGGCCGCCTGCCCGCGGTACCACGCAGTCATCCGCAGGCCGGGGAAGCGCTCCTGCAGAGGTTGCTGTCCAGCCAGCGCCGAGGTGGTGGCCAGGGACAGGGGACGGTCATGGGTCAGCTCCGCCGCGACCTCGCTGGCCACGGTGCTGTTCAACATGTCCAGCCGGTGCACGCCGGCCTGCAGGTCGGCGTTGATGACGTACGCGGAGAACTGATTGGTGAACAGGTATCCCGCCAGCAGCGCCATCAGCACCACCAGCGCCACCGGGATCACGCCGATAAAGACGTAGGTGACGATGAGGCGGTTGCGCAGGCTCCAGAGCAGGCGGCGCCGCATCCAGCCCAGCAGCAGCAGCAGCGCCAGTGCGCCCAGCAGGACGTTCAGCACCGTCACCCAGGAGCGCAGCCCGGTGTGGACGGGGCTGGAGGGGATCAGCAGCAGCAGCTTCCACAGCACGTAGAGGAACAGGTCCAGCACCAGCAGGTAGAGGGTGAAGCGCCCCAGCCCGCTCTGCGGGATCCGTCCCGCCAGCCTGCGTCGCAACCATCGGTAGGAAGTGGAGGCCATCGAAGACTGCGCCTGTTCCTCTCGATTATAGATTGCCGACGGGCCCTCGCCGGCCGCGCCTGCCGGCGCAGAGGATGCTTCCCGGGACCCCGTGGCTCAAGGGGATTGTAAGGGCAGTCTGGGAAGCTTCTGTGAAAGAAGGGCGGGCGCTACAGCCCGAAAAGCTCGCGCAGGCGCTTGGTCTGGGCCCGGCTCACCGGAATCTCGGCCTGCTTCTTGTCGTCCATGCGAAGCTGGTAGGAACTCTTGAACCAGGGCACCACTTCCTTGATGCGGTTGATGTTGACCAGGTAAGAGCGGTGCACCCGCCAGAACAGGTTGGGATCCAGGCTCTCCAGCAGCTCCTCCAGGGTGCGGCAGTTGGACTGGCCCTCCACCGCGGTGGTGGCCACGGTGATCACGCCGTCCTCGATGGAGGCGTAGCAAATGTCCTTCTGATCCACCAGGAAGAGCCTCCCGCCGAACTTGAGCACGATCTTGGAGGCGGCGGGATTCTGCGCCTCCAGCATCTTGACCAGGGTCTCCAGCTTCTCGGCGGGAGCCAGGTCGCTGCTCAACTTCTTCCGCACCCGCTGCACCGACTGCGCCACCCGCTTCTTGTCGAAGGGCTTGAGCAGATAATCGACGGCGTTGACCTCGAAGGCCTTCACCGCGTACTGGTCGTAGGCGGTGGCGAAGACGATCTGGGGCAGCGGTACCTTCTTGTCCACCAGCCGCTTGATCACCCCGAAGCCGTCCAGCCCGGGCATCTGCACGTCCAGGAAGACCAGGTCGGGGGCGTGCTCGCGGATCAGGCTCACGGCCTCCACGCCGTTCTTGCCCTGCGCCACCACCTCGACGTCGCCCACCGACTTCAGCAGGTAGGCGAGCTCGTCCCGCGCCAGTTGCTCGTCGTCCACGATGACCGCGGATAGGGACATCCCTGTCTTCTCCTGGAATCGGTGTTAGGAGTATAGCGGCCGTGCTTCTGCGGTGCAACGCGCGGCCCCTCCGGATGAGGGGCCGCAAGGGGGGAGGGAACGGTGGGCCCGTCCCCTACGCCGGGGCCTTGGAGGGGCCCGCGCCCGACAGCGCCGCGCCGCAGTACGGGCAATAGACGTCGCCCGCGTGCACCGTGTGCTGGCAGCCCGGGCAGGTCGGAGTCAGCTTGCAGCTGCACTTGGGACAGAAGTTGAACCCGGCCTCCACCTTGGTGCCGCACTGCGGGCAGCTCACCTGCAGCGGCTGCCGCATGAAGAAGTACAGGATGAAGCCCAGGGCGTTGGGGATGAACATGACCACCACCGTCCACAAGGCGCGGCTCATGCCGCGGCGGCCGGCGTCCACGTTCACGTAGCCGACGAACAGGAAGTAGACGAAGATGATGATCCCCGTCACCCCTCCCAGCCACAGCCGCACTCCCGGCGGCGGCGGGTCGTGATGATGCGGCACTATGTGGTGGAAGAGAAACTGCATGCACAGGAACGCCACCACGGCCAGCGTCCATGCCCACCAGGGAATGATCTTGACCTCGTTGCTCAAGCTGGTCTTCTGTCCATTCATCGCAAATTCTCCTCGAACCCCGATGCCGATCTCACTTGACCCGGCGCGGCGGCAGCGCATGCCCCGCTTGGCGGGCCCATCTTGACCGCTGTCCCAGCAACACCGCGATGACCATGGCCGGCAGGAACCAGGCGCCCACGAACACGAACTGCCAAACCCCGTTGGGCAAACTCAGCTTCTCGCCCAGCCAGGCGAAGCCGCTCCACAGCAAGGGCAGCGTGACCATCCCCACCACTGTGGTCAGCACGCCGGAGGCCCACAACAGCAGCGAGCGGCTCCGGGCCTCGTCCAGCTCCTGCGCCCGCATTCGCACCTGCAGGCGGGTGGCGCGCACCATGCCGGGATCGGCGTTCACTGCCATCCAGCGCAGCGTCTCCAGGGCGTGGCGGGTGCCGGCCTCGGCCCGGGAACAATCGGAGCAATCCTCCAGGTGCTGGCGGAGCCAGGCCTGCTCCGCCGCGGAGATGCCCTCCACGCGGGCGGCATCCATCAGGTGGCGAGCGCGTGCATGCACGTCCTGGGTCATGCCCGGCCTCCTTGCAGGGCCTGGCGGATCGCCTCCAGGCCGCGATACAGTCGCGACTTCACCGTGGACACCGGCGCGTCCACCACGTCCGCGATCTCCTCCAGCTTCAAGTCTTCCTGGAAGCGCAGCATCAGCACCTCGCGATAGACCGCGGGCACCTGAGCAATGGCCACTTGCACCCGCGCTTCCTGCTCCCGCCCTGCCAGCGCCTCGTAGGCCGAGGGTTCCTCGGCCGCAGGCTCGAAGGGCGCCGTGCCCTCTTCGGGGTCGCGCAGCGCGTCCAGGCTGGCTGCCGACTTGCGCCGCAGGCTGTCGATCAGCAGGTGGCGCGCGATGGCGAACAGCCAGGTCTCGAACTTGGACTTGCCGTCGTACTGCCGGCCGCGCTCCAGCACCCGCACCCAGGTTTCCTGGAAGAGGTCTTCGGCGGCGGTACGGTTGCCGGTGAGGTACACCAGATAGCGGAAGAGCCGGTGTTGGTACTGCTCGATGAGCCGGTCCAGCACCTCCGGATCGCGGTGCCGGAGTCCGCGCGCGATTTCCGTGGCTTCGTCCTGCATCCAGGTGACCGCGTAATAGGCTGCGAGGCTCATCCTAGCCTCCTATACGCAGGAGGCTGAAAAAAAGACGCACGCCTGCGGCCGCGCTCAGGCCACGTTCTCCAGCGCCAGCGCCATGCCCATGCCGCCGGAGACGCACAGGGTGGCGGCGCCGTGGTGGGCCTTGCGGCGCAGCATCTCGTGCAGCAGGGTGACCACGATGCGCGCCCCGGTGCAGCCGATGGGATGTCCCAGGGCGATGGCCCCGCCGTTCACGTTCAGCTTGTCGTGGTCGAAGTGCAGTTCGCGGTCGCAGGCCAGCACCTGGGCGGCGAAGGCCTCGTTGAGCTCGATGAGGTCGAAGTCGGCGACCGCCAGGTCACACTTCTCGCGCAGCTTGTGCATGGCGGGCACCGGGCCGATGCCCATGGTGCGGGGATCGCAGCCGGCACTGGCGAAGTCCAGCACCCGCGCCAGCGGCTTCAGGTGGTGCTTCTTCACCAGGGTCTCGCCCGCCAGCACCACCGCGGCGGCGCCGTCGGTGATGCCGGAGGAGTTGCCGGCGGTGACGGTGCCGGTCTTGGAGAAGGCGGGCGGCAGCTTGGCCATCTTCTCCAGGGTCGCCCCCAGGAAGGGATGCTCGTCGCGCTCGACTACGGTGGCGCCCTTCTTGCCCTCCAGCGTCACCGGAACGATCTCGTCCTTGAAGCGCCCGGATTCCATGGCCGCCTGGGCGCGCTGCTGCGAGCGCAGCGCGTAGCGGTCCTGCTCCTCGCGGCCGATCTTGTACTGCCCGGCCAGGATCTCGGCGGTTTCGCCCATCACCATCTTGGCCATGGGGCAGAAGAAGCCGTCGCGGTACATGCCGTCCACCAGTTCCTGGTGGCCGAGACGAAGACCCCAGCGCGCGCCGTCCAGGTAGTAGGGCAGGCGCGACATGGATTCGGCGCCGCCCGCCAGCACGCACTCCAGGTTGCCCAGCGCGATCTCCTGCGCGCCCAGGGTGATGCATTTCATCCCCGAGGCGCAGGCCTGGTTGACGGTGTAGGCGGGGACCTCGGCGGGCACGCCGCTGCGGATGGAGACTTGGCGCCCGGGATTGGGTCCGCCGCCGGCCTGGCGGGCGTTGCCGAAGATGGTCTCCTGCACCTGCTCGGGGGCGAGGCCGGCGCGCTCGAGCGCAGCCTTGGCGGCGATCACGCCCAGATCCACCGCGGTGAGCGAGGCCAGCCCGCCCCCGAACTTGCCGATGGGCGTGCGCGCCGCCGAAAGGATGTAAACGTCCTGCATCAAGACCTCCGCAGAGCAGTCAGTCTAGCATCAGGGACGCGGTCGTCGGCCGAAACCAGTCGTTGGTCGTTCGTCGTTGGTCGTTGGCCGAACCCGACCATCTCGTTGCGCTCGGGCTCAAGAAGAAACGACCATAAGCCCTGAGGCAGCCGGGGCTTAGCGGTTGACCTGCAATTGACCGCGGGCGGATTGACCGCTGGGAGCGGCGGCGGGATAGTCGGCGGCATGGCAGACATGGTGCAGGGCGAAGTCCTATTGGCCGCTCGAGCTCGGGCCACCGCCCGCCGGGCCGCGCTTCCACTCGCCGTTCTCCCGTTGAACCTGGTGGACCGGCTCTACGTGGGCTACTTCCTCGGCCTCGGAGTCCTGATCTTCGCCCTGCACCAGCGCGTACCGGCATGGCCGGCGTTTCTGGAGGTGCATGCCGTGTGCCTGGCGGCGGTGCTGGCGCTGGGCGCCGGCGCCCGCCGCAACCGCGTCTGGAACTTCCTGCATGACTGGTACCCGCTGCTGGCGTTCATCGTCTGCTTCGAGGAGGTGGCGCGGCTCTCGTTCCTGCTGGTGGATGGCTGGCAGGACGCCGGGCTGCTGGCGCTGGAGGCACGGCTGTTCGCGATCCCACCCACGCTGTGGCTGCGGCAGTTCGCCTCGCCGCTCTTCACCGAAATGATGGAGCTGGGATACTTCTCCTACTTCGGGCTGCTGATGATCGTGGGCGGGGTGCTCTACGGGCGTGCGGACCGGCGCCCGTTCCGCCAGGTGATGACCGCCAGCGTGCTCAGCTACTTCTTCTGCTATGCGGTGTTCCTGCTGTTTCCCACCGAAGGCCCGGCGCACACGCTGAGGCATGGCGCGGCTCTGCCCGGCGGGCCCTTCCACTGGGCGGTGCTCCAGATCCAGCGCGTGGCGGGAGTGCACGGCAACGCCTTTCCCAGTTCGCACGTGGCCGCGGGAGTGGTGGCGCTGATCTTCGCCTGGCGATACGCGCCGCGGCTGGGAGCGGCGCTCACGCCGCTGGTGGCGCTGCTGTGCGCGGGCGCGGTGTACGACGGGTATCACTACCTCTCCGACGTGGTCGCCGGGGTTGCGGTAGGAGGGCTTGCCGCTGCTTTGATGCTCTGTCGTCCTTACGGGACTCGGGCGCGATCAGGACGGCTCACCCCGGGCTTACGCCCGGGGCTGGATTCTGGCGCCCGCTGCGCGGGCTGGCACAGCCGGGTCGGCTGTGCCACACGGGCGGTGCTGCGGCGCCTGCTTCCCCTCGGCGAGCCGCCGGCCTGACGTACACTGGTCTGGATGCAGACCATCTACGGCATCCATGCGGTGCTGGAAGCGCTGAAAGCCCGCGGGCGTGCCTTCCAGTACGTGGCGGTGGCGCGCAACCGCTCGGACGAGAAGCTGGCGCGCATCATCGCCGACTGCCGTGCTTCCGGCATCCCGGTGCGCTTCCTCGAGCGCTACGACCTCGAGCGGCTGGCGCAGACCGACAATCACCAGGGGGTGGTGGCGGTCACCGCCGCCAAGAAGTACGCCGACCTGGACGACGTGCTGGCGGCCCGCCGCGGCGAGCACGCCTTCGTGCTGGCGCTCGACGGCGTGGAGGACCCGCACAACCTGGGCGCCATCCTGCGCACCGCCGACGCCGCCGGCTGCGACGGCGTCATCCTGCCAGAGCGGCGGGCTGCGGGCGTGACCGGGGCGGTGGCCAAGGTCTCGGCCGGCGCCTCCGAGCATCTCACCATCGCCCGCGTCACCAACATCGGGCGCGCCATCGAGGAGATGAAGGCGAAGAACATCTGGGTGGTGGGGCTGGACGAGCGCGGCACAAAGTCCTACGAGCAGGTGGACTACAGGATGGACTGCGCGCTGGTGCTGGGCGCCGAGGGCAAAGGCCTGCACGAGCACGTGCGCCGGCATTGCGACTTCCTGGTGTCGATCCCCATGCTGGGGCAGGTGGCGTCGCTGAATGTCTCGGTGGCGGCGGGGATCGTGATGTACGAGATGGTGCGGCAGCGGCGGGCGGGCGGCGCGCCGGCGCAGGGGAAGAGATGAAGAAGTTCCTCTGCGTCCTCTGTGTCCTCTGTGGTCCGCTCGCCGCGCACGCCCTCGACCGCCAGGCCTTCACCATCACCCAGTACTCGCTCGACGCGCACCTCGACCCCGCCACGGGCGGCTTCGCCGTCGAGGGCAGCTTGCAGCTCCGCAATGATTCACCCGCGCCGCAGCGCAATGTGGTGCTGCAGATCTCGTCCACGCTGGAGTGGAAGACGATCACCGCCGGCGGGAAGGACGTGCAATGGCTCTCGCAGCCCTACATCTCCGACATCGACCACACCGGCGCGCTCGCGGAGGCCATCGTGACGCTGCCGGCGGCGATCCTGCCCGGCGGTACGGTGGCGCTGGGCGTGACCTACGCGGGCACCATTCCCGCCGACACGACCCGCCTGGAGCGCATCGGCGTGCCTCAAGAGGTGGCGGCGCGCAGCGACTGGGACCGCATCAGCGCGAGCTTCACCGCCGTGCGCGGGCTGGGCTACGTGGTGTGGTACCCGGTGGCCATGGACTCGGCCAACCTCTCGAACGGCAGCGAGGTCTTCGATGCCATCGCGGCGTGGAAGCAGCGGCACGCGGCCTCCACCGTGGGTGTGATCTTCTGGTCGGAAGAAGCGGGGACGCTGGAGGCTAACAGCTATCCCGCCGTGGTCACCGCGGTAAACACCGGCGGCTCCGCGAAGGAGAAGCTCTTGGCGAGCTACCAGTGGCAGGGCCTGGGCCGGGTTGTGCCCAGCTTTACCTTCGGCGACTACCACCAGCGCGCCGATGCCGGCATCAGGATCGATTATCTGGCAGGAAGGGAAGAGGCCGCCGCCGACTATGCCCGCGTGGCGGGGGAGGGAGCGGGCATTCCCCTCCAGTGGTTCGGCCGCCCCAAGCAATCGCCCGTCCTGGTGGACCTGGCGGAAAGCACCGCCGAGCCCTACGAGAGCGGCGTTTGGCTGTTCACCCCGCTGAAGCCTACCGACAGCCTGTCGCTGGAGCTGACCTTCGCGCACCAGTGGACACATGCGGCGCTGGAGTCGCCGCGCCTGTGGATCTACGAGGGCGCGGCCAGCTTCGCGCAGGCGCTGGAGCGCGAGCAGCAAGGCGGGCGCCAGCCCGCGCTCGACTACATGGCCGCGCATCTGCCGGCGCTGCAGGCGGCGGAGGCGGCGACAGCTTCGCCGTCCGCGGCGGGCGCGCCCGCCGGGCAGTCCCTGGTCACCACTACCGACGCCGCCCTCTATCGCACCAAGGCCATGTACGTCTTCTGGATGCTGCGCGAATTGGTGGGCGACCAGGCGCTCCAGCGCGCCTTCCAGTCCTACCGCGCCGCCGACGACAAGGAGCCCTCGTACTTCCAGCGGCTGCTGGAGGCACAGTCGCACAAGGACTTGGAGTGGTTCTTCGACGACTGGGTGTACCGCGACCGCGGGCTGGCGGACCTGAAAATCGCCGCCGTCTATCCCCGGCCCACGCTGCGGGGCTCCTACACGGTGACGGTCACGGTGGAGAACCTGGGTGGCGCCGCCGCGGAGGCGCCGGTGGTGGTGAAGGGCGAGGGCGGCGAGGTGGTCGAGCGCGTGCAGGTGGCCGGGCACGCCAAGGCCGTGCTGCACATCAACGTTCCCGACAAGCCATTAGAGGCGCGGGTCAACGACGGCAGCGTGCCAGAATCCGACAGCAGCAACAACTCGATGACCATCACGATTCCCAAGCCGGAATGACCACCGTCGCTGGTAGCTAGTAGCCAAGGGTGATCTTGGCCGAGGGCCGACGACCGACGGCCGACGACTCGCAACCACCAACGACGAACGACCAACGACTGCTTTACAATGTCGCCTGCGCGGAGGGCACGTTGGCCTACATCCAGTTCTTAGGCGCGGCCGGCACCGTGACCGGCTCCAAGCACCTCATCAACCTCCCCGGCGACGCCGGCGGCCAGGGCTTCCAGGTCCTGATCGATTGCGGCATGTTCCAGGGGCAGAAGGAGTGGCGGGAGCGCAACTGGCGCGACCTCCCCATCCCGGCGCGCGAGATCGACGCGGTCATCCTCACCCACGCCCACCTCGACCACTCCGGCTGGATCCCGCGGCTGGTGAAGCAGGGCTTCCGCGGGCCCATCTACGCCACCCCGCCCACCGTGGACCTGTGCCAGGTGCTGCTGCCCGACTCCGGCCACCTGCAGGAGGAAGAAGCGGAGTACGCTAACAAGAAGAAGACCTCCAAGCACGAGCCCGCGCTGCCCCTCTACAGCTTCGAGGAGGCGCAGCAGAGCCTGGGCTACCTCAAGCAGGTGGACTTCGAGAGCGTAAAGGAGCTGGCGCCCGGGCTCAGCTTCCGCTACGTGCGGGCGGCGCACATTCTGGGGTCGTCCATGGTCGAGGTCGCGCTGAAGGCGGGCAGCGCCACGCGCCGGCTGCTCTTCAGCGGGGACATCGGGCGGGTGCGCGACGCCCAGATCGCTCCCGGCAAGGTCGTCCACTCCGGGCCCTACGAAGGCGAGAGCGCCGACCTGGTGGTGATGGAGTCCACCTACGGCAACCGCCTGCATCCCACCACCGACCCGCGCCCCGAGCTGGCCAAGCTCATCCGCGAGGCGGCGAAGCGTGGCGGCTCGGTGGTGGTCCCCGCCTTCGCGGTGGAGCGCACGCAGAAGTTCGTCTTCATGCTCAAGGAACTGATGGACGCCGGCGAGGTACCCCGCCTGCCCGTCTACTGCGACAGCCCCATGGCCATCCAGGCCATCGAGATCTTCCTCAAACATACGGAGGAGTACAGCGACTCGACCAAGCAGCTCATCGGCAAGCACGGTTCGCCCCTCACCTGGGAGAACTTCCACTTTGCCACCACCGTGGAAGAGTCGAAGAAGATCAACGACATTACC
>Ga0187776_10000349_pt1 | contig 22452 bp, 18 predicted proteins | sample 0216_BV02_MP12_2_FD_132426 | JGI IMG/M metagenome (GOLD analysis project Ga0187776, IMG submission 132426) | Tropical peat soil microbial communities from peatlands in Department of Meta, Colombia - 0216_BV02_MP12_20_MG | ecosystem: Environmental > Terrestrial > Soil > Wetlands > Peat | place...
CGGTGAGATGATCACGCCGGTCCTCTCCATCCCCGAGTCCGAGCGCGTGACTTTTCGCGATCCGGATCGTTCAAGCACACGCAGGCGGGTGAGGCCGGGGAGCCCGCCCGCTCTTTAGGGTCTCCCTCGGCGGTATCGCACGGTTCAAGCGGATCGGCTTGATTGAACGCCAACTGGCCCACTTGCCCCATTGACCGCCACGTGTGCTTCGTCTACCACGCGTGCGAGGGTCCCCCTCGCCGGTATCGCACGGTCGGCTGGACTGCCGCTACCGCCGGCGAGGGAGACCCCGCCTCGCCGGGACGGTGTCGCCGCTCGAAGCGTCTGTTAAGACATCCGGTCAACAACGCCCCCCCGTATGGATATCACGGTCAGTGATCGAGGAGAGGTCATTGACGCACACCGTTGGCGGCGTCATCCGCAGCTGCAGGAAGTCTGCTTTTGGGGCTCGCGATCCGCATCGTTCAAACACGCGCAGGGCGGGCATCCCCCGATCCACCCGGATCTGATGCCGGTCCTGTGCGCTGCGACTGCCGCGGACGAGGTCGGCGAACAGTCCCCTGGGAGTCACGCTGATCAACCGGGTGCGAGCGGAACCCGGTGAATGCGAGATAAGTTGACTGGTCCCCTTGACCAGATGCCATACCGCGGTAAACAGGCTTTGGGGCCTCCCTAGCCCGTATCGCACGGCCCCCGCTCAACACAGGGCTGCTGCTTCCGCGGGCGAGGGAGAGGCCCCTCAGACACGACGCCCGGAGAGCCAAAAGTCTTCCGCAATCTCCGGGTTTTTTTGGTTGCGAGCGGAAACCGCCGATCAGCGCCTCTCATGGACGGTGAGATCCCGCCGCCCGAGCTTCCCTAGCCGCAAGCGTCGCTGGCGGCTGGGCTAGAGGATCGAGCTTCGATGCTCGGGGCATCGGTGGCCCTCGACCTCGTTCCGGGTCGAGACGAAGACCGACCAGCGGCCGTCGCCGCGGGCGAGGTCGAATTAGCGTCCGATCCAGGGCGGGGACTCAGGGACGACCGCCTCGGCATTGGCGCGAGGGATCGACCTCTGGCACCGGCCCTCGCCGCCTGAGCATCGGATCCGCTCCATCGGGCCGAGGCTAGGAGCCGAGCCGGACGCGAGGGCGAGCGAGGGAAGGGCAGAGAGGCTTTGGCGTCGAACATCGACGGGCTCCCCGGCTCCGCCGTTCGACGACTAGCGGCCGGGGGGCCTTCCTTTAGCCCCCGACCAGCCGGACGACGACGCGCTCCGGGCCTCTGCCGCAGGTAGAGAGGATCGTGCGCCTGTAGGTTCGGTGTGTGGTCGCCGAAGTGAATCTCGCCGATGTAGAGGCGTTCGCGGAGTAGGTGCTGCGTTCCGTGATAGCTGCGCTCGACCCCAGTACGTGAAGGACACCGCTGAGGAGCGCTCCTGGGACGCCCGTGGCGCCCTAGGAACGCCCGGACCGCGGCAATGGTGGCTCCGTCTCGGCGCATCTCGAACGCGCGGCGGACGTACGGGCGCGAGTACATGGGCAACGAGCGCACCACGTTCGTGATCGGCCCTGACGGCAAGATCCAGCAGGTGTTCCGCGCCGTGAAGCCGGCGGAGCACGACGAGCTGGTACTCGGCGCGTTGTAGGCCGCGAGCCAACGAGCTCGTTGACTTCAAGTCAACGAGTTGGCGGGAGTCGCGTCTACTGCAGCCCTTCGCGGGCCTCGCGCACCAGCGTCACGGCCTCGGGAAAGACGTGCGCCATCACGGTCCGCAGCTGCTCTGACTGTTGCTCGGTCGTTCCCTGGATGTTGATCCGGTTCATCGCCGCCACGGTGAGGTCGACCGCGAGCTTGATCGCGTTGTCGGCCCATGCGAGCCGCTGAGCTCCTTGCATCTGCTCGGCGAATTCGCCAAGCCGCCGCTGCAGGTCTTCCGGGTCTCCGAACAGGTCGCCGAAGGGACTTCCTTCCATGAACCCAATGGTAGCCCTCGCCGGATCACCGCCCGGACCAAGCAGCGGCATCTGCACGGGCTGACCGTACACTGCCAAGCGGTGATCAGATGACGGCAATCGAGACGATCTCCCGCGAGGGGCGGCTCCGCCCGCGGGTCGCGGTGGTCTCCGCGCTCGCGGGGCTGCTCCTGTTCGCCTCCGCTGCGATTCAGGCCGCCGGCCCGCAGCCGAAGGTCAACGAGGTCACCGTCCAGCTGCTGGTCACGAACAAGCGCGCGACGCTCGAGGTGATCGGCGCGCTCGTCAGCGCCATCGGGGTCATCGGAGTAGCCGTGACGCTTGTATTCCTGTTCGGCGCCGCGCGCGCACGGAGGCCAGAGCTGACGCCGGCGGCGCGGATCACCGCGATCGTCGGCGCAGTGCTCGCGGCGGTCGGCGGGATCGCCTATGGGATCGTCATCACGATCAAGGCGCACGACTTCGCCACCCAGGGCGCGCAGACCTATCCCCAGGCGAACCATCTGTTGAGCACCCCCGGCGTGGCCGTGCTCCAGTATGCCGGGCTACTGGGCTCACTCCTGCTGGCGATCGCGTTCGTCCTGATCTCGCTCAACGCGATGCGCGTCGGGCTGTTGACGAAGTTCATCGGCTATCTGGGAATCGCCGCCGCGGCTGCCTCGCTGCTGCTGATCGGAAGCGCGCCGGCGCTGCTGATCGAGGTCTTCTGGCTGCTGGCCGTCGCCTACCTGCTGTCCGGCCGGTGGCCGAACGGCGATCCGCCCGCGTGGAGGACCGGGAAGGCCGAACCGTGGCCGTCCGGCGCCGAGCTGCGCGAGCAGCGCCAGCGCCAGGCCGGTGGGCGCGCCAGGGGACCTGCCAAGCCGGCCACGGAGCCGGCACGCGAGCCGGTCGCGGCGGCCACGTCGGCCACCCGCGCGACGACGCCCAAGCGCAAGCGCAAGCGTCGCAAGTAGCGGCGCCGGGCGCCGCTCATCGTCGCGAGCGGCTGCCGCTCGTCGGGCCTCACCGACCGCTCGTCGCACGTCTGGCGCCGCTGAGCGATCTCCGCTTGTTGCGCGGGATAGCGGCCATCAGATTGACGCCCGACTGGTCAACAAACCCTAGGAGGTGTTACATGGAGGCTGGTCGAATTGGTCCGCGCGAGGCGGACGTAGCGCCGGCACCGGCGGCAACGGAGCCGACCGCTGGCAGGATGGCCGGTTGGACCCCCGCGGACCCCGGTCCGCTCGGGCTGGCCGGATTCGCCGGCACGACGTTCATGCTCAGCCTGATCAACGCAGGCCTCGTCGGCAATCAACACCTGCCCGTGGGCGGCCTTGGGGTGATGGTGGCGGGACTGGCGCTCGCCTACGGCGGGGTCGCCCAGTTGGTGGCCGGGATCTGGGAGTTCCGCACCGGCAACACGTTCGGTGCGGTGGCGTTCTGCTCGTTCGGGGCGTTCTGGATCTCGTTCTACTTCATAGTCCACTCCATCGCAGGGAACGAGCCGACCGAGATCTTCGCTGGGCTCGGTCTGTACCTGTGGATGTGGGGAATCTTCACGACGTACATGTTCTTCGCCTCGCTGCGGACGACGGGAGCAGTGGCACTCGTGTTCCTGCTGCTGGCGATCACGTTCATCCTGCTGGGCATTGGCAACTCGTCGTTGGTCGGTACCCACAAGGTGATCAACAACACGATCAAGATCGGCGGCTACGTCGGCATCGCGACCGCGATCGCCGCGTGGTACGCATCGTTCGCGGCGGTGATCAACTCGACCTTCAGTCGGGTGCTGCTGCCGGTGTTCCCGCTGCGGCGAACCTGATCGGAGGGCAAACAATCCCAAACGCGGACCTGCGGGTAGTAACGTAAACCACCGACATAGCCGCACATCTGTAGCGACTGGGCGCCGGGGAACGACCGGCGCCCGATCGCGCAGTGTTGAAGCCGAAGCTCAACGAAGGAGAGGGGTCTATGGCAGACACCGCACAGCCCAGTGCGCAGGAAGCTCAGGTTTCGGAGGCGCAGATCGCGGTCCACTGGCGCGAGGAGGAGTACTACCCGCCGCCCGAGCCGTTCGTCGCGCAGGCAAACGCGGACGATCCTGCGATCCTGCAGCGGTTCAGCGAGGAGAACTATCCGGACTGCTTCGTCGAGTACGCCGAGATGCTGCAGTGGGATAGGAAGTGGGACGAGATCCTCGACACGAGCAATCCGCCGTTCTGGAAGTGGTGGGTAGGAGGACGCCTGAACGCGTCCGTCAACTGCATCGACCGGCATCTGGAGTCTCGCGGGAACGAGAACGCGCTGATCTGGGTGCCGGAGCCCGAGGACGAGGAGGTCCAGGAGATCACCTACGCGGATCTTCACCGCCGGGTCAACGAGTTCGCGGCGGTGCTCAAGGATTTCTGCGGCATGGACACGGGTGACCGGGCCACGTTCCACCTGCCGATGGTCCCGGAGCTGCCGGTCTCGATGCTCGCATGTGCGCGCATGGGCGTGATCCATTGCGAGGTTTTCGGCGGTTTCAGTGGCGCGGCGTGTGGTCATCGGATTGCCGACTCGGAGAGCAGGATCCTGGTCACGATGGACGGCTACTCCCGCAATGGCGAGTTGATCGACCACAAGGCGAAGGCGGACGAGGCGATCGAGGCCGCGCGCAAGGAGGGGCGGGAGATCGAGAAGATCCTCGTGTGGCGGCGGATTCCCGGCGAATACCACTCCCAGAGCCCGATGGTCGAGGGTCGCGACTTCTTCATCGACGAGCTGCTCGAGAACTACCGCGGCCAGCAGGTCGAGCCGGTGTCGATGCCCTCAGAGGCGCCGCTGTTTCTGATGTACACGAGCGGTACCACTGGGCGGCCGAAAGGCTGCGAGCACTCGACCGGCGGCTACCTGTCGTACGTGACCGGCACGTCGAAGTACTACCAGGACATCCACCCGGACGACGTGTACTGGTGCTTCGCCGACATCGGCTGGATCACCGGCCACTCGTACATCGTCTATGGACCGCTGTCCCTGGGGACCACGAGCGTCATGTACGAGGGCGTGCCGACGTACCCGGACGCCGGGCGGCCGTGGCGGATTGCTGAGAAGCTCGGCGTGGACATCTTCCACACCGCGCCGACCACGATCCGGATGCTTCGCAAGCTCGGGCCGAACGAGCCCGAGAAGTACAACTGCCACTTCAAGACGATGACGACGGTTGGCGAGCCGATCGAGCCCGATGTGTGGCGCTGGTATTACGAGTTCGTCGGCAAGGCTAAGGCGGCGATCACCGACACCTGGTGGCAGACCGAGAACGGCGGATTCCTCGGCAGCACGCTGCCCGGGCTCCAGCCGATGAAGCCCGGGAGCTGCGGGCCGGGCGTGCTCGGCATCTATCCCGTGATCTACGACGAGAACGGCGACGAGGTTCCGGCGGGCTCGGGCAAGGCGGGCAACATCTGCATTCGTAACCCGTGGCCCGGCTCTTTCCAGACGATCTGGGGCCAGCCCGAGCGGTACGTCGAGACGTACTACGCCAAGTACAACAGGAACAAGGACAGCAACGACTGGCACGACTGGCCGTACTTCGCCGGCGACGGCGCGGTCCAGGCGGCCGATGGCTACTTCCGGATCCTCGGCCGGGTCGACGACGTGATCAACGTCGCCGGGCACCGGCTGGGGACGAAGGAGATCGAGTCGGCGGCCATCACCGCCGACGAGGTGGCCGAGGCGGCCGCGGTCCCGGTGATCGACGAGCTGCGCGGGAGGATCGTCGAGATCTATGTCGCGCTCAAGCCCGGGTACGAGCCGAGCGAGGAGATGGAGAAAAAGGTCTCCGACGCGATCGTCAAGGAGATCGGGCCGATCGCGCGCCCGAAGAACGTGTGGATCGTCACCGACATGCCGAAGACCCGTTCGGGCAAGATCATGCGCCGGGTGATCGCCGCCGTGTCGAATTTCGCCGACATCGGGGATGTGACCACGCTCGCGAACCCGGAGATCGTCGAGGACATCCGCCACCACGTGCAGAGCGAGAAGCTCGCTCATGGCGAGACGCCTCGAGAGCTCTCGGAGAAGGAGAAGCAGGAGATCGCCGCCTTCGGGCAGGCGGAGTGAGCAGGGCATAAGGGGAACTTCCGAAGGCGCTAAAGCGACTTAGTCGCGAGCGCCTTCGAGAGGTTCCCGTACGCCCCTCCTCGTAACTCGGGGGTCGCGCGCGAGCCGCCACGGCGTGTGCAGGACCTGCTTGACCGCGATGTACTCGGTCATCTTCGCGCTCTCGATGGACCGGACGGCGGGGATCGTCACCTCGGCGGCGGTGATCATGCTGTCGGTGTTCATCGCGTTCGCGTTCTCCAACGTGATCACATCCGCCAGTTCGGGATCGGGCTCGCGATCGCGGTGGCGACGCTCACCCGACTGTGGGTGGAGGCGCTGACGATCCCGGCCGGCGGCTAGGCCCGCAGCCGCCGCCCGAGCTCCGCCACGTGTCGCCGCGCCACCGGGATGGTGCGGCCGTCGGCGAAGGCGAGCTCGGCGGTGCCGCCGAACTGCGGGCGGAGCTCGACCGCCTTGTGCAGATTCGCGATGTACTGGCGGTGCACCCGCACGAACCCGAACGGCTCCCACCGTCGCTCCAGGTCGCTGAGCGTCGCGCGCAGCAGGTAGCGACCGTCTTCGACCACGATCCGCACGAAGTCTCCGTGCGACTGGGCGTACAGGATCGACCCGCGGGAGACCAGCCTGGTCGCGCCCGAACGGACGTTGGAGACCGCGATCACGTCGCTCTCGCGGCCCGCGCTCGCGCGCGCCTCGCCGGAGCCGTTGGCGGGCACGCCCTCGGCGACCGAGACCGCCGCGGCCACGCGCTCGAGCGCCTCCTCCACCCGGCGTCGCGCGACCGGCTTGAGCAGGTAGTCGAGCGCGTGCAGCTCGAACGCATCGACGGCGGCGTTGTCGTGGGCGGTGACGAACACGAGGTGCGGTGGCGCCGCGAAGCGGCGCAGAACGCGGGCCAGCTCGAGCCCGTCGAGGTCCGGCATCCGGACGTCGAGAAAGATCGCGTCGTACGGCTGGGAGGACGCCTTGACGAGCGCCTCGTGCCCGTCGGAGGCGCACTCCACCTCCTCGACGATCGGGGATGAGCGCAGCAGCCGCGCCAGGTCCTCCAGCTGGGGCTGCTCGTCGTCGACGGCGAGGATCTTGAGCCGCTCGGCGCTCATGTGACGGCGGGCAGCGCGATCTTCGGGCTGAGGCGATCTCCCGCCAGGTTGGGGACGGTCATCACGGCTGTCGTCCCGCTGCCGAGCTCGGACTCGATCCGCAGCGCGTAACGCTCACCGAACGTTGCCCGCAGCCGGGCGTCGACGTTCGAGACTCCGATCCCGCCTCCCGCTCCGGCGAGCACCTTCGGAACCCGCTCCGGCTCGATTCCCGCACCGTCGTCGGAGACTCGCAGCTCGACGTCGCCGGCGATCGCGCGCGCGACGATCGACACTCGCCCGGACCCGGCCCGGCGCTCGACTCCGTGGCGGACGGCGTTCTCGACGAGCGGTTGAATCGACATCGCGGGCACGATCACGCCGCGCGCCTCCGCCGGGACGTTCACCGTGACCTTCAGGTCCCGGAACCGCGCCTGCTCGAGGCGCAGGTAACGCTCGACGTGCTCGATCTCCTCTCCGAGCGTCACGTACGAGCGGCCGTCCCGGAACAGATAGCGAGTGAACTGGGCGAAGTCGATCAGCAGCTCGCGGGCCTCCTCCGGCCGGGCGTGGATGTCGCCCGCCACCGCCGCGAGCGCGTTGTAGATGAAGTGGGGCGAGATCTGCGCCCGCAGCGCCCGCAGCTCCGCCTGCGCGAGCCGCCGCTCCTGCGCGGCGACGACCGAGAGCTCGACCTGCGCGCAGACCAGGCTCGCCGCCTCCTGGACGACGCGGAGCTCCGCCTGGCTTGCCCGGCCTACCGTGCGGTAGAACGTGATCAGGGTCCCGGCGCGCCTGCCCTGCACGACCAGCGGCGCCAGCACGGCCGAGCGCAGGGGGCAGGTGGGATCCGAGGAGATCAGTCGCGGCTCCACGTGCATCCGGTGGTCGGGCGTGCGCGCCAGCAGCTTCGACAGAAGGTCGCCCGGTCGCACCTGCTCCCGGCCTTCGCCCTCGATCGCGAGCACCGCGCGCGTGTCGGCCAGCGCGATCGCCGCGGCGCCGGTGAGCGCGAGCAGGTGGGGGACCGCCACTTGCGTCGTCCGCGGGGTCAGCCCCCGGCGCAGGTGAGGCAGCGTCGAGGTGGCGGCGTGGAGCGCGGACTGCATTGCCGCCGCCTCCGGAGCCTCGCTCGACCGTGACGCGTGGAACGTCCTCCATGCCGCGACAACGATCGCCACAAGACCGGCCCCGAGCAGCACTCCCAGCGCAAGCGTCATCAGCGTGTCTGACTACTCTATCTCGGCTTGAGGCGCGCGACAGCCCGCGGGATGATGGATGCATGAGCTCCACCACCCAGATCTCCTCGTACGAGCAGGCCCGGGTGCTTCTCACCAACGAGGCGAACGCGGACCGGATCGAGCGCTCGCTGGTCGAGCACCTGCTGGTCCTCGACGACGAACTGGTGAGCCGCGGTTCGACCAGCTTCAACGCCGTCGACACCGCGGCCGACGATGCCGCGCAGCTGTACTGCTCCTCGGGGACCACGGGCCTCGCGAAGGGAATCCTCCACGCCCACCGGTACCTGCTCGCACACGAGGAGTTCATCTACCAGCGCGAGGGCGGGTTCGACCCTGACAGGCAGCTCGCCTTCCTGTCGCGCCACGAGAGATCAAGGCATTCATCCGCGACCACCTGTCGGCCTACGCCTATCCGCGGCAGATCGAGTTCGTGTAGGACCTGCCAAAGACGCTGACCGGGAGGATCAGGCGGATCGAGCTGAGGCAGCGGGAGTCGGAGGGATAACGCTCCGGGTGCCTCGTACCGTGGCGTAAGAAGACCCCGGCGCGCTTGCGCATAGCTGGAGGCCGCGCTACCGTCGCGCCCTTCAGCGCTCGCTGGGACGGGCGGCGGATACGGCGAAAAGGAGTGGGTCAGATGGGGCGCAGCCGCGCGTTTGGACCGGCGATCGTTTGCCTCGCGCTGTGCGCACTGGCGTCGGCCGCGTCGGCCAGGACCACGCCGCCCGCGCCGACTAAGGCCACCTTCCACCCTCGGATCGGCAATGCGCTCGGCCTGCTGCCGCCGGTCGCCGGCCCCGGGAAGCTCCTCGCGAAGGACGTCGCCACAGGCTCGCTGACCCCCGAGACGTACCACGGCGGATCCGTGATGGCGGGCGGAGTCACGGTCCACACGGTGTTCTGGGCTCCTCCCGGGTACTCGTTCCAGGGCTCGCCGGGTGGTTCGGTCCCGACGTATGAGGGGCTGATCCAGCAGTTCTTCACCGACGTCGCGCACGACAGCGGCGCCGACGGCTCCTGCACCAGCAGCGCCTGCAACGAGTTCTCCGTGCTTCCGCAGTTCGCGGAGGGGACCAGCGTCGGCCGGATCACCCCAGGCGCGTACAGCATCTCCTATAACCCCGCCGCCGATTCGATCACGGCCACCGACCCATACCCGGCGAGGTCCCTGCAGTGCGCCTCGCCGGGGGGGACCTCGACCTGCGTCACCGACGGGCAGGTCCAGGCCGAGATCGACCACCTGATCCAGAGCGGGGCGGGCGCCCGCGGCATGAACAACCTGTGGTTCGTGTTCCTCCCGCCAAACGCCGACGAGTGCATCGATCCGGGCATGTGCGGGACCAACTCGTTCGCCGGCTACCACTCGGTGTCCAACGTCAACGGGCACGGCGTCACGATCTACGCGGTCGCGATCGACCCGTTCGTGGAGGGTCCGGTCCCGTCCGGTGCCGATCCGCAGGGCTTCCCCGACGCCGAGATCGCCCTCAACATCGCCGCGCACGAGACCGTCGAGGCGATGACAGATCCCGAAGGTGCGGGATGGATGGACCCGAACGGGCTCGAGGTCGGCGACAAGTGCGAGACCCCCCAGAACGGCTCACCGCTCGGATTCGCTCCGGACGGATCGCCGTACAACCAGCTCATCAACGGACACCAGTACCTGATCCAGGACATGTGGGCGAACCTCGACTCGAGCGGCAATCCCGGCTGCGTCCAGGCGACATCTACGACTTCGAACCAGCTCCCGCTGCCGCAGGTCAACCTGAGGCAGTTCAACCCGGTGGTCACGGGCAACGTGAACCGCGCGCAGGGCGGCGGCATCGGGGTTCGGGTCACCCTGCTGCGCACCGGCCCGAGCGGCGGGCCACTCGTCGTCGCGCGCGCCTCGACCACGACCGCGGCCAACGGCGCCTGGAGGGTGTCGCTCGGGCTTCACGCGCCGGGCGATGACCGGGACGAGATCGACGTCGACTACTCGGGCGCGGGCGCCCCGCAGCCGCACCACCAGGTGATCCTCACCGGCAATGGCGGCAACCCGTACACCGAGGCGGGGTGGACCGGTTGGACCGCGCTCGACATCGGCAGCGCGGTGACGGCTGGGCCGCCGGGCTCGACTGTGACGCTCGCGCCCTGCTTCCAGGCGGGGATCCTCTCTTACACCTTCGACGGGCCGCCGAGCGCGGAGTCGCCGACTGACTTCTGCAACACGCAAACCGACGCCGCCGCCGTGCTCACCTCGCCGATCGGACCGGGTGACACGCTGACCGTCACCTCGAACGACAACCGCGCGTTCGCTGCGCCGAACGCGCCCACGCCCGATCCACTCGGTGGACTGGTCAGCCTTACCGTCCGGATCGGCGAGCCCGGCGCCGTCTCCCCGTTCAGGAGCCCGCTGCCGTTCTTCTCGCCCAGTGGCGTTCCGGAATGCCTGGCAGATCTCGAGGTCCAGGCGGTCGAGTGCATCGGCCTCGTGCCGGGCCACGTCTACACCCTCAGCAACGGCAAGCAGCGCCTGCAGGGCCTCGCCGACGACACGGGCACGGTGATCGCCCCGCTGCCGGTTACCGGCGGCAACTCGGTGGTGCTCTCGAACGGCTCGAGGAAGCTGACGGTGCTGCACGTCGCGCATCTGCGGGTCGTGCTCGCGGGCAACGTGACGGTGGTCGCAGGCGGCAAGTGCCAGGCCGGCGCGTACTATGGCGCGCCGCCGACCACTGTCCCGATCACGACCTCCGCGGGGCTCCCCACCAACTTGTTCACCGGCGGCACCGCGCTCACCGGCGCCGTCTGCCCGATGAATGGGGACGCCGCCGGTCTGCCGACCGACCAGATCTCTCAAACCGACGAGCTGAGCGGCGGCGAAACCGAGACCGAGGTCCCGGACGTCGTCGACACCTCGCCGATCGGAGGCGAGACGGTGTACGGAAAGTTCACCGTGCTCGCCGAGTCCGGGCTCGCGGGGCCCAGCAACTCGCTGATCCCGACCGACTTCGTCTCGTCGATCTCGGTGAGCATCGCGCGGGCCAGCGGCGGGCGGCCCGTATTCACGGCGCGCAACGTCGATACCCCAACTGGGGTGACGGCGGGGCCGCTTCCGGTCGGCAACTACATCGCCACCTGGAAGCTCACGGACGTGAACGGCGACGTTCGCATTGGCCAGACTCGGTTCATAGTGCGGACCGGGCTGCCGGTCTCGCCGGGCACCAGCAGCTCCTGCCAACGGACCGGCAAGAAGCACAACCAGGTCCGCTGTTCGATCTCGTTCGCCAACCGGAGCACGAACGGAACGGTGCGCGTGCGGATCACGCGCGGCGGCGAGGTCGTCGCGCTCGGTCAGACGACTGTCAAGAACGGAAAGGCGACGCTGACGATGCGTGAGCTGCGCCGCGTGAACAACGGCGCATGGCGCGTCACGCTGGTGGTCTCGCGGCCGCACCGGCCGCCGCAGACGACGGTCCCGACGCCGCAGAGCTTGTTCTAGCGCCCGCGCGGGTGTGGGTCCGCATCTCCGAGAGGATCCGCTCGAGCCGCGGTTCGGTATGGCGGTCGACGTGCACCATCGCCGCCGCGACCGCGGGGTGCACGGACGCGATCTGTGCGTGCATCTCGTGCGCCACCGCCCGGTAGCTGGGATGGCCCTCGCGTCCCGATCGCAGCTCGATCAGCTGCATCGCCTCGCGCGCGTTGAGGTCGAGGATGAACCTGATCCGGTAGCCGAGGCAGAGCGCGTACGGAGCGGCGACCGGCAGCCCCGCGTCGCGGAGGCGTTCGTACTCGCGCGCCGAGAGCTCGAGCGCACGCCGGTACTCATCGCCGCAGCCGGCGAGCTCGACCTGCTCGGGCACGCCGGCGCCGAGGTCGGGAGTGAGCGGCTGCCACTGCACCGTCAGCATCCTGTGGCGCTGGAGATCGCGGAACGCGCCGTAGTCGGCGACGATCTCGAAGCGGTAGCGGAGCGCCTCGAAGCCGCGCCCGGGTCGGTAGCGGCGGTTGGAACGGGTGCCTAGCAGATCGCCGAGCAGTTGCGCGCGCTCGTCGGCGTCGAGCCCCGAGATCGCGTCGCGGATCGCCTCCTCCGACACTCCGGTCGATTCGAACAGCAGCGCCGCCAGCAGCTCGTCCTCGTCGCCTTCCACGCGCAGCAGCGACACGGAGGGCCCGTCGGCGTCCTGGAGCGCCTCGCCGATCCCGAGCCGGGCGGCCCAGCGCTCGCCGGCCCGCGTCCTCGCCTCGAGGTAGCCGGTCCACTCGCCGCCACGGTCCGGGCGCTCGACGCGCGCGACGAAGCTCGGCATCACGGCCTTGACCTCGTCGAGGATCATCCGGCCGTAGCTCCGAGCCTCCGGCAGAGGGTGGGCAAACAGGTGGAGGATCAGCTGCTCATAGGTCTGACCGGTCGCGAAGATACCCATGTGCGAGAGCGAGCTCGCGGGCAACAGTCCGCGAAGCAGGTCGAGCGCCTTCGCCTTGATCGCCCGGCGGTGCGCGGCCTCGGGCTCCTCGGCGCACCGCGGGAACTCCCTCTCCGCCCAGGAGGTCACGCGCGGGAGCGCGTCCGAGTAGATGTCGAACAGCTCATCCATCGCGCGCGCATAGCGGGGGCCGAGCTCGGCGTCGCGGTAGTACCGATACCCGCCGGGCGGATCGGGCATCGGAGAGTCATAGGCGATGTAGCGCGTGGACTGCTCGAGGTAGGCGCCCAGGCGCGGGCGCTGGAGCAGCTTCGTGAGGACGTTCGACACCCATTCGCAGGCGACGTGCGCACCGCCGAGCTGCGCCACCGAGTCGTCCCCGTAGCCCAGGAAGATCCGCTCGTAAAGCTGCGCGGCGCGCTCGCCCTCACCGCCGTCCCAGCCGCTCGCACGATCGGGAAGGTCTGCCGCGAACTCGTCGAGGAACAGGCGTCGCAGCGTGCCCGGATAGCGCGAGTAGCGCGCGAACAGCGCGCCCTTCACCGTCTCCGGTAGGTTGACGAGCGCGAACACCGGACGGTCGAGGTTCGTGAAATGCGCTCGCAGCAGCTCGCGCTCTGATTCGCTGAAGCTCTCGACCGGGTATCGCACGGGCGGCCGATCGTAGCGGGGTGACCGGCCGGTGACCCGGGCGCGTTCTGGTTCGAGACGTCGTTGGGAAGCGGCCGCTTCAGAACAACCCGGCGATTGCGCTGCCCGCGTGCGCCGCGAAGTTGAACAGCGGCGAGGGGAAGATGCCGAAGAACACGGTCGCGGCGGCGAACACGATCGCCACGAACGCGACCTCTAGCTGGACGACCGGCCGGGCGACAGGTGCCGCTCCAGGCGCGGGCTCGCCGCCGCCGGCCGCACCCGGCGCGCCACCGCCGCCGGCCTCCGCGTCCGCCTCCTGCGAGCCGCCCGCGATCGGCGCGAGGCCGGTCTCCGCGGGCCCCGGCGTCGTCCGAACCGACGGGCGCATCCACATCGCCGCGATCACCCGGAGGTAGTAACCGAGCGAGATCATCGAGCCGACGACGAGCACGATCGCGAGCCACGTGTAGTCCCCGTCGACCAGCGAGTGGATCAGCTGGAACTTGCCGATGAACCCGACCGTTCCGGGGATCCCCGCGAGCGCGAGCATCCCGAGCGTGAGCGGCCACGCCAGCCACGGGTTGCGCGCGCCGAGGCCGGCGATGCTCGCGATGTCGTCTCGCGTCACCGGGTGATCGCGCTCCTCGGCGACGATCACCGCGAACGGCGCCAGGTTCATCGCCAGGTACGCGAGCAGGTACAGCACGGTCGCCTGGATCCCCAGCCGCGTGCCGACGACGACGCCGGTCAGCATGTACCCGGCCTGGGCGACGCCCGAGTAGCCCATCATCCGCTTCAGCGAGGACTGGGTCAGCGCGCCGACGTTGCCCACGATCATCGTGATCGCGGCCAGCGCCGCGAGCATCGGCGCCCACGTGTCCTGGGCGCCGATCGCGGCGACGTCGAAGAAGCGCAGGAACACGCCGAGCGCCGCGGCCTTGGTCGCGGTGGCCATGAACGCGGTGATCGGGGTGGGGGCTCCCTCGTAGACGTCGGGCGTCCACTGGTGGAACGGCGCCACCGACGCCTTGAACGCGAACCCCACGATCACGAGCCCGATCCCGGTGAGCAGCATCGGGTCGCCGAGCCCGCCGCCGGCGAGCTTGCCCGCGGAGGTGGCGGCGCCGATCGCCGAGAAGTCGGTCGCGCCGGTGGCGCCGTAGACGAGCGCGAGCCCGTACACGAGCGTCGCCGAGCCGACCGAGCCGATCACCAGGTACTTGAGGCCGGATTCGAGCGACTCCTCGCGCCGCGTCTCCGAGGCGCACAGGATGTACAGCGGGATCGACAGCAGCTCGATCCCCAGGAACAGCGTGATCAGGTCCTGCGAGGAGACGAGCACCGCCATCCCGAAGATGCTGAACAGCAGCAGCGAGTGGTACTCGCCCTGCCCCGCTTCGCGCGGCGCGACGTCGCGCCAGGAGAGCAGGACCGCGGCGATCCCCGCAACGGCGAACAGGATGTCGAGCTCGAGCGCCAGGTCGTCGATCCGCAGCGCGCCCGAGATGATCGAGGCGGGGTGATGGAAGCGCCAGATCGAGAGCCCGATCATCGCCAGGAGCGTGCCGATCGTCAGCGCCGGCACCACGCGTTCGCGAACCCCGCGGTGCCGCAGCAGCCCGACCAAGAGGATCAGGACGCCGCCGGCGACCGGCGCCAGCAGCGGCGAGAACGCGGCCCAGTCGATGTGGGGGCCGGCGAGGTGGTGGCTCGCGTGGTGGACCGTGGCGATCGCGCTCATCGCAGCGCCACCCGCTGTGGTAGGTAGCCCGCCTCGCGCTCGGCCGCGAAGATCGTGGTCCTCACCGTCGGGCCGGACCGCCGCAGGCCAAACTGCGGGTAGAACGCGAGCGCGAGGATGACCAGCACGATCGGCCCGATCGCCGCGAGCTCGAAGCGCCCGATCTCGCGCGAGGCCACCTTCGGCCCGACGCGGTTGTGCATCGCGTCGATGAACACCCGCAGCGCGTAGTACGAGGCGCCGATCACGCCGAGGAACGCGACGATCGCGATCGCCAGCTTGGCCTGGAAGACGCCCAGCAGGATGTTGAACTCGCCGATGAAGTTCGAGGAGCCGGGCATCGCCAGTGTCGCGAACGCGACGATCAGGAACAGTGACGCCAGCACGGGGGCGCGGAACGCGATGCCGCCCATATCGGCGAGCTTCTCCGAGCCGCCTGCGCGCGCCGCGAGCGCCGCGACGATGAAGAACAGCGCGGCGGTCACGAGCCCGTGGTTGACCATCTGAAGCAGGGCTCCCTGAGCGCCCGTCGGCCGCAGCGAGAAGATCCCGAGCACGATGAAGCTGAGCTGCGCGACGCTCGAGTAGGCGACGACGAGGCGCGCGTCCGGCGTCGTGAACGCGACCAACGTCCCCCACAGGATCGAGACCAGCGCCACCACCAGGATCAGCGTCTGGAAGTGCGCGGCGGCGTACGGGAACAGCGGCAGCACCACCCGCAGGAAGCCGTAAGCGGCGACCTTTGAGACGACGCCGGAGAACACTGCCACCGCCGGGATCGGCATCGACTTGTATCCATCGGCGAGCCAGCCGTGGAAGGGGACCAGCGGCATCTTGATCAGGAAGGCCAGCGCGAAGCAAAGGAAGATCCAGTCCTGCGAGGTGTGCGACAGCGGCAGCGCCCGCAGCGAGGACAGGACGAACGTGAGCGGGGCGCCATTCTGCGAGGAGGCGAGCACGCCGGTGGCGATCGCCGCGGCGAGCATGAAGAACGAACCGACCAGCGTGTAGATCACGAGCTTCGTCGTCGCCCGGACTCGCTCGCCCGAGCCCCACATCCCGACCAGGAAGTAGAACGGGATCAGCATCAGGTCGAAGAACGCCACGAACAGCGCCAGGTCCTGCGCGCAGAACGCGCCGAGCACCGCGCTCTGCGCGAGCCCGAAGTGGAAGTAGAAGACGCGGGGCCGGTCCCACTCGCGGTTCGCCGCCCACACCAGCGAGGCGCTGAACAGCAGGCACGTCAGCACGACGAGCACGACGTTGAGCCCGTCGAGCCCCAGCTTGTAGTGGATCCCGAGCGCGGGGATCCAGTTGACGTCGGTCACGAACTGGAGGCCGACGTGTCCGAGCTTGAAGCGAGCCAGGAACGAGATCGCGACGCCGAGCGTGACGAGGCTTCCGGTAACCGCGGTGGTCCCGATCAGCGGCCGCGGGACGAGGGCCGCGATCAGCGCGACGGCGAGCGGGAGCCAGATCAGGATGGACAGGGTCATCGGTCTGCCACTAGCTCGAGATCAGGAAGTAGAGGGCGACGCCGGAGAGGCAGATGATCATCGCGGCCGCGTAGTAGCGCAGGAAGCCGGTCTGGGCGCGGCGCACGAGCGCGGATCCGGCGCGGATGACGCCGGTGGTCCCGTCGGTGACGACGCCCTCGATCAGCGTCCGCTCGAGCACCGACGTGACGAACCTGCCGGCCCACAGGGTCGGGCGGACGATCAGGTAGTCGATCAGCTCATCGAAGTACCACTTCTGGGCGAGGAAGTTGTAGACGCCGGCGAACCGCTCCCGCAGCGCCGGGGCGGTCCCCGGCGCCACGACCCAGACCCGGTAGGCGATCGCGATCCCGGAGATCGCGATCAGCGCGCCGATCGCGAGCCCGGTCCACGACGGGCCATTGGCGGCGTGCAACTGGGCCAGGCGCGAGTCGGCGAACGCCGGCTCGAGGAACCGCGTGACGGCGTCGTCGACGCCGGGGATCTGGAGCGCGCCGCCGACGATCGCCAGCACCGTCAGGCCGCTCATCGCGATCTTCATCGGCCACTCGCGCTCGGCGATGAAGTGGCCGGGGCCGGGGAAGCCGACGTCGGTGTCCTCCTCCTCGCCGGTCATCGGGTTGCGGGGCACGTCGGCGTGCGCGAGCTGGCCCTGCTCGAGCTCGCGGGCCTCCTCCACCGGCTCGCCGTAGAACGCCCGGAAGATCATCCGGAAGGTGTAGATGCCGGTCATGAACGCGCCGACGTAGCCAGCGATCCCGAGCGCCAGGAAGCCGCCGCCGCGGTGGTCGAGGTAGGCGAGGATGTCGTCCTTCGAGAGCCAGCCTGAAAATGGCGGCAGGCCCCCCAGGGCCAGGCCGCCAATCAAAAAACACGCGAACGTGAACGGCAGCGCCCGACGGAAGCCGCCCATCCGGTCGAGCGACTGCACGCCGGCCATCGCGCCGATCACCGAACCGGCGGCCATGAACAACAGCGCCTTGAAGAACGCGTGGGTCATCAGGTGGAACAGACCCGCGGAGTAGGCCCCGACCGAGACGGCCATGATCATGTAGCCGATCTGGGACATCGTCGAGTAGGCGATCACCCGCTTGATGTCGACCTGGACGAGCGCGATCGTCGCTGCGATCAGTAGCGTCAGACAGCCGCCGATCGCGAGCACGTCAGCGGCCGACCGTGCGTGCTCGTACAGCGGATGCATGCGCGCGATCAGGTAGACCCCGGCGGTGACCATCGTCGCGGCGTGGATCAGCGCGGAGACCGGGGTCGGGCCCTCCATCGCGTCGGGCAGCCACGTGTGGAGCGGGACCTGCGCGGATTTCGCGAAGGCCCCAACGCCGAGCAGCAGGCACGCGGCGACGAGGTCGGGGCTGTCGTAGGCGAACACGTGCCGAACCTCGTGGAACGTCTTCAGGAAGTCGACCGTGCCGGTGTGCTTGAACAGGAAGAACGTGCCGAGCACGAGCCCCACGTCGCCGACCACGTTGATCACGAACGCCTTCAGGCCGGCCCGGGTGGCGGTGGTGCGGCGGTACCAGAACGAGATCAGCATGTACGACGCGGCGCCGACGAACGCCCAGCCGACGATCAGCAGCACGAAGTTGCCGGCCAGCACCAGCAGCAGCATCGAGAAGACGAAGTAGTTCAGGTAGGAGAAGTAGCGCCTGAAGCCGCGGTCCTCCCACATGTAGGTGACCGAGTACAGGTGGATCAGCGCGGAGACGCCGGAGACCACCAGGATCATGAACACCGACAGCGGGTCGACCAGGATCTGCACCCTCGCGTCGACGCCGACGCTGACGTCGTAGTCCCACAGGCTCGAGGTCAGCTGCCGGTGGTCGGGGCTGCGTCCCAGCAGCTTCACCAGCACCACCACGCTGAACGCGAACGCCAGCGCGATCGCGAGCGTCCCGATCCAGCCGGCGGTGCGCCCGGGCAGCCATGGATGGGCGATCGCGATCAGCGCGGTGCCGACCAGCGGGCACAGCACCACGAGCCAGGCGTAGGTGGTGATGGCCACTTAGTTACCCGTGCAGCTCTGAGAGCTCGTCGACGTCGATCGGGAGCCGCCGCCGGTAGATCGCGACGATCAGGCCGAGCCCGACCGTCACCTCGGCGGCGGCCACGACCATCACGATCAGCGCGAACACCTGCCCCGCCTCGCCGCCCCACATGCGCGCGAACGCGACCAAGGCGAGATTGGCGCCGTTCAGCATCAGCTCGAGGCACAGGAAGATCACCATCGGGTTGCGCCGCGCCAGCACGCCGCCCGCGCCGATGCAGAAGACGATCGCCGAGACCGACAGGTACCAACCGATCGCCACTACCAGCCTCCCGTGTGGGTCGGCTCGGGGGTCGGGGCCGCTCCCTCCGCCTCGGGGTGGGTCAGCTCGTCGTACGCGGTGGGCCGCACGCCCGCCGCCTCCGCCATCGTGCCGGTGTAGTCGGGCTCGGCCGTGCGGATCCGCAGCGACGGCTCCTCCTCGCCCTCGAGCCCGCGGCGGCGGCGGGCCAGGACGACCGCGCCGACGGCGGCGAGCAGCAGCAGGATCGAGGCGGCCTCGAACGGGAACAGGTACTTCGTCAGCAGCAGCGTGCCGATGTGCGCGGGGGTGCCGAAGCCCGAGACGTAGGGGGCGCCCTTGCCCTTGACCCCCTTGAGCCCCGAGCCGAGGATCGCGATGCACAGCTCGACCGCGAGCGCGACGGCGAACAGCGGTCCCAGCACGCGCAGCACGGCTCCGCTCGGGAGCGACGCGCCGCCGCCGACGTACGCCACCACGAACACGTAGATGACGATCACGGCGCCCGCGTAGATGATCACCTGGCCGGCGGCCACGAACTCTGCACGCAGCAACAGGAACAGCGCCGCCAGGCTGACCAGGTGGAAGGCCAGCGCGAGCACGCTGTAGAACGGGTTGCGCAGCAGCACGACGCCGAGCGCGCCGGTGATCGCGCAGATCGCGGCGATGAAGAAGAGGACCTGGCTCACTCGTCCTCCGTGCGCAGCGGCGCGCGCTCGATCGACTCGGCCAGCAGCATCTCCTTGGTGAAGATCAGGTCCGAGCGGGTGTAGTCGGACAGCTCGTAGTCGTGTCCCATCGTGATCGCGTCGAACGGGCAGGCGACCTCGCAGTACCCGCAGAAGATGCAGCGGCTGATGTTGATCTCGTAGACCGCGGCGTAGCGCTCGCCGGCGGAGACGCGGTTCCGGGGCGTGTTCTCGGCCGCGACGACGCGGATGCAGTCGGCCGGGCAGGCGGCGGCGCACAGCGAGCAGCCGACGCACTTCTCGAGCCCGGTGTCCTCGAAGCGGTGGAGCTTGTGGCGGCCGCGGAAGCGCGGGTAGACCGGCGTCTTCTCCTCCGGATACTGGATCGTCGTCGGCCCCTCCGCGATCCGCGCGAAGGTCGTCTTCAGGCCGCGGAGCGTCTCGCCGAACGTGCGGTAGACGCTCGCCGCGGGGCTCGGAGCCGGCTCCCGGATCACCTCGATCACATCGGCTGACGGGTCGTAGGTCATGTGACGACCACGATCGCGGTGACGAGCAGGTTGAGGGTCGCGAGCGGGAGCAGGATCTTCCAGCCGAAAGACATCAGCTGGTCGTAGCGCAGGCGCGGCAGCGTGGCCCGGACCCAGATGAAGAAGGTGAACACGATCACGATCTTCGCCAGCACCACGAACGGGTCGACCCAGCCGGGCGGGTGGATTCCGAACGGGAGCAGCCAGCCGCCGAAGAACAGCGTCACGGCGATCGCCGAGACGACGATCATGTTCGCGTACTCGGCGAACAGGTAGGAGACGAACGGCGTGCCGCCGTACTCGGTGAAGTAGCCGATGATCTCCGAGTCGGCCTCGAGCAGGTCGAACGGCGCCCGGTTGGTCTCGGCGAACGAGGCAACCATGTAGATCAGGAAGCCGACGATCTGGGGGATGAAGTACCACATCCCCTCCTGGGCGTGGACGATCCCGGTGAGCGACAGCGTCCCGGCGGTGATCACCACGCCGACCAAGGCGAGGCTCTGCGACACCTCGTAGGAGATCAGCTGCGCGGCGCCGCGCATCGCGCCGAGGAACGAGTACTTGGACCCCGAGGCCCAGCCGCCGAGCATGACCCCGTAGAACGAGATCCCGGCCAGCGCGAACACGTACAGCGGTCCGATCGACACGTCGATGCCGTACAGGCCGAAGCGGGTTCCGAAGATGTGCTGGACGTCCCCCCAGGGGATGATCGCCAGCGCGCCCACCGCGGTGATGATCGAGATCACGGGCGCGAGCCGGTACAGCGTGCCGATCGACGTAGTGGTCCGGAACGGCTCCTTCATCGCGAACTTGACGATCTCGGCCAGCGGTTGCATCAGACCGAACGGGCCGACGCGGTTGGGGCCATAGCGCCCCTGGAAGCGTCCCAGCAGCTTGCGCTCGTAGACGATCAGCACCGGCAGGATCGCGAAGATCACGGCGAAGATCGCGATCGACTTGATGATCTGCGCCCACCAGGGCTCGAAGTAGCTGACGTCGGCGAGGGCGGTCATCGCTTGTGCACCTCGACGACGGGCTCGGTGAACGCGTTGGCCGATCCGTCCGGGATGCCCTCGGCCAGGAACGCGGTGCCGGGGGGCACGCCCGTGCGGATGTGGGCCACCGCCTTCAGCCTCGTGCCGTTCTGCGCGACGTCGACCGCTTCGCCGCTGACGACTCCGAGCCGCTGTGCGTCCTCGGGCGACAGCTCGACCTGCTGGCGCGGCACCGTGAACTTGAGCGCCGGCGAGATCTCGACCTCGGGGGCGGCCCAGATCGGGCGGTAGGTGCCCAGGCGGAGCGCCCCGTTGCCCGCGGCCGGGGACGCGGCCCCGTCTCCAGACTGCGCCAGGGCGATTCCCCCGGGCGACGAGGCCGATCTCGCCGGGACGGCACCGGCGCGGGCGGGGAACTCGGAGGCGGTCTCGTGCTCCTGCCAGCGGAGCCCGCGGCCCCCGATCGCCTCGAGTGTCAGCCCGCGGTAGAACGGCACGGCCTCCACCAGTTGCGCGAACGCCATCGGCGAGGTGAGCACGCCGGTGTCGAGGCCGGCGCGCCGGGCGATGTCCGCGATCACCGACCAGCCGGCACGCACCGCGCCGGGATGGGCGATCGCCGTGCGCAGGCGCTGGAGGCGGCCGTCGGGATGCACGACCGTCCCCTCCTTCTCGGCATGCGACTCGGCGGGGAAGATCACGTTGGCATGCTCGGCGAGTCCCTGGGTGAGGACGCCGGCGTGCGCCACGACCAGGGCAGCGCGGCCAAGGGCTCGCTCCCACAGCGCACGGTCGGGCTGGTCGCGGAGCGGATCGGTCTGGAACAGGTAGAGCGCGGTGATCTCGCCGTCCGCGGCCCCCTGGGCGACATCGCGTGCGCCGCGACCCTCGATTGGGAGCTCGCCGTAGCCGGGGCCGCTGTGGGGGAGCACGCCGGCCTCGCGCAGCCCACGGCCGTTCGCGCCGGCGGGAATCTCCAGCAGGCCGGCGCCCTCGCGTTCGGCCATGCCCAGCCGCTCCGCGATGCTGAGCAGCATGCGAAGCGCATCCGGGTCGAGGCGCCGCTCGCCCCACACGATCACGACATCCTCCCCGCCGTCGCGCAGGTAGCTCGCCAGCTCGGCGAACTCGGGATCGGCGCCTGCATCTCCGGCCAGGGCCCCGTCGAGTGCGGTCAGGAAGGCAGCCTCTTCGCCCGGCGGGTAGCGTCGGAACAGGCCGGCGTTAGGGTCGAGCCCGCTCGGGCGCGGGGTGGCCAGCGCCAGCCGGACGCCTCGACGCCTGAC
>Ga0187776_10000350_pt1 | contig 22424 bp, 15 predicted proteins | sample 0216_BV02_MP12_2_FD_132426 | JGI IMG/M metagenome (GOLD analysis project Ga0187776, IMG submission 132426) | Tropical peat soil microbial communities from peatlands in Department of Meta, Colombia - 0216_BV02_MP12_20_MG | ecosystem: Environmental > Terrestrial > Soil > Wetlands > Peat | place...
AGGTTCAACGGGTCTTGCGGGACGCCTTCAAGCTGAACCTCCGCTGCATCGACGCCAGCGCCACATTTCTCTCCCGCCTCGGGGGGGTGGTGGATCCAGAGCAGAAAAGGAAGATCATCGGCAACCTCTTTATCGAGATTTTCGAGGCCGAGGCGAGAAAGATCCCCGGCGCCGTATTTCTTGCCCAGGGCACCCTCTACCCCGATGTCATCGAGAGTGTCTCCTTCAAGGGGCCCTCGGCCACGATCAAGACCCACCACAACGTGGGCGGGCTTCCTGAGAAGATGAACCTCCGGCTCATCGAGCCGCTGAGAGAGCTTTTCAAGGACGAGGTGCGCCAGGTGGGGGCGGAGCTCGGCCTGCCGCAGCAGATCATCCGGCGCCATCCGTTTCCGGGGCCAGGGCTCGCGATTCGCATCCTGGGCGAAGTGACGGCTCAACACTTGGAGATCCTCCGGCGAGCCGACGCCATCGTCATGGACGAGATGGAGAGGAGCGGCCTCCATGATGAGGTTTGGCAAGCCTTTGCCGTGCTCCTCCCGGTGCGCACAGTGGGGGTGATGGGAGACGAACGCACCTATGATCGGGTCGTCGCGCTCCGCATTGTGGAGAGCGTGGACGCCATGACCGCGGACTGGGCCAGGGTTCCCTACGAGGTACTTGGCCGCATGTCGAATCGCATCATCAACGAGGTCAAAGGGGTGAACCGGGTCGTCTACGACATCTCCTCGAAACCGCCAAGCACCATCGAGTGGGAGTGAGCCACCGTTCTTTTAGCCATGCGTCAGGCTGACTTTGTCCATCTTCATGTCCACTCCGTTTACAGCATCCTTCAGAGCACCATCCGCCTGCCCCAGCTTCTGGAACGAGCCAGAAGCTATCGTCTTCCAGCCCTAGCTCTGACCGACCACGGCAATCTCTTCGGCGCCATCGAGTTCTACGACCAGGCCTATGCCCTGGGGATCAAGCCGATCCTCGGCTGCGAGCTGGGTATCGACGAGGGCCAGGCCGCAGAGGCCGGAGAGATGCGGAGCCCGAGGCGGGCGGACCATGTGGTGATCTTGGCCAAGAATCGACGGGGCTATGCGAACCTGATTCGGCTTCTCACGCTTGCCCACAGCAAGAACTGGCAAGGCGAGCCCAGCGTTTCCCGGAGCCTGCTCCTGGACCATCACCAGGGACTCATCGTCCTCAGCGGCTGCTGCCGCGGCGATATCGCGGGGTGTCTCCTTGCCGACGACCGGGAACGGGCTCAGCGGCGGGCGGCCCGATATTTGGAGGTGTTCGGCCGGGATCGGTTCTTCATCGAAGTGCAGCCACCGCTCACCGACGAACACCGCCGGCTGAACGGAGCGCTCGTTGACCTGGCCCGCGGCATGGCCATCCAGGTGGTGGCAACGGCAAACAGTCACCTCCTCGACCCCGACGACAGGGAGGTTCTGCGGATTCTGGCAGCGCTCCGCCAAGGTGTGACCCTGGAGGAGGCAGCGCCTCTTCCCACGCTCGCCTTTCCTCCGCCCGAGGCGATGAAGGCGGAGTTTGCCCACCTCCCCGAGGCGATCGCCAACACCCTCGCCATCGCCGAACGCTGTAATGTCGATCTCGAACTCGGGAAGATCCGGCTGCCCAGGTTTCCCCTGTCGCAGGGGCAAACCGCCCAGGCGGCGCTGGCTGAACAGGCGCGATCCGGGCTTGGCGAGCGGCTGAAGAAGGGGGCGGCGCCGCCCCTGCGCTACAGCCAGAGGCTCGACCGAGAGCTGGAAGCCGTGGAGCGTCTGGCCCTGGCCGACTACTTCCTCATTGTCGCCGATTTCGTTCGATTCGCCAGGGCGAGCGGCATCCAGGTGGGGCCGGGAAGCGGAGCGGCCGGCATGAGCTTGATCGCGTACGCCCTCGGAATCTCCGACATCGACCCGGTGGAGCATGGTCTTTTTTTCGAGCACCTGTTGAATCTCCTTCGTCCGGAGACGCCGGATCTGGATCTCGGCTTCGCCGCGGAAGGGCGCGATGAGGTGTATCGCCACCTGAGGCGCACGTACGGGCCGGAACGGGTGGCACACATCGTCTCGTTCGGGAAGATACAGACGCGTTCTGCGCTGAGAGACCTGGCACGGGTGCTCAGTCTTCCCGGGGGGGATCGGGAACGGGTGGACCCGGGCGAGTCTTCGGCCCCGCCCCTTTCTCGCGAGCGGCTGCTTAGGCTCGAGGCCGTTCTAGAAGGTCTGCCACGTCACGTCGGCACCCACGCGACCGGGGTGGTGATCGGAGATGGTCCCCTCGGGGAGATCGTTCCGCTCTTCCGCGATTCTCGGGGAGAGTGGGTGAGCCAGTTCGATATGCGCGCTCTCAAGCGCGTGGGGCTTGTGAAGTTCGACCTCCTCGCCAGCAGGACCCTCGCCGTGGTGGCGAGGACTCTGAGGCTCGGGGGAGGGAATCTCCAGATCCCTGCCGCCTCGGACAGATTCCCCTGGAAAGACAAGGCGGCCTTTCACCTCCTCGCCGAGGGGAGAACCGTCGGCATTCCCCATCTGGACACGGAGACAGGGCGAGTCTTGCTTGAGACGCGAAAACCGGGGAACTGGGACGACCTCCTCGCGGCGATGGCGATCCATCGACTCGAAACGGGGGTGCCGGACCGTCTCCCGGAGGGACGGGCTCTCGAAGCGAGAGCCGCGCGGACCCAGGAAGTCAGCGGCCACTCAGGATTATTCCTTTTCGACGTGGATGTAACCAGTTTCATCGCCAAGGCCAGCGGCTGGTCTCTAGATCGGGCTGATCTGGTCCGGCGGGCGCTCGCAAGATACGGAGACGAGCAGCGGGAAGAACTGCGTCAGGACTTCCTGGCCTCGGCCCAGGCACGAGGGTACTCCTCCGACGAGGCGGAAGGCATGTGGTCCAGGCTGGAGCGCGGGACCCCTTCGGCGCCCAGCAAGAGCCAGCTCGTGGGTCGAGCCTCCCTCGTTCTCCTCTCCGCCGCGGTCAAGGCTAGGGCCCCCCGGGAGTTCGTGACGGCCCTCCTGAGCAGTGATCTCGGGCAACCCGAGCTCCTGGCAGAGCATGTGCAGGCATGCCGGGCCGAAGGTTTCGAGATCTTTCCTCCTGACCTGAACGTGAGCGAGGTGGAGTGCGCCGTGGAGGCAGAGGGCGTCCGTCTCGGCCTAGCCGCCATTCGTCACGTAAGCGGGACCGCAGCCGAGGCTGTGGTTCGAGGCCGTCGGGACGCAGGACCCTTTCGCTCTCTCGCAGATCTTTGCGCTCGGGTCGGGAGGGATTTCCTGGGGCGGCGAGCCATCGAGTCGCTCATCAAGGCGGGTGCGCTCGACTCGGTGGAGGGGGGCCGGAAGAGATTATTCGGGCTTCTCGCCGAGGTGATGGACGAAGCTCGCTCGGGCCAGATGGGTCTGTTCGGGGGAGCGTCGGAGGACGGACCAGGGGCTGGGCAGACCGGTGGCGACCCGGAATGGAGTGACTTGCAGAGACTTGCCTACGAGAAAGACGCTCTGGGATTTACTCTCGGGACCAACCCGCTCGCCGGGTACGACGCCCTGCTGGATCAGATCACCCCGGGCGGAATCGCTCGGATTTGCGAGCTCCATGAAGGCGCTCGGGCGAGGGCAGGCGGATTGATCCGATCCGTAAGGGCGAGCCGGAGCCAAAAGAACGAACCGCTCCACTTCGTCGAGCTTGAAGATTTCTCCGGGCTCCTGGAGGTGGTGGTCTTTGCCGATACTCTCGCGGGCTTCGGAAAACCGCTGGAACGGGGTGCCGCGGTCCTCGCCATCGGGCGAATGGCGAGGGAGGGGAATCGATTGCGACTGGTGGGTGACGAGTTGCTGCTGCTCGATGAGGCAGCCATCAATCTTGCAACCTCAGTCCATCTCCACATCCACGGAGAGGGGCTGGAGCGCGAGAGAATGGAGAAGATTGCCCGGGTGCTCCAGGCTCACCCGGGGCCCTGTGGTCTCTTCCTCCACCTCCATCTCGGCCAGCAAGCGGAAGTCGTCCAGAAGCTCCCGGGAACCCTTGCGGTTCGGCCCGATCTCCGCCTGAAACAGGATCTGCGGAAGGAGCTGGGAGAGCACCGGTTGGAGATTCGGTATGGTGAACATGGTTAACAGGCAAACCCGACAGGTCGGGGTCGCTCGGCAAAGTAACCAACACGGAATCACTAATAACGCACAGCCGGAGTGACTCATATGTCCGAGTACCGCGAACGGCGTTACCGACATCAGCTTCGGCACGAGCGTCTGGTGGCCTTCGAGGTGGCGGTCAAGGAGACTGACCTCTTCATCCTTGCCGACTCCAATCTGGCGACGCTGTCCGAGGCAGCAATCTACCGGGTGCGGGGACCGCTCGAGGGCTACATCGCCAGGCACCCTGAGTTCCTCCAGTCCCTCGTCCCCCTCCCCGATGACCCCCTGGCACCGTCCATCGTGAGAGAGATGCTGGCGGCGGGGCAAACCTGCGGGGTCGGCCCCATGGCGGCGGTTGCGGGTGCTATCGCCGAGGCGGTAGGGAGGGCGCTCCTGATAGAGAGCAGGGAGGTGGTAGTGGAAAATGGAGGCGACTGCTTTGTGGAGGTCGCGTCTCCCCTGGAGATGGGAATCTTTGCCGGTTCTTCCGTGCTCAGCGAGAAGTTGGCTGTTCGGCTCAGACCCGAAAGAACGCCGCTCGGCGTCTGCACCTCCTCGGGCACTGTGGGCCATTCCCTGAGCTTCGGCCGCGCCGACGCGGTGACCGTGATCGCCCCGTCTGCTGCGGTCGCCGACGCCGCCGCGACCAGAATCGGCAACCGGGTGAAACGCCGTGGCGACCTTGACCGGGCGCTTGCTGTGGCCCAGGAGATCGAGGGGGTGCTCGGGGTGGTCATCATCATCCGCGATGCCGTGGGCGTCTGGGGTGAAGTGGAGTTGGTGGAGGCAGGCGACGCAAAGCACTTGTCTTTTTGAGGGATGCTGGTATACTCGCAAAAATGTTCATGATTGTTGAACCGTTTCCACCAGAAGACGTGCGGTTCGCGGGACGGGGAGGGACCCCACCGGAACTGCTTCCTGGCGAAGGAATTCGGGTCCGGTCGGCTTATGCAGAATCTTTGGGCTCCATGGCGAATGGACTACATCCTCGGGCAGCGGTCCGGGCGGTGCATCTTCTGCCCGGAGGGGAACGATGAAGGGGATGCGGAGCGGCTGATCCTCTATCGAGGCCGTCTGTCCGTGGTCATGATGAACCGATTCCCATACAATAACGGCCACCTTCTGGTTTCCCCCCGGACCCATACGCCGAGTCTGGACGGATTGAGCTCTGAGGAACTGCTCGATCTCCTGAAGACGCTTCGTCGGTGTCTCGCCGTGCTCCGGAAGACGATGACGCCGGATGGCTTCAACGTGGGGCTGAACCTGGGCACGGTGGCAGGGGCGGGGGTTGAGGCTCACGTGCACTTCCATGTGGTGCCACGGTGGAATGGAGATACGAATTTCATGACGGTGTTTGCCGACGTGCGCGTCATTCCGGAACATCTGCAGGAGACATACAGGAAACTGCTCCCGCACTTTGCACCGGGGGAGGATCCATGAGAGCGCTTAAGGTACTGATCTGGGGAGCTGCTACGGTCCTACTCGTCGTTTTTCTGTTTCAGAATGGAGAAATCTTACTGCACGAGATGGAGTTGAAACTTTCCCTGCACTGGGTCACCTTCCGCTCTGCCCCGATCCCCCTCTATGCCCTGGTTCTCGGCGCCTTGTTCCTGGGTGTGCTCGGAGCCGCCCTCTTCTGCGGGCTCGGAACCCTGCGGTTCCGTCAGGCCCTGCGATCCCTACAGCGGGAGAACGAGAGCCTGCAGGAAGAGCTGAGGTCCCTGCGTCCCACCTCAACGGAACCACCGGGCGGCGCCCCGGAAACCAGGTCGTGGCGTGAACCAGGAACATGATTCAGGGTCGGCCCCAATTCAATCATCGTACATGAATCCCCAGGTTACTGACCAATCCTGCCGGCGCTTTTTCACGGAGGTGTGCCGTTCATGAGCAAGGTCACGCCCATGATCGAGCAATATCTCCGCGTCAAGGAGCAGCACCGCGATGCGATTCTCTTCTATCGCATGGGGGACTTCTACGAGATGTTCTTCGAGGATGCGGTGGTGGCGGCTCGAGAGCTGGAAATCACCCTAACCTCCAGGGACAAACAGGCGGAAGACCCCGTTCCCATGTGCGGCGTGCCCCATCACGCCGCCGACACCTATATCGGCCGGTTGCTGGACAAGGGTTACCGGGTGGCCGTGTGCGATCAGGTGGAAGATCCCCGCGAGGCCAAGGGCCTGGTGCGCCGGGAAGTGGTTCGGGTCGTAACCCCTGGTACCAGCCTCGGGAGCCTCGACGGCAAGAGCCCCAACTACCTGGCTGCGACGTGCTCGGATGGAGACTCCTGGGGTCTGGCCTTCCTGGATCTCTCTACCGGCGATTTCCGCATGACCCAGATGGATGGCATGCCCCGCCTGCTCGAGGAGTTGGGGCGGGTGGAAGCGCGTGAGCTCTTGGTACCCCAAGACCCGGACCGTACGGAGAACTGGTGGCGGCAAAGGGTGTCAGCGGCCGCCGTGCAAATGATGACGGGAGACTCTTTTGGCCTGAGCAAGGCGGAGCGGTGTCTCCTCGACCAATTCCAGGTGGTTTCTCTGGAAGGGTTCGGCATTCGGGCTATGCCCCTCGCCGTGCGTGCCGCGGGGGCGATTCTCGACTATGTCCAACGGACGCAATTCCAGAAGGCGGAGCACATTCGAAAAATCGTACCATATCGGAGAAGCGACTACTTGATCGTGGACGAGGTGACGACCCGCCACCTGGAACTCCTTCGTTCTTCGTACGGCGGAGGCCGTAAGGGCACGCTCCTCGATCTCCTCGACCTCACCGTGACCGCTGTGGGCGCGAGACTTCTCCGGCACTGGGTACTTTACCCCCTTCTTCAACCTCACGAGATCAACCAGCGTCAGGATGCCATCGCCTGCCTAAGAGAACACGAGGCCATCCGCGCTCAGGTGCGTCATGAGCTGGTTAAAGTCTATGACCTGGAGCGTCTCACGGGCCGGGTGACCATGGGCTCCGCGAATCCTCGCGACCTAGGGGCGCTCAGGCGCTCCCTCGAGTCGTTGCCGCGCCTCAAGCACCTCCTCGGCCACCTCGAGGACGGGGTCATCTCCCGGCTCGGAGACCGGTTGGACCCTCTCGGCGACGTGGCGAGGATCCTCCAAGAGGCCCTGGTGGACAATCCGCCGCTGAACCTCACCGAAGGTGGGGTCATCCGCGACGGATACAATGGCGAGCTGGACCGCCTCCTCACCCTTAGCTGGGACGCGAAGAAGTGGATCGCCCGGCTGGAGGCGGAGGAAAGGCAGAAGACGGGGATCGCCTCGCTAAAGGTGGGCTATAATCGAGTATTCGGCTACTATCTGGAAGTCTCCAAGGCCAACGTCGGCCTGGTGCCCGATCGCTACGTTCGCAAACAGACCCTGGTCAACGCAGAACGGTACATCACCGAAGAGTTGCGAGAGTACGAGACCCAAGTGGTGACCGCCGAGGAGCGCCGGATCCGGTTGGAGGAGGACCTCTTCCGGCAGCTCCGGCTCCAGGTCGCCGATGAGGGACATCGCATCCAGGCAAGCGCCGCGGTGGTGGCGGAGCTTGACGTCTTGGCCGCCCTGGCCGAAGTGGCCAATCGGCGAGACTACTGCCGTCCCGCTGTGGACGACGGGCCGACTATCTCCATCGAGGAGGGGCGTCATCCCACGGTGGAGGCGTCAGTGCCGCGGGGAACCTACGTCCCGAACGATATCCACTTAGACAACGAGTCCCGCCAGATGATCATCATCACGGGGCCAAACATGTCGGGGAAGTCCACGATTCTCAGGCAGGTGGCCCTCATCCTCCTCATGGCCCAGATGGGGATGCCGGTGCCGGCTACCTCGGCCTGCATCGGGATCGTGGACCGGATCTTTACTCGGGTAGGGGCGACCGATGAGCTGACGAGAGGGCGGAGCACCTTCATGGTGGAGATGCAGGAGACGGCACACATCCTCCACCAAGCGAGCCCTCGGAGCCTCGTGATCCTTGACGAGATCGGCAGGGGAACGAGCACGTTCGACGGCTTGAGCATCGCCAGGGCTGTGGCCGAATACCTCCACGACTGGCAGGACGTGGGGATGAAGACCGTCTTTGCCACCCACTACCACGAGCTTACCGACCTCGCCAGCACCCGGCCCCGGGTGAAGAACATGAACGTGGCGGTGAAGGAGTGGGGCGACCAGGTCATCTTCCTCCACAAGCTCGTCGAGGGGGGCACCAACCGAAGCTACGGCATCCACGTAGCCCGCCTGGCTGGTCTGCCGGCGTCGGTTGTCGAGCGGGCGCGGGAGATTCTCCAGGAGCTGGAGCGGGGAAACACCGATGCCGAGGGTCTCCCCCGGCTGGCCCGCTCGGCCAGGGCGGCGAGAAACGAATCCTATCAGCTCGGGCTCTTTCAGCAGCCGGATCGGCAGCTCAGTCAGCGCCTGGAGGAGCTGGATCTGGAGCGCCTCACCCCTCTTCAGGCGCTGAACGAGCTGGCCAGGCTCAAGGCGATGGGGAGAGGAGAGCCGCCGGGATGAGCAGCCCGTGCAGGCGGGATTAACCCTGCCATCATCCCAACCCCGACACCTCGGGGTTGATCGTGTATAGGCGTGGCGGGTACATTGTTCTCCGAGTAGGCACGACCTCCGGCTCGCGATTTCCGTGTAGGGTGGGCACGGCCCACCAAAAGCAGGCTGAGACTCTGACCATGGACAGTCCCGTTATCTGGCAAGGGCGCTGGCGCCGACGAGGATGGCTGGTCTCCTCACTCATCATGATGGTTGCCTTCTTGGTCGGCCCCTTGAGCGCCCCTGACGCCGTTGCCGCTACGGATCAACTCAAGAAGGCGAAGGAGTGCACGCGGCAGCTCTACGCTTCCCCGAAGCGGATGAAGTACCGGAGCGAGTGGCTGCGCTGCATCCGTCTCTACGAGGCTTACTGCTCTCGGCACCCAAAGGGCGCCCAGGTGGACGAGGCCCTGTTCTCCGTGGGGAGGCTCTACGAGGACCTGTACGGTAAGTCGCGTGTCTCCGCCGACCTCGATGCCGCCACGGCCCGATTCCGGCAGGTGGTCAAGGAATTCCCCAAGAGTCCCCTTGCCGACGACGCCCAGTTCCAGGTGGGAGAGATCTACCTCAAGTACCAGAAGGATCAGGAACGGGCCTATGTGGAATTCTTCAAAGTGGTGATGGATTTCCCGTCGGGGGATATGAAACCCCGCGCCCAGGAACGCCTGGCGGAAATCGAGGCGAGGGGAGGGAAACGCGCGACCACGGCCAAGGTGGAGTTGCCGCCCCTTCCTGCAGTGACTTTGACCCCGCCTACAGAGACCACGCAGGCGGAGACTCCGGCCGCCGCGCCTTCCCCTGGTCCGGCTCAGACCGCCACCCCGACTCCGTCGGGGTTAGCCCACGTGACCGACATCAGGTACCAGTCTGGTCCGGACTACACGAGAGTCGTGATCGACGTGGACGGCCAGGCGCCGTACACGAGTCGTTTGCTGCGGGCTGATCCGGACTTGAAGACGCCACCCAGGTTATATATCGACATCCAGAGCTCGCGCATGAGCCTCTCGCTTCCGAGTTCCGTCCCGATCCGCGACGGGCTGCTGCGGGCCGCCCGGGTGGGCCAGTATACGCTCGACACGGTGCGCGTGGTTCTGGATATTGAATCCATCGAGGGCCACAACATCTTTACCATGTACGACCCCTACCGGATCGTCATCGACGTCAGCGGGGAGAGCAAGACCCAGCCGCCGGCTCCAGGGCGAGGAACACCGCCGCCGCTCTCCCTGGCCCAGCAGCTCGGTCTCAGTGTGAAGAGGGTTGTCATCGATCCCGGACACGGCGGCAAGGATCCGGGCGCACAGGGCCCCGGGGGGCTCGCTGAAAAGCAGGTGGCGCTTGCCCTCGCCAAGAAGCTCCGCGACAAGCTGGTGAAGGAGCTCAAGCTGGAGGCCGTTCTGACCAGGGACAAAGATGTGTTTCTGCGCCTTGAGGACCGCACCGGCCTGGCCAATGCCAGGAAGGCCGACCTGTTCGTCTCCATCCACACCAATGCCAGCCGCAACAAGGAGGTGAGGGGCATCTCCACCTACATCTTGAACGTGGCCACGGATGTTGAGGCGGCAAAGCTTGCTGCCTTCGAGAACGCCATCTCAACAAAGCGGATCAGTGACCTGGAGAAGATTCTGAGCGACCTCATTCGGAACACCAAAATCAGCGAGTCAACCAGGCTTGCCCATATGGTGCAGGACGGGATGGTCCGGGCGCTTAGCGCCAAATATAGCGACGTAAAGAATCTTGGTGTCAAACAGGCGCCATTCTACGTGCTCATCGGCGCTCAGATGCCCTGCATCATGGTGGAGTGCTCGTTCATCAGCAACCGGGTCGAGGCGCAGCGACTGGCGAGTCCGGCTTATCAGGAAATGGTGGCCACCGGGATCGTGAACGGCGTTCGCACCTATATCAAGCAGATCGAAAAGGGCGCGGAGCAGGGCTAGCCCGTAGCGGGAGGTGGGGCCCCGGAATCGGAGAAGGGACGGCATGGAGAAGGAGATCAAACCCGGAGCCGTGGTGGAGTTTTTCGAAGAAAAGCGGCTCCTCTGCGCGGTATGCCTGGAGGTGAAGGACGGCCGCATCCATGTGCTCACCGAGCAGAACCGGGAGGCGAACGTTGCGATCAAACGAGTCCTCCAGGTAGACGATGAGCCGATCGGTCTCGATCAGAACCGCGCCGAGCTGCTGGCAGCACTTCAGGAGAGGGTCGCTCGGCGCCAGGACCTCATGGCCCGCGTCTCTGTGGAGGAGCTGTGGGATCTTCTCCGGGAAGAGAAGGATGGGTTCGATCCCCGACAACTTGCGGAGTTTTGCTTCAGCGAGGAGATCACCGGCGATCACACCTCGGCGGTGCTCCGGGCCGTGCTGGGCGATACCTTGTATTTCAAGCACCGGGATGGCCTGTTCTACGCCAACAGCCCGGAACGCCTGGAGCAGGTGCGGCTCCAGCTCGAGCGCCAGGCCCAGAAGGAGCGGGAGCTGGCGGAGGGCAGCGCCTGGCTCGCGGCAGTCTGGCGGGGCGAGCCGGTACCTTCGCCCGAAAACCGGGACCGCTACATCCAGTTGGTTAGGGATCTCTACCTCTACGGCCCTGAGGCCCCCAACTGCCAGCAGGCCAAGCAGATACTCAGCCTGGCGCAGATCCCACTGCCTCAGGGAGCCTTTCAGGTTCTGGTGAAGGTCGGGACCTGGAAGGAGGACGAGAATCTCTACTTTCACCGGTTCGGCATCCAGGAAGAATTCCCGGAACCGGTTCTCCGGGCCGCGGCTCGCCTTGATGAGGATCTGGCTCCTACGGTAGCCCAGGGAGCCCCGGCGGAGCGTGAGGACCTGACCTCGCTTGAGCTGATCACCATCGACGGGCCCATGACCCGAGACTACGACGACGCGTTGAGCGTGCGCCATTTGGATCAAGGGGCAGAGGTGGGCATTCATATTGCCGACGCCGCCGAGTTCATCTCCCGGAACAGTCCCCTGGACGAGGAGGCCCTGGAGCGAGCTACCTCACTCTACCTCCCGGACGGTAGAATTCCCATGCTGCCGCCCCTTCTCTCCGAAGGCATCTGCAGCCTGAGACAGGGCGAGAATCGTCTCGCCCTGAGTCTCCTTGCTCGGTTCGACGAGGATGATCGTCTTCAGGACTATCGCTTCACGCTGAGCCGGATCAAGGTGCACCGGCAGCTCACCTATAGCGGCACCGACGATCTCATGGCGACGGACGAAAGCCTGAGTTACCTTTTTCGTCTCTGCACCCGACTGCGGCGGCAGCGTATCGCCAAAGGGGCGCTTCACCTCCCACTGCCCGAGCTCCGGATCTGGGTGAATAGTAACGGCATCATCCACATCGGCAGAGCGGACCGAGAGACCCCATCCCAGGTGGTGGTCTCTGAACTCATGATCTTCGCCAACTCGCTGGCGGCGGCAGAACTGGCCGCCAGGGGGATCCCCGCCATCTACCGGAGCCAGGAAAAGCCCCAGGAGGTCATCATCGACCCCGACAGCGTCGGGGACGATCTCTACCTCAGGTATCGGCAGCGGCGATTCCTGAGTCGCGCCGAGCTGGGAATCACCCCGAGGCCCCACAGCGGTCTGGGCATGGAGGTCTATACCAGTTGGACCTCGCCCATCCGGCGTTACGTGGACCTGGTCGTGCAGCGCCAGCTCAAGAGCATGGTCCTCGGCGCGCCGCCGGTCCATGATCGCGAAGGTGTGGGAGAGATCGTGGGCAGAGTGGCCCTGCCCCAGAGCCGGGCCCAGCTCATCAAGCGTCAGTGGACGCGCTACTGGGTTTTCCGGTATCTGGAGAGAGAGCGGGTCAAGACACTGGATGCTTTGGTGCTCGACCAAGGGGTCCGCAACTACTATCTTCTCCTCCCCGAATATCTCCTCGAGGCGAGTATGCCCCTGGAGGAAGGCAGAGGGCTGAAGTCGGGCGACCACTTTCGGGCGGAGATCGTGAAGGTGGATCCGCGGGAGGAGGTGCTGAAGCTCAGAATGGGGTGAGCTGGACTTGGCAAGATGTGTGGAAGACCCCTTTTTTTGGGCGTGGGGATGGTGACACCCCGAGACGGGTTACCTGAAGTGCCTAAAGTGAAGGCCGATGCGAAGATCGGCCCTATGGCACCACCAGGTGATTTAACCTTTGGACTTCTGCGCCGCAGCGGGGGCCTGTTCTTTCCGGGATCCCGGCTGGCGGAGGTAAGCCTCGATGAACTCGTCGAGGCCTCCATCGAGGACGGCATCCACGTTCCCTTTTTCCACCTGGGTCCGATGATCCTTCACCAGCCGGTAGGGTTGGAGCACGTAAGAGCGAATCTGGCTGCCCCAGGCGATCTCCTCGAGGGAGTCATGGAGTTGCTGGAGTTTCTCCGCCCGCTTCTGCTGCTCCCGCTCATAGAGGCGGGAGCGGAGCACCTTCATGCCTAGCTCCCGGTTGCGGTGCTGCGACTTCTCGTTCTGGCACTGGACCACGATTCCGGTCGGGATATGGGTGATACGGACGGCTGAGCTCGTCTTGTTCACGTGCTGGCCGCCTGCTCCGCTCGCCCTGAAGGTGTCTACGCGGAGATCGGACTGCTTGATATCAATGACGATATCGTCCGCCACCTGCGGGTAAACGAGGACCGCGGCGAAGGAAGTGTGGCGCCTCCCGCTGGCATCGAAGGGAGAGATGCGAACCAGGCGGTGAATCCCCTTCTCCGCCTTGAGGAGTCCGTAGGCGTAACGGCCGCTTGCCGTGAAGGTGACGCTCTTGATGCCCGCCTCCTCACCCGCCTGCATGTCGATAATGTCCGTTTCGAAGCCTCGCTTTTCTGACCAGCGCAGGTACATGCGGAGGAGCATCTCGGCCCAGTCCTGGGCCTCGGTGCCGCCGGCCCCGGCGTTGATACTGACGATGGCGTCCAGGTGGTCGTCCGGGCCGCCGAGCATTTGCTCCATTTCCTGGGCGGTGATCTCAGCTTCCAGGGATGTCACCTTATGGCTGATCTCCGCAAGCTCCTGCTCGTCGTTCTCCTCGACGGCCAGCTCCAAGAGGACGGCAACGTCTTCCAGATCGCTGCTGAAACGTTTGAACCGTTCCACGGTCTCGTTGAGACCGGCCCTCTCCTTCAGGAGTTGGCGTTGCTGGTCCAGCTTGTCCCAGAAGCCGTTTTTGGCCATGATCGCCTCGATCTCCTTCAGGCGATTCGATTTCCCGTCGATGTCAAAGGTGCCCTCGGAGGGCACCCAGACGTTCTGTGAGGTCGTGAATATGGGTTTTCAGCTCTGAGCTCATGCGAGTATTCTCCTTCAGTTTCTGCTTTCATTTCCAGTGAAGCACAAATTCCAGCCTTTGTACAGGGGAGCGTGCCAGATCTGTGCCGCGGTTGCCTCACTTGCGGCGGCGAAAAAACGAGCTCCCGAAAGCGATCGCTGTCACCAGCAAACAGCTCACGGCCAACCACTCGCCGTAGCGGCAGTAGAAGGTCTCGCCTGAGCCCAGACTTAGGCTCCCGGTGAGGCTCGCCTCCTCGAAGAGGCCTGTTTCTCGAAGAATGCGGCCGCACGGGTCGATGAGGGCGGAGATGCCGGTGTTGGCGCAGCGCGCCATGGGGACGCGAAGCTCGACGCTCCGGAGCACCGCCATAGAGAGGTGCTGGTACGGGGCGCTTGTCCGGCCGAACCAGGCGTCGTTCGTGATGTTCACCAGAAGGTTGGCGCCGTGCCTTACCAGTTCGCGGCTGAGTTCCGGGAAGATGGCCTCGTAGCAGATGAGGACCCCGGGCCGAGCCGACGGCAGCGTCATCACCACTGGCCGATCACCCGAGGCAAAGTCCCCGGCAGCGTCCACCAACCGGTGGACAAAAAAGAGGATCGCCTGGAACGGCACGTACTCTCCGAAGGGAACGAGGTGCCTCTTGTCGTAGTACCCCAAGACCCGTCCGTGTCCGTCAAGCAGATAAGCTCGGTTGAAGAACTTGAGCCGGTCCCCCAGACGGCGGACGGCGGGGCTTCCAAAGAGGAGGGGGGTTCCTAGTGCCCGGACCTCCTGGATGACGCGCCTGCTCAGGTCCCCTTCAACAAGAAAGTAGAAGGGGGTTGCAGTTTCCGGCCAGATGACGAGATCGGGCCTCTCCCGCTCCACCGCCTCTCTCGTGAGACGGAGATGGCGCTCCAGGGTCTCCTGCTGGAAGGCCGGCTCCCACTTGGTCTCCTGGGGTGTATTCCCCTGGATGAGCGAGACCTTCACTGAGGGAGCGGCTGGGCGCGCTTCCAAGGCATGCAGCCGCCAGCGTCCGTAGCCGTACTGCCCCAGGATAATCGCACCGGCAAGGCTCACCCACAGGAAGAAAGGGACAAGTCTTCGCCGCCTAATCACGCTCACAAGCCCGTGGAACAGGACCACGTTCACGAGAACTAGGAGAAAGGAGAGCCCGGAGACTCCCGTGATCTCTGCGATCTGGATAAGGGGAAGAAACCGGTACTGGCTGTATCCCAGGTTCTCCCAGGGGAACCCGCTGAGGAGCCAACCCCTGCCAAGCTCGAGGGCGACCCAGAGAAAAGGGGCGACGGGGGACCACGGGATCTGACGCAGGCGAAGCCAGCTCAGTCCTGCGCAGAAAAGGCCGGGGTAGAGCGCCAGGTACGCCACCAGCAAGAAGCAGACGGCCGCGCCCACCACGAAGGGGAGGTTGCCGTAGTGGTTGACGACGAAGACGATCCAGTAAAGGAGGGTCAGCCCGTGGACCACTCCGGCAAACCAGCCGAACTTGAAGCACGCCGCAGGGCCCGAGGATTCAATGACGAGACACAGGGGAAGAAGGGCGCACCAGGCAGCCATCCCGAAGCCATAGCGAGGAAAGGAAAGGGTAAGTAGGAACCCTGAAGCACCGCTTACGAGGATCGCCTTGCGCTCAGCGTGGGAGAAGAATCGCACCATACCGAGGAGTTCCTCACCGTTGGTTCACCACATGCTTTCCCCCGCTCCGCAACTGATCATGTGCCGCATTTTTTGCTGGACACACGGGATACTGACGTTCCTCATCGTTCGAAGCAGTGGTGGCTCAGGCCTGCCGCTGTCACTTCAGAAGAAACATCATTCTCCGCAGCTCCTACCTCCTCTCTCCCGCAGCCTCACTTACGGGTAAAGACCGGGCTCCGCAAAGGGCGATTCCGTGCCGCCTTCACAGCCGATGCAGGGCTACGGACTGGCAGGGGTCTCCCGGGAGCTGTCTGGTCGGCTCTGGAGTTTCACCCGGACGGTGTGGATTTTCTGGGCATCCGCCGACTCGATGGTCATTTCAAGCGGGGCGCAGGCAACGGTCTCGTGCGGTTGGGGCATCCGACCCAGGAGGTTGATGATGAACCCGCCAACCGACTCAAAATTCCCTTCCGGGATCTGCACGCCGAGGTGCTCGGCCAGATCCTCGATATCCAGACGAGCATCCACGAGGAGGTCGCCCTCCGCAGTAGGAACGATCCGCCGCTCCTCCGTGTCGTGCTCGTCGCGGATCTCGCCGACGATCTCCTCGATGATATCCTCAATCGTCACCAACCCGGCGAAACCGCCGTACTCGTCAATGACAATGGCCATGTGGGACTTTCTGTCCCGGAGCTCCTTGAGGAGCTGGCTGATCTTTTTCGTCTCGGGAACGAAATGGGGCATGCGAAGGAGCCCCTTCAAATCCACGTGGTCCCGCGCCCATGAGGCGAGAAGGTCCTTCACATGGAGGATACCGATGATATTGTCCGCGCTGCCGCTATACACCGGAATGCGGGAATGGCCCTCCTTGATGACGAGCTGGAGTAGGTTCCCGATAGAGATATCGGAACTGGCAACGACGGCCTCGGTCCGGGGTATCATGATTTCACGGGCCGTCGTATCCCGGAAGGAGAGAATGCTCTGGATCATCTCTCCTTCGTCTTCGGTGATGACCCCCTCCTGCTCTCCGGCGTCGATGAGGTGCTGGATCTCTCGCTCGATGTCCGGATGGGAGGACTCTCTCCGGCGGCCGAAGCAGAGCATGCCGGTGAGTCTACGCCACAAGTTGGTCCCGAACCCTACTTCCAAGGATTTCTCTCGCTCCAGTTAACGGGGGCGCGCGGCGCCGCCAGCACTCTCGTGGATGCTTGCGGCCCGGAATAATTTAATTTTAACTGCCGGTTTTTGGCTTTGTCAAATCCTGGGGGTTACGAGCGGAAGACCGGTAGGCGAGGATCTTGAAAACCAGTTTTGCGGCGAGGAAGTCGGGCGCGACATTCCCCGAATGGGGGCAGAGTTCCATGAGGTCCGCTCCCACGAGGCGTTTCCTCTCGCACACGAGTCGAACGAGGTCGAGGATCTCGTACCAGTGGAGACCTCCCGGTTCAGGGGTGCCTACGGCCGGCATCTCGGCGGGATCGAGGACGTCTAGATCGATGGTGAGATATACCTGAGGGCCCAGGTGATCGAGGACCTCTTCCTGCCACCCGCTAGGCCGCCTCCGGATGTCGCCGGCATAGAACACGGGAAGGTTCCGCTCCTTCAGCCAACGATACTCCTCCACGCTCAGGGCGCGAATACCCACGGAGACAAGGGAGCCATGCCGGCTTGCGAGGCGCATGACGCAGGCGTTGGAGTACTTGGTACCCTGGTAGGTCTCCCGCAGGTCTCCATGGGCATCGAGATGAAGGATGGACAGGGCGTCGGTCCTCGCGGCTACTGCCTGGATGAGCCCGAGGGAGAGGAGGTGTTCTCCGCCAAGCATGAAGGGAAAGAGACCTGCATCCAGAACCCTCTCTCCCAGGGAACGGATCCGTGCCACCATAGCCATGGGACCGGCCGCTTCCACTTCCACCTCATCGAGAGTCGCGATGCCGAGATCCCCCATCTCCCGACCGGTCTCCTCGTCGAAGAGTTCGAGCTGCTGGGAGGCGCGAATGATGGCAGCCGGCCCCTGGCGCGTGCCGGGAAAATAGGTAGTGGTGGCGTCGTAGGGGACGGGCATGACGAGGGCCTTGGCGCTCGTGAGGTCTCTTGCTGCGGCAGCAGACCCGCCGAATGCGGCTGCACCGGTGGCGAAGGGGAGGGACACGGGGTCGCCGGGATGATGAGGTGTCATCATGGGACAGGTCTATTATAGAGTTTCAAGTCGCCGCGAGCGTGGTTCTCGTCTTTCCTGAAGCGGTTTCTGGCGGTCGATCCCCAATGACAGCGACGAGTCGACTGTTGTGTGTCCTGAGAACCTTCCGGCCGCTACGCTGGCACCGAGCTTTGCCGAAGCGAGACCGGCCCGACAGCCAAGTCGACTGTTTACAGGAGACCGTAGGGCGCGTCTCACCACCCGCCACATCTTAGGGGCTTCAGCAGGGCTCGACGCGGAATCGGTCCTGCTGAACGATGCGGGCTGTGGCTCGGACGTTTTTCGGAAACTCCAGGCCACGGTCAAGCACCTTGGTTTCGCTCTTCTCTACTGCGAACATTTTCTCCACGTAGGCAATGGCCCGGTGGGCGTCAAAGTCCTTGCAGGAAAACATGTCCAGGCTGAGATAGCCCTTTTCCGGGAAGGTGTGAATGCTGATATGGCTCTCCGCGATCAGGACAAAGCCCGAAACGCCCCAATCCTCCGGCTTCTTGGCCCCGTCATAACGAAAGACGTAGGGGGGCATGATTTTGGTCATACCCATATGGGCTGGGTACTCACTGAGGAAATTGTAAATGAGGGACAAATCCTCAAGGCGGCTCCGGTCGCAGCCATAGCCGTCAACCATAAGGTGCATACCAAAACCGTATTCAGGCTTTCTCAATTTGGTCACCTCCTTGCCCTGTTTAAGTGGGTCACCCCGGCACCTTCAGATACCTCCCCCCAGCTGTCCTCAGAACACTGGCGGTGACACGATCCAGAGGATCCTGGCCACCACCTTTCCCGTGTTTTGCAGCCGGTGTTCCCGGTCGGAAGAGAAGTAGAAGCAGTCCCCTTTCCGCATCCGATACGGCATCTTGTCGATCCAAAGTGTCACCTTTCCCTGCAGCAAGAAGCCGAATTCCTCGCCCTCGTGAGGCGCGTGAGTCTCCGTGTAGCTTCCCGGCTCCAGGCTCACCAGAACCGGATCCATGATCCGACTCTGAGCGCTGGGAACGAGCACCTCAACCGTCATCTCCTCGGTGGAGGCGGAGCTGAGAACCCGTGCCTTCCTGTCGAAGAGGACACGCTCATGTTTCACGTCGCGGAAAAAATCTGCGAGCTCCTCCCCAAGGACGTCGACAATCCCCTTGAGCGTTGCGATCGAAGGCGATGTGAGATCCCGCTCCAGTTGGCTGAGAAACCCCTTGGTAAGATACGTGCGATTCGCAAGCTCTTCCAACGTGAGGTTGTTCGCCTTGCGCAACCTCCTGATCTTTTCCCCTATCTTAAGACCTGCCTCCATGGTTCACAATCACTAAACAGAAAGTTTAGCCAAAGTTTGCTCTTTCTAATTTCTGGCGTCCTTTTTGTCAAGGTTTTTTTTGACCTGCCGCGAAATTCGTTGATTAGGGTTTCATGTAGCTCATGAGAGGAGCAAAAGGAGCGAAAAGCGACTGCCCAAACACAACCGCCAGATCCCGCGCCCGAGCCTCAGCCTGTCGGGCGGGAGGTGACAACAGGCCGATGCGGGCCAAAGCCCGGAAATCCATAGCTTGCCGTCGTCGGCAGCGACAGCCCAGGTCAGGTGAAAGGGACCTCGGCTACAGGCGGGCCGGGCATTCCTGGGGGGAGCAGGGGTGAGAGAGGCAAGAAGGACGCAGCGAGACGAACTCTGCGACAAGTCTTAAGGTCAAGGGGAAAGAGCGGGTAGAGCGAGCGGAGCGGATCCACTTCGCAGGCCGTTAAACAACCCCACGAACTCGCCAACACGCGCACTTCGTTTGCCAGGTGAGAGAACGAGGCCGGGTAATCTGCTCGGCAAGGCCGCATAGTCGGGCCATGAATAAGGTTGAAGTGGTGCGGCCCTTCGCGGAGCGGCGGTACAATGTTTGGGAGGCATTCCCGCGGACCAAAGAGTTAAGAGGTGACTCCAGATGCCCTTGCTTCGCAGATTCCCCGGCCTGCCGTGACGTTCCGCCTCCGTCCCCAAAAGACAGGTTTTTCAACAACCTGCCAGATCCGGCCTCGTCGGGTAGAAGAGTTCTTCTTAGTGGTGGGACGGCGGCGCAGTCGCCAGCGGCAGAGCGATGTCGTTGGCGGTTTCGTCGGTAATGCACACCTGGTTGCCGCCGTTATGTTTTGCCCGGTACAAGGAGATGTCGGCGCTACGGAGCAAACGTTGCACATTCTCTTCGATGGCATCAAGGGGGCCGCGAAGCCGGGCCATGCCGACGCTGATGGTGGTGGGAACGAGGTGGCAGTCGCTGTAGCGGCTCCGCAGCCGTTCCGCCACGAGGAGGGCCTGCTGCCGATTGGCATGGGGAATGATTACGGCAAACTCGTCACCGCCGTAGCGGTATCCAGAATCGACATTCTTCCTGATGTGAAGGCTGACGATCCTTGCCAGCTCCGTCAGCGCATCGTCACCACGCTGGTGACCGTGCTGGTCATTGTACTCTTTGAAACTATCGATATCGATGATGAGAAGGTAGAGGTCGTAATTCTGCCGTGAAGCCCGAACCGCTTCGCTCCGCAAGGTCTCATCGAAGTGACGGCGGTTGTACAGTCCGGTCAGGCCGTCCCGGACGGAAAGCCGTTTGAGCTGTTCCCGCAAGCTTCGTTCGCGGATGATGCGGTTGATCTTCGCTTCCAGCTCGTTAACGTTGAACGGTTTGGAAATGAAATCGCTCGCCCCGGCCTCGATGACATCGGTGTACTTGTACTTGTTGTGATAGCCGGTGAAAGCGATCACATCCAAATCCTTGAAACCCTTGTGGATACGCCTGATCAACTCCAAGCCGTCCATGCGAGGCATGTTGATATCGGTGATGACGATGTCGAAGCTGTTCTCGCTGAGCTGGTCCAAGGCCTCAACGCCGTCCGCGGCGGTGACGCTGGTATGGCCCATGCGCGTGATGAGCTCATGGAGCAAGTCCCGAAGGTCCTTGTCATCATCAACGCTCAGGATGGAGCACTGCATGTGCGCTTCCTGGTCCACGGGTACCTCTTCTTAGATTAGCGGTTTCTTATACCACGAATTGCCCCGTATTTCAATGATCGCACACCTGGCGGAAGCCCGGCCTTGAGAATCATGCCATGCCAACCCAAGCTCCTCCCCTGTTCCTTCGACCACTCTTCGGCTGAAAGGCGACGGCCTGGTTCGACGGCTCCCGCCATTCCGGTTGACCCATGCCATGGAATTCTGCTAAGAGAACGTCGTATCGGCCAAGGCGAGATTTCTACACCGAGATCGGACAGCCCCATGATGGCAAAGATCGCCGTCATTTACAAGCGGAATGAGTCGCTCGCGGCCCAGCTCGGGCTTGAGATGAAGCGCTGGTTGGAGGAGCGGGGCGTGGCGGTGTACCTCCGGGAGAACGTGGCCCGTCACCTGCCGGGCGAGGCCGCGGAGGAGCCGCCCCTCCACATAGCGCCAGAAAGCATGGCGGTTGCGGTGCTCGGGGGCGACGGCACCTTTCTCAGTGTCGCCCGCCTCGTCGGCGACCTTCCTGTTCCTCTTCTCGGGATCAATATCGGCGGCGGTATGGGCTTCCTGACCGAGGTGAACCTCAGGGATCGCTATGTGCTCCTTGAGGAGATTCTGGCGCGACGCTATGAGGTCGAGGAGCGCATGCGCCTCCGAGCCGCGCTCACGAGGGGCGGTGAGACTGTTGCCCCCATCACCGTTCTGAACGACGTGGTGATCAACAAGGCGGCGCTAGCCCGCATCATCGAGCTAGAGGTCTCCATTGACGGCTGCTACTTCACCACCTATCGGGCCGACGGTCTCATCGTCTCGACTCCCACAGGCTCGACCGCTTACAACCTTGCCGCCGGCGGTCCAATTGTCTTTCCCACCGCCCGCGCCATCATCCTCACGCCTATCTGCTCCTTCTCCCTGAGCAACCGGCCGCTCGTCTTACCCGGCACGGCCCGGGTGGAGATGAAGGTGCGCACCAAGGGGATGGAGACCACTCTCACCGGAGACGGTCAGGTAGGACAGCAGGTCCTTCCCGGCGACGTGGTGACCGTACAGCAAGCGCCCCATCCCCAGCGGCTCATCAAGTCCCGACAAGAAGACTATTTCAGCATCTTGCGGAACAAGCTCAAGTATGGAGAGGTATAGCCTCTCCCCCCTTCACCGGTGGGCGGCCTGGACCAGGGCCCGGGAACCGGGCGAGCTACTCCTCCTGTCGGCGTCGAGGCGCCCTGTTTCATGCGGCTTGGCGCCGTGAAAAACCCCTTGCGAAAGCCGGGGGGCTGTGGTAGCTGTTAGCACCTTTCGCCGCGGAAGGATGAAGATGGGCCGTCGAAATAGAGCAGGACAGGGCTAGATGGCTGAAATCGCTCCCCTTAGAGGATACCGGTATAATCAGAAGGTAGTACCCGATCTTGCCTCCGTGGTTACCCCTCCCTATGACGTCATTTCCTCCGCCGAGCAGGACGCGTACCACCGCCGGCACCCCTACAACATGATCCGCCTGATCCTCGGCAAGAAAGACCCGGGCGACACGGAAGAATACAACTGGTTCACCCGGGCGGCTGAGACGCTCAGAGGCTGGCGGGAGCAAGAGGTCCTCCTTCGGGACCCGCAGCCGGCGATCTATGACTACGAAATCGACTACCACGAACCATCCAGCCTCTCCAAGACCAGGCACGGCTTTATCTGCCTGGTGCGGCTCCAGGAT
>Ga0187776_10000351_pt1 | contig 22411 bp, 21 predicted proteins | sample 0216_BV02_MP12_2_FD_132426 | JGI IMG/M metagenome (GOLD analysis project Ga0187776, IMG submission 132426) | Tropical peat soil microbial communities from peatlands in Department of Meta, Colombia - 0216_BV02_MP12_20_MG | ecosystem: Environmental > Terrestrial > Soil > Wetlands > Peat | place...
ATGCTGCCGACCAGCGCCTCGCGTGGTCTACCTGCAAGTTCGCAGAAGGCGTCATTTGCATAAGTGATGAGCCCGGAACTGTCGCGCCGTACGATGATGTCACCTTGCGCTGCCAGCAAACTGCGCGCCCGCTCTTCCGTCTCGCGTAGCTCCCAATTGCGGTCGGACAGCTCTTCAATGCGCGCTTCCATTGCGCGCATTGTTGCAGTCGAGCGGCTATGTGTTGAGAAAAATGCAATGGCGGCCCAAATAGCAATGATCAAAGCGCCGGCGCCAACGGCGTAACTTACGGGATCAGAAGCCGCGCTCTGTATTCGCACGCCGGCAATAAAACCGGCGGCCATTGCGATGGTCGCGGCGGCCAAAGGAGCGACCAAGCGAGCCACCGTGCACGGCAGCATCATCGTGCGGCCGCGTGGCTCTGTTTTGACAGGTATGCCGGTCGATTGTGAATTGGCTCGCATGGGATCCAGGGTCGTCTGGCCCGACGTGGCCGCACGCGCCGGTGCCCTCGACAATGGCCATTTGGCGCCCCGAATCTTGCAATTTTATTCCGCCTTATCTGCGCGCTGCCCGTTCGCGCGAACATGGTAAATGCGAAGTTAAGGAGCGGTTGTTCACAGCTCACGCCGCGCGGCGCACGTCGTCAGCAAGGGCGCGATAAGACAAAGCTTCGGCCAGGTGCACGCGGCCCACGCGATCGGCAGCGTCGAGGTCAGCAAGCGTGCGCGCGACGCGCAACACGCGATGGTAGCCGCGTGCCGACAGGCGCATCGCATCAGCGGCATCGCGCAGCAGCGCCAGCCCGGCCGATTCGGTACGTGCCACTTCCTCCAGTGCCGGACCGTTCACTTGCGCGTTTGTGCGCACGCCGTTTAGGGCCATCGTTGCGTAACGCTCGGCCTGAATGTCGCGGGCGCGCGCAACGCGAGCCGCGATTTCGCGGCTGCCTTCGCTCGGCGGCGGCAGAATCAAGTCCGCGGCAGTCACGGCCGGCACTTCGATGTGCAGATCAATGCGGTCGAGAAACGGGCCGGATAGCCGGCTTTGATATTCGACTGCGCAACGAAGATTTTCCCCGCGCTTGCAGGTGAAACCGGGATCGCTGGCGCGCCCGCAGCGGCAGGGATTCATCGCGGCGACCAGCATGAAACGCGCCGGATAGGTGATGCGGTGATTGGCGCGCGCAATGGCGACCTCTCCGCTTTCCAGTGGCTGCCGCAGCGAATCGAGCACCTGGCCGGAGAATTCCGGCAGCTCGTCGAGAAACAGGACACCGTTATGCGCAAGCGAGATTTCACCGGGCCGCGCTCGCAGGCCGCCGCCGACCAAGGCGGGCATGGATGCGGAATGATGCGGGGCGCGGAACGGCCTGCGGTTGGTCAGCGCGCCGCCTTCGATGACGCCTGCGACCGAGGCAATCATCGAGACTTCGAGCAATTCCGCCGGCGATAGCGGCGGAAGAATTGTCGGCAATCGCGCCGCCAACATCGACTTGCCGGCGCCCGGCGGACCCACCATGAGCAGGTTGTGTCCGCCGGCAGCGGCAACTTCGAGCGCGCGCTTGGCGCTTTCCTGACCTTTGATGTCTGAGAGATCGACCGGAGGGCCATCGACCGCGCGGATTTTCGGTTGCGGGCGTGCCAGCATTTGCGTGCCCTTGAAGTGATTGGCGAGCTGGATCAGCGACTGCGCGGCGACAATTTCAATTTCCGGACTGGCCCAGGCTGCTTCGGGTCCGCACGCGCCTGGGCAAATCAGTCCCTGACCTCGCCCGTTGGCACTGATTGCCGCCGGGAGCACGCCTGCAACTGCGGCGATCGATCCATCGAGTCCCAGTTCACCCAGTACCGTGAAGCTGTTGAGCGCGTCGTGCGGCATAGCGCCGATGGCTGCCATCAGCCCAAGAGCGATCGGAAGATCGTAGTGACTGCCTTCCTTCGGCAGGTCAGCCGGAGCAAGATTGACTGTGATGCGCCGCGCGGGAAGCGCGAGACCAGAGGCAATCAGCGCGGCGCGCACGCGCTCCTTAGCTTCTGACACCGCCTTGTCAGGCAAGCCGACGATATTGAAAGCGGGCAAGCCCGGCGCGACCTGTACCTGCACGTCGAACTGCGCGGGCCTCTATGCCTTCGAACGCCACCGTGGCTACGCGCTGGACCATGCGGTTGGTCTATTCATTCCCACTTGCCCACCTGGTACAGCGGGGCTGCTTTTGATCCAGCGCGCTCCGGGGAGTGCCTCGGTGTTCTCCCTGAGCTATCGCTGCCGCGGTGAACCTAGATTGCTATATTGCGGGCACGCGTCCTCTAAATAGGGGATTATGCTGACCGCAAGGGATGCAAGGGACTGAATGATTCTCGGCATGACCACCAAGCGCTGTCTCGCCTCCACGCTTGTGTTGGGGGTGCTGGCGACAGCGGCCTCGGCGCAAGAGCTCAAGCCGTGGAAGCACGGCGTGATCGAGCCGAAGGGCGACGCCGGGTTCATGTTGATGGTCGGCCAGCGCGACTTCGCCTCCAGCCGCGGCCTGAAGCTGGAAATTGTTCCGATGAAAAACGGCGCGACCGCGCACAAGGCGTTGTTGGCGGGCGAACTCGACAGCATTGAATCAAGTCCGGGTGCCGCCATCCTTGCCGGCGCGCGGGGCGCTGACATCAAGATTGTGGGGTGCGACTGGCCAGGCGTGCCGCACGGACTGATGGTGAAATCGACCATCAGCAAAGTGGAGGATCTCAAGGGCAAGACAATCGCGGTAGCAGCGCCCGGCTCGCTGCCCAATCTGCTGATCAATGCGATCCTCGAGCAACACAAGATTCCTGCGTCAGAAGTGCGATTTGCAAATCTCGGCGGCGATCTTGATCGGTTCAAGGCGCTGACGGCCGGTGTCGCCGATGCGGGCATCGTCGCCAGCGAATTCATGGCGGTCGCGCCGAAGGACCTCAAGATGCTGGTCAGAGGGCACGAAGCACTGCCGAACTATGTCCGGCTGTGCCTGACGATGACAGGCAAGACAATTTCCGAACGCCGCGCCGACGCGATTAATTTTGTGGCTGCTCAGGTCGATGCCTTGAGATTTGCCCTTACTCACCGCGACGACACGATCAAACTCACGCAGGACAGCATCCATGCCAAGCCGGACGATCCGCGCCCGGCTTATGCTTTTGACGATACTCTGAAGCAAGGGGCAATCGATCCGGAAATCACTTTGCCCCTCGACAAGCTGGATTGGCTGCAAAATGAACTGGTGAAAGCCGGCAATCTGAAGACGCCGATTGATCTCGGCAAAATCACCGCGCCGGATATTCGCGCCGAAGCGCTCAAGCTAGCAAAATAATCAGACTTTCACCGATGCCATTATCCCGGCCGGGAAAATCTCGTCAGGTCTTGCCAGACGGTGCGCAATGCCTTGTTCGTGCGCGTAGCGTAAAAATAATTCTAGTGTCGGACGATTTGCCTCGATGCCGTATGGAAACGGATCGGCACCGAAAATCTGTTGCATGCGTACGGCGTAGTTGGCCAGCCACGGTATGGGATAGCGCGACACCGCAGGATCGAGAATGCGCTCAAGGCTGCGGCGTTTCGATTCCTCAAAGGCGTTAAACAGGTTGCGCGCGACCCAGGGCTTGCCTTCAAGGATCGACTTGCGCAGCGCAACCACGTGCATGATCGGGTAGACGTGCGTCTGTTCGTAGTACCGTTGTTCTATCGCTTCGTAATCGGGGAAAAGGCGCACCACGTCCGGATGTTTTTCACGAAATGAATTCGGCGGGCGGGCAATAATGACGCAATCAAGCTCACCTCCTGCAATCATGCCGCTCAGCGTTTTTTCGGGCATGCTGGTGAGCCGCACGCCCTTTGGCAGCGACAGCTCGACCTTTTCGATGCGGCCGGCTTCGTTGGTGCCGGCCTGCACCCAGTCGATCTCCGAGAGCGGCACACCACCCTCGTGCATCAGCCAGCCGCGCATGTAGACCGCAGCAGTGTGCGCCCACTCCGGCACGCCAATGCGTTTGCCGCGCAGGTCCTTTGCGGTTTTGATGCCGGCCTTGCGGTTCACATAAAAGGACGCGAAGCGAAACAGGCGCGAGGCATAAACCGGCAGGCCGATGATATCGGAATCCTTGCGTGTGACCTGGGCCGTAAACTTGGCGAAGGACAGCTCGGAAACATCCCATTCGCGATTGAAAGTGAAGCGCGAGAAAATCTCATGATGACCGAGGGTAAGCCAATTTGCCTCGATGCCTTCCGCGCGGACCAGCCCGAGCCGGAAGTCACGAAAGTGGTCGTAGTCGGTCGTGGCGATCGTAATGGAGACGGCCATGCTACTATCGGGTCTTCCGCTTCGCTTCGATCTTGTCCCAGATCAGCGCTGCGACATCGGGGCCGCCGAGCTCTTTGATCGCGCGAATTCCGGTGGGCGACGTGACGTTGATCTCGGTGAGATAGCCGTCGATCACGTCGATGCCGACAAACAACAAGCCACGCTCACGCAGCGCCGGCCCGATGCGCTTGCAGATTTCAGTTTCGCGTTTTGTCAGTTCGGTTGCCGCCGGCACTCCGCCGCGCACCATGTTGGACCGTAAGTCGTCCGCCGCGGGAATTCGATTGATCGCGCCAGCATATTCGCCATCAACGAGAATGATGCGCTTGTCGCCTCGCTTGATGTTGGGCAGAAATTTCTGCACCACCCATTGCTCGCGAAAGGTGGTCGAGAACAGATCGTATAGCGAGCCAAAATTGAGGTCTTCGCGCGCCAGGCGGAACACCGCTTCGCCGCCTTTGCCGTAGAGCGGCTTCATCACGATATCGCCGTGTTCGGCGCGAAATGCCTTTATTTCGGCGAGGTCGCGCGACACCAGCGTGGGCGGCATCAGATCGGGAAACTCTGTAACGAAGACTTTTTCCGGCGCATTGCGCACCTGCGCCGGATCGTTAACGACCAGTGTCTTGGGATGGATGCGCTCGAGTAGGTGTGTCGTAGTGACGTAGGCGAGGTCGAAAGGCGGGTCCTGCCGCAGGAGCACTACATCAAATTCTGCGACGTCCGCCCGCTTCGGCGTACCTAATGTAAAATGATCGCCGGCCTTGTCACGGACGCTCAGGGCTTCGACATGGGCAAACAGCCGGCCATTGAGCAAAGCCAGCCGGTCCGGAGTGTAATATGAGAGATGATGGCCGCGTTTTTGGGCCTCCAGAAGCAGCGCGAAAGTTGAGTCGCCCTTGATGTTGATCCGCTGGATCGGATCCATTTGCACCGCGATTTTCAGGCTCATGACTACCTATGGACGAATAAAGCGTTAACACATTATCCGCACTATACCCGCTTCGGGACTGATGTTGCACGGGCGGGGGCCCCTACTGGTGAATCTGCCAAAGCTTTCGATAGCCGCCAGGCTTTATGCAATTTTCGCATTGATGGCCGCCGCCACCGTAGCCCTGTCGGTGACCGCGGTGTCGAACGCGCGCCAACATGCGGCGCTCACCGACGATTTTGAATCCGCAAATGCCGGCAGCTGGAATGTCGAACGCATCAATGGGCTGATCTATGCCTCGGTCATGGACTTGCGCGGCATCTTTATGTCGGAGGACGGCGCCCAGGCTGCCAGGTATGCCGACTCGCTGAGCAAGGTCACGGACCAGATCAGCGGCGTGATCGGCGATTGGCAGCGCAGCGTCCGCAACAGCGATGCGCTGGCATTCAGCAATTTCGCGGTCCGCATCAATGGTTATCAGGATTCCCTATACGCGCTGGCGCCCATTGCAAAGAAATCGGGCGCGCAGGCCGCGCGCGAATGGGCTGAGAAGAACAAGCCTGAACAAGTGCGTGCCGAGCTGAGCAAGGATCTGGCGGCTCTGAGTCAGCACTACAGTGACACGGCCAGCCAGATTTACACGCAGATAGACGAAGGCATCGACCGCACCGCCCTGATGCTGACTGTACTCGCCTGTCTTGCAGTCGCTCTCGCCATTGCCGGCACGGCGATCATCGCGCGTAGCGTCGTCAGACCGATCACTGCGATCACCAGCATAACTCAGGCGGTTGCCAGCGGCAACGCGTCGATTGCCATTCCCTTCAGCGATCGCAGCGATGAAATCGGCGCATTGGCGCGTTCGATCAGCGTGTTCCAGAACGCGATGCGGACGAACGAGGATCTCAACCGCACCGTGCTCAACGATGCCAATCTGCGCGCGCGCCGCCAGGAGCAGATGTCAAACGAGATTTCGAATTTTTCCGCCGAAGTGGAAGCGACCCTGGCCGAGCTCGGACGTATTTCCGATGAGATGTTGTCAGCCTCGACGCAACTGGCTGCTGCCGCCGACAACGCTACGAGCAAGACGTCGCGGGCCGAAGGGGCATCGGCGGAAGCTTCGTCCAATGTGCGCGACATTGCGTCGGCTGCGGATGAACTATCGGCTTCCGTCAACGAGATTGATCGGCAGGTCGCGCAATCCAATGCGATTGCCACCAAGGCGGTGAACGAGGTCGAGTCGACGAATATTGCGGTCAAGGAATTGGATGAAGCTGCCGCCCGCATCGGCGACGTGGTCAAGCTCATTACCGATATCGCCGAGCAAACCAATCTGCTTGCGCTCAACGCCACCATCGAAGCCGCGCGCGCCGGCGAGGCCGGCCGCGGATTTGCCGTGGTCGCCGGCGAAGTGAAGGCGCTCGCCGGACAGACCAGCCGGGCCACGGAGGAAATTGGTTCGCAGATTGCCGGCATGCAACGCGCAACACAGCGCTCGATCGCGGCTATTACGGGCATCGAACACACAATCCGCGAAATCGGAAACATCAGTGGTGCTATCGCCGCGGCGGTCACCGAGCAGGGAGCCGCCACTCAGGAAATCGCTCGTGGCGTGGAAATCGCCGCGAAACGGACGGTCGAAACTGCAAAAGAAGTCAATCTTATGGGCGCGGCCACCCAGGACACGCGCGCGAGCGCGGCCACGGTAAAGGTGGTCGCCGACGATCTCGGCAGAGTTGCAAACCGCATCCGCGCCCAGGTCGATCATTTTTTCCAGCGGCTGAGCGCCTGATTCTCAAACTTCGAATGCAGCCGGAATGTGCCGGGGCATTTTCCCCGGAGCCACGAGGATTGCGTCGAAACGTATGTCGCGGATCGTTGCGTCCGGATTTGTCGCCAACCAAACGTCGGCGGCGGCTGCGATCCGCCGGCGCTGCCGTTCATTGACGGACTCTGCAGCCTCATCGAGGCTGGCGCGGGCCTTCACTTCTGCGAATACCAGAAGTTGGCGCCGGCGCGCGACGATATCGATCTCGCCGAGCGGGCTTCGCCAACGCCGCGCCAGGATGCGGAATCCCTTCGCGATCAGAAGAAATGCGGCACGGCTCTCAGCCGAGATACCGACGCGAAATGCTGCTTGACGCTCGGGTCGCGGCGCAGGTTTCAGCGGGCGCGGCCGGCGATCATTTATCATCATCATTGTCCGCTTTGGCGAGTCCAAGAGCGCGCCGATAGATCTCGCGACGCGGGCGGCCGGTGGCGAGTGCTACTTCGGCAACCGCATCCTTGACAGAGGCCCGCGTAAACGCTCGGCGGAGCAACTCGTCGAGATCGTCGGTTCCTTTTTCATCGTCGCCGGGCGGCGCCACCACGATCACGAACTCCCCGCGTTTTTCTGCTCCCCCGGCGTATTCGTGCGCTAACGAAACAAGATCGCCGCGCTTTATTTCTTCGTGCAATTTTGTGAGTTCGCGACAGACTGCTGCCATTCGCGGTCCAAAGGCAGCGGCAAGATCGGCCAATGTTGCCGCGACGCGCGATCCACTTTCGAAAAACACCACGGTTGCCGGAATGCCTGCGAGCGAGGCGATGCGTTTTTGCCGTGCAACCTGTTTCGGCGGCAGGAAGCCTTCGAAAAAGAAACGATCTGTCGGTAGCGCCGCAACGGACAATCCGGCCAGTACGGCTGACGCGCCAGGTATGGCGGTGACGGCATGCCCGGCCGCGCAGGCGGCGCGCACCAATTTGTAGCCGGGGTCCGAAATCAGCGGTGTGCCGGCATCCGAAACCAGCGCCACAGCTTGGCCATCGGCGAGACGGGCAAGCAGCTTGGGCCGTGCCTCCGCGGCGTTGTGCTCGTGATAAGGCGTTAGCGGCGTCGCGATGCCAAAGCGCTCGGTCAACTTGCGTGTAATGCGGGTATCTTCGCAGGCGATGACATCAACGCCCGCCAGAAGTTCCAGTGCACGCAAGGTGATGTCGCCCAGGTTCCCGATTGGCGTTGCGACGAGATAAAGTCCGGGCGCGGCCTTGGCGGCCTCGATCATATCGCCGAACGGCGAAAAGTGGCGCGGCCGCTCTTTGTTTTCGCTTGCCATAATTCGCACTCTAGACGGCGACGCGCGGAACGTCATGGTCATAGATTCCGGGTTTTTGCATGGTCTTAACTTTTGCGCGACAAATCCGGCGATACCGGTTACGACATGAGACATAAAGCTGTCGCATGGGGAGCGACCATGTCGGATCGGTTGCGGGACGAAGGGGCATCAGTGCACGCGCGCATCCTGTTGTTGGTTGGCGCAGCGGCAATGGTGCTTGCGGCCTGTGCCGGCGGTCAGTTTACGGGCAATGAGACTTTGCAGCCAGCGACTCAGGCGGCCGTCAGTCCTGTCGGAGAAGGCCAGGTTCGCGTCGCTTTAGTCCTGCCATTGTCCGCCCAAGGCAATGCCGCAGTTGCGGCACAGTCAATGCGCAACGCCGCCGAAATGGCGCTCGCGGAATTCAAAAGTCCCAATGTGCAGCTGCTGGTGAAGGATGACGGTGGCACGCCGCAAGGTGCGCAAGCGGCTGCCCAGCAGGCGATGTCCGAAGGCGCGGAAATCATTGTCGGTCCGTTGTTCGCGCAATCGGTGAGCGCAGTCGGGCAGGTGGCGCGTGCACGCAATATTCCGGTGATCGCGTTTTCCACGGACGCCAGCGTAGCCACGCGCGGCGTCTATCTGTTGAGCTTCCTGCCGGAAACCGATGTAAGACGCATTGTCGAATTCGCCGCTTCCCGCGGCAAACGCTCATTTGCGGCGTTGCTGCCGGACAATGCCTACGGTGCAGTGGTGGAAGCCGCCTTCCAGCAGGAAGTCGCGCGCCGCGGCGGTCGTGTTGTGGTGCTGGAAAAATATCCAATCGATGCAAACCGGATGAACGAGGCCGTCCGTCGCGTGGCGCAGGCTGCAAATCAGGTCGACAGTATCTTCATTCCCGACGGTGCCGACGCCGTACCGCAAGTGGCGCAGGCACTCTCCGCCAACGGCGTGAACGTCAAGCGGGTGCAATTGCTCGGCACCGGGCTCTGGGATGACCCGCGTGTTTTCTCGACGCCGGCCCTCGACGGTGGCTGGTACGCGGCGCCTGAGTCAGCCGGTTTCCGTAATTTCTCAGCGCGCTATCGTGGCCGTTACGGACAAGATCCGGTGCGCACGGCGACTCTCGCTTATGATGCGGTGGCGCTGGTCGCTGCGCTTGTGAAAACGCAAGGCCTGCAGCGCTTCAGCGAAACGGTACTGACCAATTCATCTGGGTTTGCCGGAATCGATGGTGTTTTCCGCTTCCGACCCGAGGGCACCAACGAACGCGGGCTCGCCGTGCTACGCGTGGCGCCTACCGGCGGGCAGGTGATCAGTCCGGCTCCGCGCTCGTTCCAGTCGGGAACCTGACGTCAGGCTGCGAGATCCGCGACCACTGCGTCGAGCAGCGGGAATCCGCTTTGCGTTACGCGCAAACGGCCGTCGGCGGTTGTTTCCACCGCGCCCTCCTCGCGCATGATCGCAATGCGTCTGGCATCAAGCGTGCGGCCGGAGATCGCGCTGTAGCGGTCAAGGTCAATGCCTTCGGCGAGCCGCAAGCCCATGAGCAGATATTCGTCGGCGATTTCGCCGGGCGTGAGCTTTTCCGCAACGGTCAGTCCGGTGCCGTCTTTTTCCACGCGCATCAGCCAGGCCTCGGGCCGTTTCTCGGTTTCCGTCGCGAGGCGCCGCCCGTCGATGGTGAGACGTCCGTGCGCGCCGGGACCGATCCCGGCATAGTCGTGCCCGCGCCAATAGACCAGATTGTGCCGGCACTCCGCGCCCGGCCGGGCATGATTTGAAATTTCGTACGCCGGCAGGCCGGCATCGGTGCAAATCATTTGCGTCAGGTCATAAAGATCGCGCGCAAGATCGTCATCGGGAATTTTAAGTCTACCGGCCTTGTGCAGACCGAAAAACGGTGTGTCCGGCTCGATGGTCAGTTGATAGAGCGACAGATGCTCGGCCGCCTCTGCGATGGCGCGCTTGAGCTCGGTCGCCCAGGCGCCGGTTGTTTGCCGCGGCCGTGCGTAGATCAGATCGAACGAGTAGCGGTCAAAAATCGAACGGGCAACCGCGACTGCAGCGAGCGCCTCTTGCGCGCTGTGCAGGCGGCCAAGCTCCTTCAAGGCAGAGTCATCGAGCGATTGCACGCCGAGCGATACGCGGTTGACACCGGCCGAGCGATATCCGCGAAAACGCATTGCCTCCACGCTGGTAGGGTTTGCCTCCAAGGTCACTTCGACATCCGGGGCGATGGTCCAGTGGCTTCCGATGCAATCAAGGATGGCCTGTACCGACGACGGCCGCATCAGTGATGGCGTGCCGCCGCCGAAGAATATGCTCGATACGGTGCGGCCAGGTACCCGCGCGGCGGTGGCGGCGATTTCGGTTTGGTAGGCGCGCACAAAACGCGACTCGTCGATACCGCCCTGGCGCACGTGGCTGTTGAAATCGCAATAGGGGCACTTCGACAGGCAGAATGGCCAATGCACATAGACAGCGAATGGTGTCGTTAAGCTCATGTTAAGCATCATAAGGCGCACCGCATGCGGCAGCCAGCGTACAGGCGCGATCGGGGCGACAGTTGATTAAAATTTTAGCGATCAGGAACAAGCTCAGCGCGTAGACAGACACGCTTCCGCCAGCTTCATGAAGGCACGCGCGCGATGTGAAAGCCCCAGGCCCTTTGGGGGCAGACCGTGCTTTTCCTCCGCGCTCATTTCGGCAAAAGTACGGTCAAATCCGTCAGGCTTGAAGAGCGGATCGTAGCCAAAACCTTTATCGCCGCGTGGCGGCCAGACGGCGACCCCGTCCACGCGACCCTCGAATTCTTCAACGTGACCGTCGGGCCAGGCGAGGCACAGCGCCGCGATAAAATGCGCGCGCCTTTCTTCGGGGGTTTTGGCGCCGCGTTCGACCAGCAGTGTTTGAATGCGATTCATCGCCGCGCGAAAATCCTTATCCGGTCCCGCCCAACGCGCCGAGTGAACGCCGGGCTCGCCGCCGAGGGCCTCAACGACGAGGCCGGAATCGTCGGCGAACGCCGGCTTGCCGCTCGCGCGTGCCGCGGTAAGCGCCTTGATGCGTGCATTTGTAGCGAACGTCTTTCCAGTTTCGCGCGGCTCGGGCAAGCCGAGATCAGCCATGGACAATGTGGCAATTTCATATGGCGCGAGCAGTTCGCGCATTTCCCTGAGCTTACCCGCGTTGCGGGTGGCGATGACCACCGGCCCGGTGAGTTCTCTGACCATTTTTTGTCATGCCCGGGCTTGTCCCGGCCATCCATGCCTTTCGTTTATCGAGTGCTATAAGACGCGGATGCCCGCGACAAGCGCGGGCATGACGGGTCAAAGGTGGCGCTCGTGCTTATGCAACGGCTAGCTTCTGCAAGCCCACCAGTTTCTCTATGCCCTTGCGTGCGAGCGCGAGCAGCACGACGAATTGATCTTCGCTGAACGGGATCTTTTCGGCGGTGGCCTGGATTTCCACAATGTTGCCGGATCCGGTCATGACGAAATTCGCATCGGTGTCGGCTTCGGAATCCTCCGCGTAGTCGAGATCGAGCACCGCCGTACCCTTGCACACGCCACAGGAGACGGCGGCGATATGGTCGCGCAGGACATCGCCCTTGATCATGTCGCGCGCCTTCATCCAGGTGAGGCAATCGGCCAATGCCACCCAGGCTCCGGTTATCGATGCCGTGCGCGTGCCGCCATCTGCCTGGATCACATCGCAGTCGATGGTGATCTGCCGTTCACCAAGCGCCGGCAGGTCGACAACCGAGCGCAAGCTGCGTCCGATCAGCCGTTGGATCTCGACGGTGCGACCGCCTTGCTTGCCGGCGCTCGCTTCGCGCCGGGTGCGCTCCGACGTTGCACGCGGCAGCATGCCGTATTCGGCGGTGACCCAGCCGCGCCCCTGGCCCTTGAGCCACGGCGGCAGCCGCTCTTCCAGACTGGCGGTGACCAGCACGTGGGTATCGCCGAATTTCACAAAACAGGAGCCCTCGGCATATTTGACCACGCCGCGTTCGAGCGAAACGGCGCGCAGTTCATCGGGTTGTCGGCGGCTGGGCCGCATAAGGCTTGCTCCCTGGATATTGGGCGCACACCATAACCATACGCCCGGCTTGAACAAGACCGCCGGAATGGTCAATTGTTGGCCGAGTTTCGAGGAGTTACGTCTTGGCTTCACACGATATTCCGATTGGGGCGACACAGGTCAGTCTGGCGGCGCTTAATGAGCGTTCGCGCGAGATCTTCCGCCAAATTGTGGAGAGTTATCTTGCCACTGGCGAGCCGGTCGGCTCGCGCAACTTGTCAAGATTGTTACCGATTACATTGTCGCCGGCCTCGGTTCGCAACGTGATGTCGGACCTGGAACAGCTCGGCTTGATCTATGCACCGCATACTTCGGCCGGCCGCCTGCCGACCGAGATCGGTCTGCGCTTTTTTGTCGATGCGTTGATGCAGGTCGGTGACCTGACCGAACAGGATCGCCGCTCGATCGAGGCGCAAGTTGCGGGCAGTCACTCGGCGAAATCGATGGAAGCTGTATTGGCCGAAGCCTCGCAAATGCTGTCGGGATTGACCCGTTCGGCGGGCGTTGTGCTCACCGCCAAGAACAATGCGCGGCTCAAGCACGTTGAATTTGTCCGGCTGGAGCCGGAACGCGCACTCGCTGTTCTTGTTGCGGAGGACGGGCAGGTGGAAAACCGCGTGCTTAACGTGCCGCCCGGCTTGCCGACCTCCTCACTCACGGAAGCGGCGAATTTCCTCAATGCCCGCATCCGCGGCAAGACGCTGGCCGAGTTGCGGGGTGAGATAGAAAAAGCGGTGGCCGATGGTCAGGCCGAGCTCGATCAACTGACGCAAAAAGTGATTGCCGCCGGCCTCGCCAGCTGGTCGGGAGGCGAGAGCGATGATCGCCAGCTAATTGTGCGCGGTCACGCCAATCTTCTGGAAGATCTGCGCGCGGTCGAGGATCTTGAACGGGTGCGCTCGTTGTTCGATGCTCTTGAAACCAAGCGTGGGGTGATCGATCTGCTCGGGCGCGCTGAGCGCGCCGACGGCGTGCGAATTTTCATTGGGTCCGAGAACAAGCTGTTCTCGCTTTCCGGCTCCTCAACCATTGTGGCGCCCTATCGTGACAGCAAGGGCCGTATCGTAGGCGTGATCGGTGTGATCGGACCCACCCGGCTTAACTATGCCCGCGTGATTCCGATGGTGGACTATACGGCCAAGGTCGTCGGCAAGATCATCGGCGGCTAGGACTCAAGGCGCCTAAGTGGCTTGATTTTTCCTGTCAGAGCCCTGATATGCCGGTCATCCGGATATTGCTGAGAATGGATTGAGCACGATGACGGACCCCACCGCCGACCGGGCTGAAACAGCGGTTGATGAGGCCGACAATGCCTCAGCTTCCGAGGCGATTGACCCTGTGGCCGAAGCCAGGCGTGAAGCTGCCGAACTCAAAGACAAGCTGTTGCGCACGCTCGCCGAGATGGAAAACCTGCGTAAGCGCACCGAGCGCGAGATCGTCGACGTCCGGGTCTATGGCACTGCGGGTTTCGCCCGCGACGTGCTGGCGGTAGCGGACAATATGCACCGCGCGCTGGAAGCGATCGGCCCCGAACTGCGTGACGCCGCCGATGCCAAGGTGAAGGCGTTTATCGAGGGGGTCGAACTTACCGAGCGCGAACTCCTCAAGATGCTGGAGAAGAACGGAGTCAAAAAATTCTTCCCTCAGGGTGAAAAGTTTGATCCCAACGTGCATCAGGCGATGTACGAAGTGCCGACGTCCGATCAACCGCCCGGCCACGTCGCACAGGTCATCCAGGCGGGCTACATGATCGGTGACCGGGTTTTGCGTCCGGCACTGGTGGCAGTCAGCAAGGCTCCGCCCAAATCACCGGTCTCAGCTAACGACAATCCGCCGCCGAACGACTGAATCATCGATCTTTTCAGCGCGTAGTAATACCGTCGCGGAGCGCACGGAAGCGGCTGAACGCCTCGCTCCATTTTTCTGTCGGGCTCACCCCGATCACGCGTAAAAAACCGCCGCCGCCAAACCGCAACCATTGCACCAGCGACACCGACGCGCCGGCCGGGTCTTTGCCTTGCGCCCTGATTTCGTAACCGGGCAGGCCATTGATCCGCATTGATTCCGCTGATTGCAAAGTAAGATCGCGCACCGGTGCGCTCGCGAGCAAGTCGCGCGCGAACGTTGGGCGGTCGCCGACTTCGGCCGGTCCGCCCCGTTCAAGGGAAACGATCATGAATGGCTGGGCGCCGCTGCGGTCGGTCGCATCCTCGGTAAGAATGACGCTGCCGGTCGGCAACACTTGCATCACGCGAAAGCCAGCCAGGTCGCCAAGCTTGAATGGCAGCAGGCTGAGCTGTTCCTGAATCGGAGCCGGCCGGAACGTGACACTGGCCAACATTTTGCGGATGACCTCGTCCGAATAGACCGAGCGCGCGCTCTCCGGCACCTCGACATTGATCAACGCGGTGAGATTTTGCACGGTCCCGCCGATTGCCTGAGACAGCAGCGACCAGCGATGCAAGGTCATGCCATTCTGTTGGGCGGTTCCGCTGATGAGAAAGCCGATGCCGCTGCCGAACGGAAAGCTCTCGCGCTTCACATTCGCTAGGTCGCGCTGGTTGTTGTTGAATGCCGCGGTCTCGAGTTCATGATAGGCGCTCGATGGCAAATCAAGGATGGCGACGACGACATTGCGATCGCTATCCTCGAAACCGGGAAACCGGTGGCTCAGCTTGAGGTCACCGGCTGGCTCAAGACCGATCCGCAGCCCGGGAGGGAAAACCAGCTCGGCGGCGGCGGCCCCGGCGAGGCCGAGCAGGCCGGTCCAGGCCGCAAAAAGGTAAACAAACATACGATTGCGCATGGGTAACCGGCCTTCCCGAAGGGGATTCTATTGGTGACCTAACCGGCCTTCTCCGGTGCGGCAATGGGCCGATAACCATTTATCCGGACTGGCGATTAGGCCCACGCGATTTCGTGACCGGCTGTCTTGCGGGCCCCGGGGACCCTCCTATATGAGCCAGTAAGCCGCGGAAATGCGGCGAATCGCTTATCCAGGGGGCTGGGTAGGGGGTCCGCGGATGAGCCGCTGATTCCCATTCGGGCGCCAAGCGGCCCGGCCGGCCTGCCGCAATTGAGAGGAACAACCATGGGCAAGGTCATCGGTATCGACCTCGGCACCACCAATTCGTGCGTCGCCGTCATGGAAGGCAAGACGCCGAAAGTTATCGAGAACGCCGAAGGCATGCGTACAACGCCTTCGATCGTCGCCTTCACCGACGACGGCGAGCGTCTCGTAGGCCAGCCGGCCAAGCGCCAGGCGGTCACCAATCCGGAAAAGACCATTTTCGCGGTCAAGCGCCTGATCGGCCGGCGCTACGACGATCCGATGGTCGACAAGGACAAGAAGCTTGTCCCTTACAAGATTACCAAGGCCTCGAACGGCGACGCATGGGTCGAGGTTGAGAGCAAGACCTATTCGCCTTCGCAGATCTCCGCTTTCATCCTGCAGAAGATGAAGGAGACGGCCGAAGCCTATCTCGGTCAGAAGGTCGAACAGGCCGTCATCACCGTCCCGGCCTATTTCAACGACGCGCAACGTCAGGCCACCAAGGACGCCGGCAAAATCGCCGGCCTTGAAGTGCTCCGCATCATCAATGAGCCGACCGCGGCGGCTCTCGCTTACGGTCTCGACAAGCAGAAGACCGGCACCATCGCAGTCTACGACCTTGGTGGCGGCACGTTCGACGTTTCTATTCTCGAAATCGGCGACGGCGTGTTTGAAGTGAAGTCCACGAACGGTGACACGTTCCTGGGCGGCGAAGACTTCGACATGCGGCTCGTCAACTATCTGGCCGATGAATTCCAGAAGGAACAAGGCATCGATCTGCGCCGCGACAAGCTCGCGTTGCAGCGGCTCAAGGAATCGGCCGAGAAGGCGAAGATCGAGCTGTCGTCAACGACGCAAACCGAAATCAACCTGCCGTTCATCACGGCGGATGCTTCCGGTCCCAAGCACCTGACCATGAAGCTCACCCGCGCCAAGTTTGAGGCGCTGGTCGATGATCTCATCCAGAAGACGATTCAACCCTGCAAACAGGCGCTCAAGGATGCCGGCATTTCAGCCGCTCAGATTAATGAGGTCGTGCTTGTCGGTGGCATGACCCGCATGCCGAAGGTGCAAGAAGTCGTGAAGCAGCTGTTCGGCAAGGAGCCGCACAAGGGCGTCAATCCCGATGAGGTTGTTGCCGTCGGTGCCGCTATTCAGGCAGGCGTTCTGCAGGGCGACGTCAAGGACGTGCTGTTGCTCGACGTCACGCCGCTGTCGCTCGGCATCGAGACGCTGGGCGGTGTGTTCACCCGCATCATCGATCGCAACACCACGATTCCGACCAAGAAGTCGCAGGTTTTCTCGACTGCCGAGGACAATCAGAACGCGGTCACCATCCGCGTCTTCCAGGGCGAGCGCGAGATGGCGGCCGACAACAAGATGCTTGGCCAGTTCGATCTGGTCGGTATTCCACCGGCGCCGCGCGGCGTGCCGCAAGTCGAGGTCACGTTCGACATCGATGCCAACGGCATCGTCAATGTCCAGGCCAAGGACAAGGCCACCGGCAAGGAACAGCAGATCCGTATCCAGGCCTCGGGCGGCTTGTCCGAGAATGACATCGAAAAGATGATCAAGGATGCGGAATCGCACGCCGAAGAGGACAAGAAGCGCAGAGCTGCGGTCGAAGCCAAGAACCATGCCGAGGCATTGGTGCACTCCACCGAGAAGGCACTGTCCGAGCATGGCTCGAAGGTCGGCGATGCCGAGCGTACCGCGATCGAGAACGCCATCGCCGATCTGAAGGAAGCGCTTAAGGGCGATGACGCCTCGGCGATCCAGGCCAAGACCAATGCGCTGGCGCAAGCTTCGATGAAGCTTGGTGAAGCCATGTACAAGCAGCAACAGGAAGCGCAGGGCGCTCCCGGTGCTGACGGCGCGGGCGCAGCGCCAGGCGAGAAAAAGGAAGACGTGGTCGACGCGGAGTTCACCGAGGTCGACGACGACAAGAAGAAATCCGCCTGACCGCAGGGCGCGAGCCGTGCGCGGGCTTACCGTGAACAGCATCACCCCCGGGCATGTGCTCGGGGGTGTATCTTTGCAGGGACCACGGCTGGCCGAATCAAGTACGGCTGTTGCGGCGGGCGAATATAGGCAAGGCTGATGTCCAAGCGCGATTACTACGAAGTTTTGGGGGTCGGTCGCAGCTGCACCGAGGTCGAGCTCAAGGCGGCGTTCCGCAAGCTCGCCATGCAGCACCATCCGGATCGCAACCCGGGTGACAAGGACTGCGAGCACAAATTCAAGGAAATCAACGAGGCCTACGACGTCCTGAAGGATGGCGACAAGCGTGCTGCCTATGACCGCTTCGGCCATGCTGCCTTCGAGCACGGCGGGGTGGGTGGCATGCACGGCTTCGGTGCCGATTTCGGCACGACCTTTGCCGATATCTTTGAAGGCATCTTCGGCATGGGCACCGGTCGTGGCCGGAGTTCGGGCCGCGAGCGCGGGTCTGACCTGCGCTACAACATGGAAATCACTCTTGAAGAGGCTTTCACCGGGAAGACCGCGCAAATCCGCATTCCGACTTCGGTAACGTGTGATGCCTGCTCCGGCAGCGGTGCAAAGGCCGGAACCAAACCGAAAGCCTGCGCGACCTGTGGCGGGGCTGGAAAAATCCGCCATGCGCAGGGCTTTTTTACGCTCGAGCGCACGTGCCCGACGTGCCACGGCCGCGGCCAGGTCATCGACGATCCTTGCAAAGTTTGCGGTGGCGGCGGCCGCGTAACGCGCGAACGCACGCTTTCAGTGAACATCCCCACCGGGGTCGAGGACGGCACTCGCATAAGGCTTGCCGGCGAAGGTGAGGCCGGACTGCGCGGCGGTCCAGCGGGCGACCTCTATATTTTTCTGGAGGTGACGCCGCACGAATTTTTCCAGCGCGATGGTGCCGACCTGCATTGCCGGGTGCCGATTTCAATGGCTAGCGCCGCGCTTGGCGGGGAATTCGAGGTACCGGCAATTGACGGTAGCAAAGTGCGGGTCAAGGTTCCCGCTGGCACGCAAACCGGCCGGCGCTTCCGCATCACAGGTAAGGGTATGCCGGTGCTTCGTGCGAAACAAACCGGGGACATGTACGTTCAAGTAGCGGTGGAAACGCCGCAAAACCTCACCAAACGCCAGCGCGAATTGCTGGCGGAGTTCGAAAAGCTGTCGTCCGAGGCAACCCAACCGGAGTCAGTCAGTTTCTTTAGCCGAGTCAAAGAGTTTCTGGACGGTCTTGCTAGCCGGGGCAGCCAATCGGGGTAGGCCATCTTGACCCCCTGCCTTGGTCCCTATACCCGTAAACGTAGCGGCGAGGCCCGCCGCGTGTACGCGTGACCTCGCATAATGCCCTCACAGTCATTCGCCCGGGTTGAAAAAAAGAGCCTGCGTCTCGACGACGAGATGCAGTTCATTCGCTCCTGGATCGAGAAGCCGATCTCAACCGGCGCAGTCATGCCGTCGAGCCGCGTGCTCGCGCGCGCGATGGCGCGTTATGTCGATCCACATTCCGGCGGTCCGGTCATTGAACTGGGTCCCGGCACCGGGCCGGTGACCGAAGCGCTCGTCCAGCATGGGGTCGACCCGTCGCGCCTGGTCCTGGTTGAATTCAATCCCGACTTCTGCCGGCTGCTGCGCGCACGCTATCCGTCGGCGACCGTCGTGCAGGGCGATGCATACCGGTTGAAGCGCTTGTTGGCGACTTATGTGCGCGAACCGGCCGCCGCCGTGGTCTCAGGGCTTCCGTTGGTGACCAAGCCGTTGCGCACCCGTCTGCGCCTGATCTCCGATGCAATGACGTTACTCGCGGAGGGTGCGCCCTTCGTGCAATTCACTTACGCAATGCTGCCGCCGATTCCGAAGGAATTGTCCGGCGTGCGGGCGGAAGCCTCCGAATTGATCTGGATGAACCTGCCGCCGGCGCGCGTGTGGGTCTATCGCGGCCGCTGATGGTGTGGTGTCATCGCCCGCGAATGCGGAGCCGTTGATGCCGACCCCCAAAATCCTCATCCTGCCCGGCTCGACCCGCACCGGCTCGCACAACGTAAAACTGGCGGCATTGGCAGCCAAGGAACTGACGCTGCTCGATGTCGACGTCACGCGGATTTCGCTCGCTGACTTTCCGCTGCCGATCTACGAAGCTGATGTTGATGCGCGCGCAGGCCAGCCGGCCAATGCGGTCAAGTTGAAGCAAATGATCATGGCGCATCACGGCGTATTCATCGCCAGCCCCGAATACAGCGCGTCGGTGACGCCCATGCTCAAGAACGCCATCGATTGGGTCTCGCGCGTGCGTGAGCGCGGCGATCCGACTTATGCCGCCTTCAAGAATCGCGTGTTTGCCATCAGCTCGGCTTCTCCGGGGCGCGCTGGCGGCCTGCGCTCGCTTATGGCGTTGCGGCAGATTCTCGAGCTCGGCTGCGGGGCCCTCGTGATCCCCGAACAGGTGGCGATCCAGCGCGCTGATACCGCCTTCGACGAAATGGACAACATCGCAGATGTGAATACCGCCAATCTCTTTCGCGCTCAGCTCGAAAGGCTGGTTGAGATGGCGCGCCTGATGGCGCAGGGAGGCTGACTTTGTCATTGGATGCGCGCGAACGGCTGATCGTGGCCCTCGACGTGCCGTCGATTAAAGCGGCCGAAGCCATGGTGGAACGCCTTGGCGAATCGGTCTGGTTCTACAAGATCGGCTATCAGCTTGCCTTCGCGGGCGGACTGCCATTCGCCGCCGAATTGATCGCCGCCGGCAAGCAGGTTTTTCTCGACCTCAAGCTGCACGACATCGGCAACACCGTCGCCAAAGGGGTCGAAAGCGTCGCGCAGCTCGGCGCGACTTTTCTGACCGTGCATGCATATCCGCAGACCATGAAGGCGGCGGTGGAAGGCAAACGGGGTTCGACATTGCGCATTCTCGCCGTGACAGTGCTTACTTCCTACGATGATGCAGATCTTGCCGCTGCGGGCTACGAGCTGAACGTTAAAGAGCTTGCCGCCGCGCGCGCTGCGCAGGCGCGCGACACCGGCATTGATGGGCTCGTTTGCTCAGCAGAGGAGGTGGCGGTGCTGCGCGATATCGCCGGCCCGGCGATGGTGCTTGTCACTCCTGGAATCCGGCCGTCCGGCAGCAGCACCGGCGACCAGAAGCGGATCATGACGCCTGCCCGAGCCATAGAAGCGGGCGCCGACTATCTGGTGGTCGGGCGGCCAGTGCTCGAGGCTGGTGATCCCAAAGCGGCAGCCGATGCGATTGTTGCCGAAATGGAAAGAGCGAAAGGTTTGTGAGGAGTCAAAAATGCCTAAAGGCTACTGGATCGGCCGCGTCGAAGTGAGGAACGATGAGGGCTACAAGCCGTATGCGCTTGGTAATCAGGCGATCTTCGGGAAATTCGGCGGGCGCTATTTGATCCGCGCCGGCAAGTTCGAATGCGTCGAGGGCACGGCACGATCGCGCAACGTGGTTATTGAATTTCCCAACTATGCGACTGCGCTCGCCTGTTACCGGTCCTCCGAATATCAGGAGAATATGAAGCTGCGGCTGCCGCACTCGACGGCGGATATCGTGATTATCGAGGGCTATGACGGTCCGCAGCCATGATCACTCTAGTGCTTTTCGCGGGCTAGCGCGCTATACCCGCGCCACGTTTGCGGAGTTGGACCCATGGCCGAGATGCGGCTGGTGGTCGCCGGCGCCGGCGGGCGAATGGGCCGCACGCTGGTCAAGGCGATCGCCGACAGTAAGGAATTTGCGCTTGCGGGCGCCCTGGAAGACGCGCGCTCGCCGTTGATCAGCTGGGATTCCGGCACGCTTGCCGGACTGCCCGAAAACGGCATCAAGCTGGTTGCTGATGCGACGCCACTGCTGACAAATGCTGATGGCATCATCGATTTCACGGCGCCGGTGGCGAGCGTTGCTTTTGCGGCGATCGCCGCGAAGTCGGGAAAGGTCCACATCCTCGGGACTACCGGTCTGAGCGCGGCCGATGAAGCAAAGATCAAGGACGCCGCCAAGAGCGCGGTCATCGTCAAGTCCGGAAACATGAGTGTCGGCGTGAATCTCTTGACCGCGCTCACCAGGCGGGTCGCGAAAACACTCGACAAGTCATTCGATATCGAAATTCTGGAAATGCATCACAACCAGAAGGTCGATGCGCCGTCTGGCACAGCGCTCATGCTTGGCCGCGCCGCGGCCGAAGGCCGCGGCATCGAACTCGATAGAAATTCGGTGCGCAGCCGTGACGGAAACACAGGCGCCCGTCACCCAGGCGACATCGGTTTTGCAAGTTTACGCGGCGGGAGTGTTGTTGGCGAGCACAGCGTGATCTTCGCCGGCCCGGCCGAACGGCTCGAGCTGACGCACAAGGCGGAAGACCGAATGATCTTCGCGCGCGGCGCGCTGCACGCTGCGCTCTGGGCCCGCAACCGGAAGCCGGGACTTTATTCGATGATGGACGTTCTAGGATTAAAGGACTTCTGAGGCTTGCAATGACCGATCGGCTTCTCGTGCTGGTGCGCCACGGCCAGAGTGACTGGAACCTGAAAAATCTTTTCACCGGTTGGCGCGATGTCGATCTGACCGACGAGGGCGTCGCGGAAGCGCGTGAGGCCGGCCGCAAGCTCAAGGCGCAGGGAATCAAGTTCGACGTTGCCTTCACCTCCGCACTCAAGCGCGCCCAGCGCACGCTCGATCTGATGTTGACGGAACTTGGACAGACCACGATTCCGGTGTTCAAGGATCAGGCACTCAACGAGCGCGACTATGGAGACCTCGTCGGCCTCAACAAGGACGACGCACGCAAAAAATGGGGCGAGGAACAGGTGCACATCTGGCGCCGCTCCTACGATGTTGCGCCGCCCGGCGGCGAGAGCCTGAAGGATACGCTGGCGCGGGCCTTGCCCTATTATGTGACTGAAATCTTGCCGCGCGTGCTGCGTGGCGAGCGGATTCTCGTCTCGGCGCACGG
>Ga0187776_10000352_pt1 | contig 22354 bp, 22 predicted proteins | sample 0216_BV02_MP12_2_FD_132426 | JGI IMG/M metagenome (GOLD analysis project Ga0187776, IMG submission 132426) | Tropical peat soil microbial communities from peatlands in Department of Meta, Colombia - 0216_BV02_MP12_20_MG | ecosystem: Environmental > Terrestrial > Soil > Wetlands > Peat | place...
CAGCCGTCGCTGCGCGCCTACTGCAGCGGCGCGTCCACGGAGGTGGCGGCGGCGGTGGCGTTGAAGCGGGTCACCCCCGACTCGTCGGAGAAGAAGAACCGCACCCCGGTCTGACCGACGGTGAGCGGGTTGGCGGTCACGCTGTAGAGGACGTTAGGAGCGGCGGTGGTGCCCAGGGCGCCCGGCGTGGCGGTACGGAAGCGGTAGCCGCTCTTGCGCCGGGTGATGGAGAGGGTCTCGTCGACCAGGCAGGCGCTGGCGGGCGTGGGCGGGTTGGGGCAGGGGTCGGGACCGCCCAGATTGGTGAGCGGAGCGAAGCCGGTGCCGTAGGTGGAGGAGTAGGTGACTTCGGCGGTGTTGATGGTGCGGATGGAGCCCACCGCCGAGGCTTCGTTGGCGGCGATGCGCGAGCGCAGCAGGTTGGGAATGGCGATGGCGGCGATGATCAGGATGATGGCCACCACGATCAGCAGCTCGATCAGGGAGAAGCCCTTCGGTCTCTTCACGGTTCCCTCCATTCCCCGGCCCAATCCCGCCCCGCGGGCGCGCGCACAGGTACCCCAAGCGGCGCACATTATATGAAGAAGATAGCACGCGGCCTACCAAAAAGTAGGAGGAGAGGGCGGAAGGCGTAGGGGCTCTGTTTTCAGTCGATTAGGTTTTTGCCGCAAGCCGGCCGGGGAGTGTCTGGGAACAGCAAGATGACCCTAGAGAGACGCCTTTGCTGACAAAAACCTGCAGACGCCGGCGCTACTTCCCCACCAGCACAAAGGCGCCCCAGTAATAAGGAAGGTCGCGGCCATAGCGTTGGCGGACGACCTCGCGCTCTTCCATCTGCGCCTGCTCCAGGGCGCGGTGCTTCTCGGCGCCGGCGAGCCAATGGCGGTAGAAGCGGGTCATCAGTTCCTGGGTCTCGCGGTCGGGGACGGACCACAGGGTCATGAGGACGGACTGGGCGCCGGCGATCTGCAGGGCGCGGCGCAGTCCGAAGACACCTTCGCCGGCCTCGACCTGGCCCAGCCCGGTCTCGCAGGCGGAGAGCACCACCAGTTCGGTGCCCTGCAGGTCGAGGGTGGAGGCCTCGGAGGCGGTGAGCACGCCGTCGTCGAGGCCGGGGACGGCGGGATCATGGCGGTAAGCGCGGTCGGCGCCGGCAAACAGCAGCCCGGAGCGCAGCATGGGGTCCTCCAGGCTGCTGGGCGCCTGGAAGCCCAGGCCGCTTCCCTTCTGCTGGACCTGCTGGTCGGAGAGGAAGAAACCGTGAGTGGCCAGGTGCAGCAGGCGGGGATGATGCACGGCCTTGACCGCCTCCTCCAGGGCCTCGGCGCCGCGATAGACCGCGACCTGCCAGTGCTGCTCGGCGAGCAGGGCGGCCACCGACTGCACCTCGGCGCCGGTGCCGGGCAGCGGACAGAGCACGCCGCCCTGGGGCGGCGGCGGTTGGCAGCCGCCCCGCGCCTGCAGGTCGCGGGAGCGGGTGGGGCCCTGGTCGCGCGCCAGCGCGGCCAGCAGCCCGGGCGGCGGTTTTTCCCCGGACCTCTCGAGGCGGGCGAGGGCGGCGCGCTGCTGCTCCGCGGTCAAAGAGAACTGGGGATCGCCGACCAGCACAGCCTGCTCGGCGGCGGGAGGGGAGGCCGGGCGCAGTAGATCCTTGGTGCTGGAGAGCAGGCGCAGGTCCACCTGCTGCATCAGCAGCTTGCCGGCGGGAGTGGGCAGCAGACCCAGGGGCAACTGGTTGTACACGCCGTCGGGAGAAAGATAGACGCGAGGGCGGCCGGCGAGGGCGGCGGCCAGCGGCTTCCAGAAGAGGTCGTAGGCCTGGGCGCCGGGGGCGACCACGGGAGCGGGCCCGGGCACCGCCTCCATGCCGCGCTGCTCGACGTCCTGCTGGAACTGGAGGAGGGGGGCGCCCTCCAGGCGGGCGGCGTCGCCGACGACGATGAGCTGGGGAGCGTCGCGGGTCTCGGGAGTGACGATGAGGGCGACGTAGCGGGAGCCGCCGGTCCAGTGGCGGCCGTCGTAGAGATCGAAGCGCACCAGCTCGACGGCGGCCTCGCCGGGGCGGAGAGCCTGCTGCACGTCGCGCCAGGTGACCCGCTCCAGCCGCTTGTCCTGCTGCCAGGCGGAGGAGCGGCGCACCAGCAGTTGCTCGAGCTGGTCGGCCTGGGCCTGCAGGGCGGCGACCTGCTTCTCCCAGGCGGCGCGGTCGGGCCCGGGCTGGTTGAGCAGCGCCGCCAACTGCTGCTTGAGGACGGTGAGCTGGTCGAGCTGGGCCAGGGCCTCGCGGTCGCCGCCGGCGGCGATGCGCGCGCGCAGCGCGGCGATGCTCTGGCCGATGAAGCCCTTCTCCCAAAGCAGGGTGTCGTAGAAGCTGGCGCGCAGCTCCGGCATCTTCCCGGCGTAGAGGGTGCAGAAGCTGAAGTAGGCAGGAAAGTTCACCGCCACCGTCTGCAGGAACTGCAGCCGCTCCTTCTCGCCCATGTAGGTGAAGTTGTACTGGAAGCGGCGGAAGAGGGTATCGAGGAAGCGGGCGAAGAGGGGCTGGGCGGCCTGGGGCTGCTGGCGCCCGAAGTAGAGAGCGGCGAGGTTGCCGAGGTCGGTGGCCAGGCGGGGATGGTCGGGGCCCAGCGCCTTCTCGTCGATGGCGAGGGCGCGCTCGTAGAAGGGCTGGGCCTCGGCGTCGCGGTCCAGCGCGGAGTAGAGCAGGCCCAGGTTGTTCAAGGCCATGGCCACGTAGGGATGGTTGGGACCGTAGACCTTCTCCACGATGGCGAGGGAGCGGCGGGCCAGGGGCTCGGCCTCGGCGTAGCGCCGTTGCTCGGAGTAGAGCAGGGCAAGATTGTTGAGGTCGCTGGCCACGTGGGGGTGCTCGGGCCCCAGCGCCTTCTCATCGATGCGCAGGGCGCGCAGGTAGAGGGGCTCGGCCTCTTCGCCGCGGCCCTCCGAGGAGAGCATGGCGGCCAGGTTGTTGAGCGAGGTGGCCAGGCCGGGAGCGTCGGGGCCCAGGGTCTTCTCCTTGATGACAAGAGCGCGGCGATAGAGGGGCTCGGCTTCGGCGTAGCGGCCCTGCTCGCGCAGGAGTTCGGCCAGGTTGTTGAGGGAGAGGGCGACGCTGGGGTCCTCGGGGCCGAGGGCTTCCTCCTTGATGCGCAGGGCGCGGCGCAGCAGGGGCTCGGCCTCGGCGTAGCGCCCCTGCTCGCTGTAGAGGCCGGCGAGGTTGCTGAGGGCGATGGCGGTGAGGGGAGCGTCGGGCCCGGCGCTTTCTTCGGCGATGCGCAGGGCGCGCAGGAAGAGGGGCTCGGCCTGGTCATAGCGCCCCAACTCCTTGTAGAGCAGCGCCAGGTTGTTGACGCAGGTGCCGGCCTCGGGACCGTCGGGGCCGAACTGGCTCTCGGCTGCCTGCAGCGCCTGCTGGGCCAGCGGGACTGCTTCTTCGTAGCGGCCGGCGGCGTAGAGCGCCTTGACCTGGTCGCTGAGCTGCTCCCAGGAGGCTTTCTGCGCGGCGGGCTGCTGAGCGCAGAGCGGCAGCGCCAGCAGCACAACCAGGAGCAGCGACAGGCGGTGAGAGGGCACGCGAGGATTCTAGCAAGGAGCGGGAAGACCTCACCACAGGCACACCAAGGGCTGGGCGAAACCGCAAGGAAGAAGAGAAGAAACGGCCGGCACAGAGGCGCCGGCCGCGGTGGTCAGCGAACCGTCAGAAGCGGTAGTTGAAGCCGAAGCGGAAGATGTGGCTGCGCAGATCGGCGGTGTGAGTGAAGACGTTCGTGGGGAAGGCGATGGGCGGCGTGAAGGCGGTCAGATTGGTGCTGGTGACGGTCTCATCGCCGAAGTCGGCGTAGAGGTACTCGCCCTTCACCGACCAGTGCTGGCGCACCTGGTACTCGAGGCCGCCGCCCGCGGTCCATCCGGCCTTGGTCTCGTCGATGCGCCCGGTCTCGAGGGCGGTGGCGAAGGTGTCGGTGAAGGTGGCACGGTAGTCGAGGTTGGTGACCGCCAGGCCGCCGGTGACATAAAAGAGGGCGCGGCCGAAGGTGGCGCCGACGCGGGGGCGGACGGTGAACAGCCACTGGTGCTCCATGCGCTGTGCCAGCGTGAAGTTGGTGGGCGCGCAGCAGGGATAGACGCCGGTGGCGGTGCGAGTGTCGCTGCCGGTCATGGCGCCGATGTCGGCTTCCAGGCCGAAGACCAGGGCGCCACTCTGGAAGTTGTAGCCTGCCTGGCCGCCGCCCACGAAGCCGTTGGAGTCGGGACGCTGCGGGCTCAGGGCCGCGATGGCGGGCACGCTGGAGCTCGCGAAGTAGCCGGTGGGACTGAAGACGGTAGTGGTGGTGGCGTCGGTACGGCTCAGATTGCCGCCCGCGTTGCCACCCAGGTAGAAGCCCTTCCAATCGGTTTGGGCCGAGGCGCTGCAGACAGCCAACGTGAGAATGAGCAGAAGCAGGATCACCTTGTTCCGATTCACCTTGTCCTCCAAGAAAGTAGGAGCAGCCGTGGTTTATACCACATTTGGGCTGCCTCGTCCGAGGGATATACGCCGCTACCTGGGGATGCGGTCGAAGGGCAGGTTGAGGATGGGGTAGAGCTTCCAGTCCTTGTAGTCGAAGTGCCACCACTCGTTGGGGAGCTGGGTGAAGCCTTCGGCCTCCAGGGCCTGCTTGAGCAGGGCGCGGTGGGCGTTCTCTTCGGCGGTGCCGCCCTGGTAGTCGGAGTAGGCGCGCGGGGTCATCTCGTCGTAGAGGCTGGGCATCGCGACCGCCTGGCCGGTCTTCAGGTCGTAGAGGGTGAGGTCGACGGCGCAGCCGCGGTTGTGGCGCGAGCCTTCGCGGGGGTCGGCGACGAACTCGTGCTTGTCGGGCGGGGTGGCGTCCCAGAAGATCTTGGTGACGTACCAGGGACGGTAGGCGTCGTGGATGAGCAGGCCATAGCCCTGGGCGCGCAGCTTCCGGTTGGCGCGCACCAGGGCCTCGGCGGCGGGGCGCTGGAGGAAGGCGCGCGCCTGCTCGTAGACGGGCGTGCCCAGGAAGTTGCGCGCGCTGGCATAGCGGATATCGAGGTGGATGGTGGGGTCGAGGGCGACCAGCTCGACCAGCTCGGGGGAGCGGAAGCTTCCCTGCTCCACCGGCGGCTGCGCCTTGAGGGCTTCCGCCCGCAGTTCGGCCACCGGGCGGACGGGCGTGATGTGGAAGAACTGCGGTTGGGGCGCGGGCTGCTGGGCCGCGGCGAGGGCGACACCTAAGGAGAGCGCGAGCAGCGCGCGGCGGAACATGCGGCGAGTATACAGGGGGCAGGAGTCAGGAGTTAGGAGTTAGGAGTTGGGTTGCGCGGGGCGTCGGGGTTGCTGATCACGGGCCACAGGGAAACGTTCTCGGCGACCAACTGGAAGCGGGTGCCGCAGCGCTGGCAGACCAGCTCGTGGTGGTCCCAGTCGGCGGGAGCGCGGCTGCATCCGTCCTTCTCCAGGCAGCCCAAGGGGATGGGACACTGGCAGGCCTGGTTGGGACAGGTCACGGAAACGTGGAAGCTGGTTGCCATGTCGTGAGACGAGATTGTGGCGCAGATGGCCGGCCGCGCGCTGTGACGAGCGTCACCGGGCGATGGTAGGACCCCAGACGTCCGACGCAGCATTTGCGACCGTTGGCCGCGCAGGCCATCTACAATGCTCTAGCCATGCGAGTCCTGGCCGGCATCGTGGGGGCGCTGCTGCTGGGCGGGATCCTGCGCGACGCCTTCGAGACCATCGTGCTGCCGCGGCGGGTGACGCGGCACTTCCGCCTGACGCGGCTCTTCTACCTCGCCACCTGGTGGCCGTGGAGCAAGCTGGCGGGCCGCTGCCCGCGCAAGCAGCGGGAGTTGTTCCTGGCGTACTTCGGGCCGCTCTCGCTGATCGTGCTGCTGGGGGTGTGGGCCCTGGGCCTGATCACCGGCTTCGGACTGCTGCAGTACGCGGCGGGATCGCAGATCAGCGCGCCCGAAGGCGCCAGCACCAGCTTCTGGACCGATCTCTACCTGAGCGGCACCAGCTTCTTCACCATCGGGCTGGGAGACGTGGTGCCGCGGACGGCGGTGGCGCGGGCGCTGGTGGCCAGCGAGGGCGGGGTGGGCTTCGGCTTCCTGGCGGTGGTGATCGGCTACCTGCCGGTGGTGTACCAGGCGTTCTCGCGGCGCGAGGTCAGCATCTCGCTGCTCGACGCGCGGGCGGGTTCGCCGCCCACCGCGGGCGAGTTGCTGCGGCGGCACGGCCGCGACGGCGGCCGGCAGGCGCTGCAGCACCTGCTCGCCGACTGGGAGCGCTGGGGAGCGGACCTGATGGAGAGCCACCTCTCCTACGCGGTGCTGTGCTACTTCCGCTCGCAGCACAGCAACCAGTCGTGGCTGGCGGCGCTCACCGCGGTGCTCGACACCTCGGCGCTGGTCATCGCCGGCATCGAGGGGATCCCGAAGGAGCAGGCCCTGCTGACCTTCGCGATCGCGCGGCACGCGGTGGTGGACCTGGCCCAGATCTTCGTGCGGCAGCCGCGCCAGCCGGAGACGGACCGGTTGCCGGCGGCCGAGCTGGCGCGGCTGCGGACGAGCCTGGACGTGGCGGGGCTTCACCTCAGCCACACCCCTGAGGCGGAGCTGCGGCTGCGGGAGTTGCGCCGCCTTTACGAGCCTTTTGTCCACTCCCTGGGCCGCTTCCTGCTCATCGAGGTACCGCCGTGGATCCCCACCGGCAAGCTCGCCGACAACTGGCAGACCACAGCCTGGAAGAGCAGCGCCAGCCTGCCCGAGGCGCAAGCGGCGGTGGAGTTCGAGCACCAAGACCACTTCTAGATCGAGTCATCGCGTGAGCGGGCCGGCGCGCTCCCTTGCCCTCCCGCTGCGCTCGAAGCCGGTCGCGCTTGGCCAGCATGACAGGGCGCCTCAACCCGGCACTCACGTGCCGGGCTAGGTTCTGGCGTCCCGCAAGGCGGGACGGCGCACAGCCGGGGGCGGCTGTGCCACACGGGCAATTTCCTCATTTACTCATTCGCTCATTTTCTGATTTACTCTTGGCCGCATTCTGTAAGGAGGCGGTCATGAGAGGGCGAATCGCGGTTGTGGCGCTGATGCTGGCGCTGGCGGCGGGGGCGGCGGCGCAGGGGGCGCCGGCGACGGGGCGCGTCACCTACCTGAAGTGCGGGACGGTGCTGACGGGGCCCAACCTGGCGGCACGGCCGGGCGCGGTCATCGTGGTAGCGGAGGGCAGGGTCCAAGAGGTCGTGGACAGCATGCCGGAGGCGCTGGGGGGCCCGGTGATCGACCTGTCGCAGGACACTTGCCTGCCCGGCCTGATGGACACGCACACGCACGTGCTCTTGCAGGGCGACATCACGGCGGAAGATTACGACCAGCAACTGCTGAAGTGGTCGCCGGAGTACCGCACCATCCTGGGGACGCAGGCGGCGCGCAAGGCCCTCTGGAACGGCTTCACCTTCCTGCGCGACCTCGAAACTGAGGGCGCAGGCTACGCCGACGTGGACATCAAGCGCGCCATCGAGCGCGGGGTGATCCCCGGGCCGCGCATGCAGGTGGCCACCCGCGCCCTGGACGTCACCGGAGCGTATCCGCTGCAGGGCTACGCGCCCCAGGTGGAGGTGCCGCATGGGGTCCAGTTCTGCGACAGCCCGGAAGAGTGCCGCAAGGCGGTGCGCGAGCAGATCTCGCACGGCGCCGATTGGGTCAAGGTGTACGTGGACCGCAGCTACTTCGTGCGCGCCGACGGCGTGCTCGACGACGTCCCCACCTTCACCCCGGAGGAACTCCGCGCCATCGTGGACGAAGCCCACCGCGAGCGTCACAAGGTGGCGGCGCACGCGGCCGCGCTGCACGGCGTGCACAACGCGGTGGAGGCGGGCGTGGATTCCATCGAGCACGGCATGTACATCGCTCCCGAGGACATGAAGACCATGGTGGCCAAGGGCATCTGGTACGTGCCCACGCTCTACGTGGGCGAGTACGTGGCCGAAGGGCGGGCGGCGGCGGGGGCGCCGGTGTGGAAGCAGATGGTGGCCATCCACGCCGACACCTTCCAGCGCGCGGTCAAGGCGGGAGTGAAGATCGCCTTCGGCACCGACGCCGGGGGATTTTCCTGGGACATCAATGAAGCCATGGAGTTCCCGCTGATGGTGAAGTACGGGATGACGCCGGCGCAGGCCATCCGCTCGGCCACGGCGGGCGCCGCCGAACTGCTGGGCGTGGAGAAAGACCTGGGGACGATCGAGCCGGGCAAGCTGGCCGACATCGTGGCCGTGCCCGGGAACCCGCTCGAGGACGTGGGCGCGCTCGAGAAGGTGAAGTTCGTGATGAAGGGCGGGATGGTGGTGAAGCAGTAGCCAGTCGCCGATCGCCAGTCGCCCGACATCGGATCATCGGGTCATCGGGTCATCGGGTCATCGAACTGCAGATCCCTCGTCGCTGCGCGACTCGGGATGACATTCTTGAGGTTGCGGGGCGGGATAGGGTTCCCTCGCTTCGCTCGGGATGTTCCATCCCAGGCGCTAACTACCAACCACTAACTCCTAACTACTTTCCCTGGAACGCCGGCAGGAAGACCTGCTGCACCCAGGTCTCGAAGGAGGTGGGAGTGGTGTTGGCGGGCGAGCGGGGCTCGAGGGCGCGCATGTAGCCGGAGTTGAGCGCGGCCGCCAGCTCCAGGATACGCGCGGCCATGTCCGAGGACATGCCCATCTGGGTGAGAGCGGGCTTGAGCATCAGGTCGGGGAGCTTGGAGTAGGAGAGCGCAGGCTTGCCGATGGCGGCGCCGATGATGGGCGCGACTTCGCTCATGCTGATATCGCGCTGGCCCAGCAATTCGCGGGTCTGGTGGCCGGAGAAGCCGAGCTGAAGGAGCGCGTGGGCGGCGTAGTGGCCGATGTCGCAGGTGGCGATCATGGGCAGTTTCAGGTCGGGGTGAAGGGGCCCGGCCATCATGCCCATGCTGCGGATGACGCCGATCTGCGCCAGCATGTTCTCCATGAAGTAGCCGGCGCGCAGGTAGAGGGCGTTGAGGCTGGGGATGCGCTGGAAGCGCTGCTCCAGATAGTGCGTGCCGGCGACGGGGCCGGTCTTGTCGGGCTTGTCGGCGCCGAAGCTGGAGAGGCAGACGGCGTGCGTCACTTGGGCTTGCTCCAGGGCGGCGGCCAGCGAGTCGGTCACCCGGCGGTAGTGGGCGAGCACGTCGGGAGCGGTGAGGTCGGGCGGGACCATGACGTAAACCGCACGGGCGCCGGCGAAGGCGCGGGCCAGAGCGGTGGAGTCGGTGACGTCGCAGGCGAAAGGCTCTGCACCGCGGGCGGCGAGTCCTTTCAGGCGCTCGGCGCTGCGGCCCAGCACCCGGACTTTCTGTTTTTCCTGGAGCAGGGCTTCGGCGGTGATTTTGCCGGTGTTGCCGGTGGCGCCGGTGAGGACGTACATGGGGGACCTCCGCGGAGTTGGATGGCGGGGAAGGTTTCAAGGTTTCAAGGTTTCAAGGTTTCAAGGTTTCAAGGTTTCAACGCGATCGGGTCATCGGGTCATTGGAAAAGCAGATCCCTCGTCGCGGCGCGACTCGGGATGACAAGCGCTAACTCCTAACTCCTAATTACAAACTCCTTAGGTGGCGGCTGCGGGCAGTTGCTTCAGCAACGCCGCGGCTTTGCGGAACCAGGGGCGCTCGCGGCGGCGCAGGTAGGAGGGCATGGTGGGCTTCTTGGCCAGGATGCGCTGCGCCCAGTCGCGGGCCTCGGCGGGGTGCTGCTGCGCGGCCAGGAAGCAGGCGTAGTTGTACTGCGTCTCGGAGAGGGTGGAGATGCGCAGCACCTCAGCGAAGAGAGCGGCAGCTTTCTCCGCCCGGCCGGTCTTGCCGTAGGCGTGGGCCAGCAGGCCGCGGGCGCGGTGGTAGTCGTAGGTGGGGTCCTTGGCCACCACCCGCTCCAGGTCGGGGAGGGCGGCGGCGAAGTCGCCCAGCTCGAGTTCGCAAAGAGCGCGGCGGTAGAAGGGATCGAGCGAGTCGGTGCGGGTGGAGATGGAACGGTCGAAGTACTGGCGGGCGAGGGCGAACTTGCCGTCCTCGAAATAGAGTTCGGCCAGCTCCTCGCAGTTGGCGGGCGAGGGATTGTCGAGGATCATGGCCTCGAGCTGGCGGATGCGCTTGCGCCGGGGAAAGACCTTGAAAGTGGCGCGCAGCAGCCCCAGGTCGGGCAGCGCCTCGACCACCAGGTAGACCGCCGCGCCCACCGGTCCCAGAAAGATGATGATGAAGAGCCAGTAGGTGTCGGGGCGGCGGCGGATGAAGTGGATGATGGCCAGGGCCTGCAACAGCAGGCCCAACGGGCCGAAGGAGTAGAGCAGGTGGGTCATGGGAAGCGGGGACTATAGCAGGAGAAAGGAGTTGGGAGCTAGTAGTTAGGAGTTAGCGGGAGGGGTCAGGGGTCAGGAAAAGCACCCAGACTTGCAGCCAACTCCTAACTACAAACTCCTAACTCCTACCACAAGGGCTCGCCCTTCTTATCGCGGAAGGTATAGGTGACCTGGCCCTTCTTGATGGTGCGGGCGAGGAAGGTGTCCTTGCCGTCCATCTGGACCACGGAGCCGGTGACCTCGACCTCGTCGCCCACGGCAAAGCCGAACTGGTATTCGGTGAGGAACTTGCCGGCGGCGACGTGCACTTCAACCACACCCTTCTCGGTCTTGACCTCCAGGTGATAGCCGGCGGGCCCGCCGATCTTGCAGGCAAAGGTCTTGATCTCCTGCACCGTGCCCTTGATGGTGGTCTCGGTGGCGGGGTCGTACTTGGGGGCGGCGCCGGCCTGCGGCGGCTTGGGGCCGGCGGCGGCGGCGGAGAGCGCCAGGGCGGCGACCAGGACGAACAGCGACAGCGCGTGGTAGAGGGCCTTCACGGCAGCACCTCCCGGCAGCGACTCGCTGCCAGCTCAAGCCTAGCGCGGCCGCGGGACGCAAACCGTGACTGATGTCACAAGTGGATGTGATGGAAAGAAGCTCTTAGCTCTTAGCTCTCAGTTCTTGGCACTCGCTGCTGGCTCCTGGCTCAGGGCATAGAAGGAGGGGCGTCCCGTATACTGAAGGGCTTTTTCGGCGGGCGCTCATGGGATGGTTCCGGAAGAAAGAGAAGCAGGAGCACAAGGTGCTGCGGCAGGCGGCGCAGGCGGCCGGCCGGGTGACGCCCGAGTACCACCGCGCCACCCCCGAGTGTCCCCATCCCGAGCGCTGGAGCATGCTCGACTCCATGACCGCGGAGGTGGAGGTGCTGGAGTTCCTGCGCGCGCTGGTGCTGACGCTGAAGCCGGAGCTGATCGTGGAGACCGGGACCTTCCGCGGCATCTCGACCATCCGCATGGCGGAGGCGCTGCGCGAGAACGGCCTGGGGCGGATCGTGAGCTGCGAGTCCGATCCCCTGGTGCTGGCCAAGGCGCAGGAGACCATCGCCGCCTCGGGGGTGGCCGAGTGGATCGAATTGCGCAACCAGTCCAGCCTGGAGATGAAGGTGGAGGGCACCATCGACCTGTTCTTCAGCGACAGCGACCTGCCCGTCCGCGAGCAGGAGGTGCGGCGCTTCCTGCCGCAGATCAACCCCCACGGGCTGATCCTGATGCACGACGCCTCCTCGCACCTGAAGCAGGTGCGGGAGGCGGCGCTCAGGCTGGAGGAGGAAGGGCTGCTCTCGGTGGTGCTGCTGCCCACGCCGCGCGGCCTGGTGGTGGCGCAGAAGCGGGCGGGGCGGAAGTAGCGGGAGCGGGAGCGTGGGCGAGAGCCGGTGCGACCTGGTCATCGTGGGCGGCGGGATCGTGGGGCTGGCCACGGCGCTGGCCCTGCTCCAGCGGCGGCCGCGCCTGCGCCTCGTCGTCCTGGAAAAGGAAGCGCGGCTGGCCGCCCACCAGAGCGGCCACAACAGCGGCGTAATCCACTCCGGCATCTACTACAAGCCGGGCTCGCTCAAGGCGGAGACCTGCGTGGAAGGCGCGACCGCCATGCTGGAGTTCTGCCGCGCGCACGGCATCCCCCACCGGGTCTGCGGCAAGGTGGTAGTGGCCACGTCCCAAGAGGAAGTGCCGGCGCTGGAGGAGTTGCGGCGGCGGGGCGAGGCCAACGGCGTCGCCGGGCTGCGCATGCTGAGCGCGGAGGAGTTGCGGGCGATCGAGCCCCATGCCGCCGGGGTGCGCGCGCTGCAGGTCCCGGGAACGGCGATCACCGACTACACCGCGGTCTGCGAGAAGTACGCGGAATTGCTGCGCGCGGCGGGCGGCGAGGTGCGCACCGGGGCCCGGGTCACCGGCATCGTGCGGCGCGGCGGCGAGACCGTGGTGGAGACCAGCGCGGGCGAGGTGCGCGCCCGTTTCTTGGTCAATTGCGCCGGGCTGCACTCCGACCGCATCGCGCGGATGGCGGGAGCGGATCCGGGAGTGCGCATCGTGCCCTTCCGCGGGGAGTACTACGAATTGCGGCCCGCGGCGCAGGCGCTGGTGCGCGGGCTCATCTACCCCGTCCCCGACCCCAAGTTCCCCTTCCTGGGGGTGCATCTGACGCCGCGGGTGCAGGGCGGAGTGGAGGCGGGACCGAACGCGGTGCTGGCGCTCAAGCGCGAGGGCTACGGGAAGCTAAGCTTCAGCCCGCGGGACGCGGCCGCGACCTTGTTCTACGGCGGCTTCTGGCGTCTGGCGGGACGCTACTGGCGCTCGGGCGCGGGCGAGATGGCGCGCTCCTTCCTCAAGAGCAGGTTCGTGCGCGCGTTGCAGAAGCTGGTGCCGGAGCTGCGGAGCGGGGACCTGGGGCCCGGGGGCGCGGGAGTGCGGGCGCAGGCGGTGGACGCCAGCGGGGCGCTGGTGGACGACTTCCGCATGGTGCGCGGCGAAGGCGCGATCCACGTGCTCAATGTGCCCTCGCCGGCGGCTACCGCCTCGCTGGCCATCGGAAAAAGGATCGCGCAGATGATGGAAGAGGCGCTTCGCTCTTAGCTCTTCGTAGCGGGACGCGGGGAGTTGAGCAGGATGTCGCGCAGGGAGACCAGGCCCTTGACGCGGCCGTTCTCGCAGACGGGCAGGTGGCGGAAGCCGTACTCCTTCATCAGGAAGAGGCAGTTCTCGACCGGCTCGGCGGGAGGCACGGTGCGCGGGTTGGCGGTCATGACCTCGGCCACCGGGGTCAGGCCGGGGCTGCGCCCCGCCGCCACCACCCGCCGCAGCAGGTCGCGCTCGGAAAAGATGCCCACCAACTCGCCCGCGCGCAGCACGGCGACCGCGCCCACGTTGCGCTCGTTCATCAGGCGAGCCGCCTCCAGCACCGTCTGATCGTGCTGAACGGTGAGGATCTTCTGCTCCTTCACCAGGTCGTTGACCACAGCCATGGGATTGCTCCTCTGCCCAGGGAGGATGAGTCAGTTTCTCCCAAATCGGAAGGGGTTGCAAGGGGAGTCGCCAGCAGCCAGGAGCCGGTCGCCAGAGTCGCCTGGCTTGCCCGTCGCCGCGCTCCAGGTCGCTCGGCGCGGATTTTTCCCGCTCCTTCCCCCCGGCGCGCGGCCCCCGCGAACGCACGCGGGAGGCGGATTTGCGTCACGGCGGATTGTGACCCGGGTCACTGCCCGCAGCCCAGAGAGGGCGCAAGGTAGGAGTCCAGAGGGTTGGGCCCTCCCTGCTCCATGTCTCCGAGGCATGTGACGGGGCCGGCCACCCGAGGAGCCCGCATGAGCCAACCGGCGAAGAAGCTCGCCCCCAAGATCGCAGAAGACCTGCTGGTCTGCCCGCTGTGCCATGGCAAGGGCCTGGCCCCGCGGGCCGAGGCCTCGCGCTACCTGGCGGAGAACGTGGGCTCGGGGCTGGGTTCGCCCGCCCCGCAGAGCTGCGAAGACCATGCCGCGGCCACCACCGGCAAGGGCGGCCATGCCCGGCAGGTGCGCAACTATCCCTCCGCCGAAGTGCTGTGGCGCAGGAGTCCCAAGGAGTAGCCAGGAGCGAAAGGCGCTGCCATGCCCCAGATCGAATCCGCAGAAGCTCAGCAGCAGCTGGAACAGACCCTCGAACACTTTCCCGACCGGCGCGCCAGCCTTATTCCCCTGCTGCAGGAGATCCAGACCACCTTCTACTACCTGCCCGAGCCGGCGCTGCGGCGGGTGGCGCGCAAGCTGCGCATGACCCTGCCCGAGGTCTACCAGGTGGCCACCTTCTACCGCTGCTTCAGCCTGAAGCCGCGGGGCAAGCACCTGCTGCAGGTGTGCCTGGGGACGGCCTGCCACGTGCGCGGAGCGCCACGAGTGATGGACCGGGTGCTGACCGACCTGAAGCTGAGCCAGCCCGGTACCACCCCCGACTGCCAGTTCACCGTGCTGGGAGTGCGCTGCGTGGGCTGCTGCGGCCTGGCCCCGGTGGTGCGCGTGGACAACAACACCCATCCTCACATGTCGCAGGCCAAGGTCAAGGGGATGCTGAGGAAGTACGCCCAGCCCGCGGGCGAGGCGCCCAAGATGCAGGCGGAAGCCGAAGGAGAGAGCGATGCTGCCGCTGAGGTCGGTTAAGGAGCTGGAGACATTCCGGGCGCAGTGCCGCGAAGGACACGATCCCCAGCGGCCCTGCCTCACGGTGTGCGCGGGCAGCGGCTGCACCGCCAGCGGCGCCCATGAAGTGCTGGCGGGCCTGCGCGCGGAACTGGCGCAGCGCGGGCTGGAAGGCGCCATCGACGTCAAGAGCACCGGCTGCCACGGCTTCTGCGAGCGCGGCCCCCTGATGATCATCTGGCCGGAGGGCACCTTCTACAACCAGGTGACCGTCCACCACGTGCGCGAGATCGTGGCCAGCGTCGGCAACGGGCGCCAGCCGGTGGAGAAGCTGCTGTACGTGGACCCGGCCAGCGGGCGGCGCGTGCTCAAGGAAGACGAAGTCCCCTTCTACGCCCGCCAGCAGCGCATCCTCTTCGGCAACAACGGGCGCATCGATCCCAAGGAGATCCGCGACTACCTGCAGGTGGGCGGCTACCAGGCGCTGGGCGGCGTGCTCTCGGGCCGGAGCGCGGAAGAGGTGGTCGGGGAGATCACGCGCTCAGGGCTGCGGGGACGCGGCGGCGCGGGCTTCCCCACCGGGGTGAAGTGGAGCGTGGCGCGGCAGAACCCGGCGCCCCGCTACGTCATCTGCAACGCCGACGAGGGCGACCCCGGGGCTTTCATGGACCGCAGCCTGCTGGAAGGCAATCCCCACAGTGTGATCGAGGGCATGATCATCGGGGCGTATGCCCTGGAAGCGGAGGAAGGCTTCGTCTACGTGCGCGCCGAGTATCCGCTGGCGGTGGAGCATCTGCGAGCGGCGCTGCAGCAGGCGGAGGAGTGCGGCCTGCTGGGCGACGATATCCTGGGCAGCGGAAAGAGATTCAAGATCAACGTGGTGGAGGGCGCGGGCGCCTTCGTGTGCGGCGAGGAGACGGCGCTGATCGCCTCCATCGAAGGGCGGGTGGGCGAGCCCCATCCCCGGCCTCCCTACCCCGCGCAGAAGGGCCTGTGGGGCCGGCCCACGGTGATCAACAACGTCAAGACCTGGGCCAGCGTGCCGCAGATCCTGAACCGGGGCGCGGAGTGGTATGCCTCGATCGGCACGGAGAAGAGCAAAGGCACCATGGTCTTCTCCCTGGTGGGCAAGATCAACAACACGGGCCTGGTGGAAGTCCCCATGGGCATCACCCTGCGGGAGATGATCTACGAGATCGGGGGCGGCATCCCCGGAGGGAAGCAGCTCAAGGCCATCCAGATCGGAGGTCCGTCGGGGGGCTGCATCCCGGCCACCCTGATCGATCTGCCCATCGATTACGAGCGGCTGCGCGAGGCCGGCTCCATGATGGGCTCCGGCGGCATGGTGGTGATGGATGAGTCCACCTGCATGGTGGACGTGGCCCGTTACTTCATGGAGTTCCTGGAAGACGAGTCCTGCGGGCAGTGCTTCCCCTGCCGGGAAGGGACGCAGCGCATGCGGCAGATCCTCACCCGCATCTGCCGCGGCCAGGGCCTGGAGGAGGACCTGCCGGTGCTGGAGGACCTGGGCTGGCTGATGCAGCAGGCCTCGCTGTGCGGGCTGGGGCAGACCGCCGCCAACCCGGTGCTGACCACCCTGCGCTACTTCCGGGACGAGTACCTGGCGCACATCCGCGACCACGTGTGTCCCGCCAAGGTCTGCAAGGAACTCATCTACTACGAGATCGAGCCCACGCTGTGCGATGGCTGCGGGGCCTGCGTGAAGGTGTGCGCCGGCGACGCCATCCTGGGCGAAAAGAAGAAGGTGCACACCATCGACCGGGCCAAGTGCACGCGCTGCGGCGCCTGCCTGGAGGTGTGCCAACCCAAGGCAGTGCTGGTATCCACAGGAGCAATGGCGTGCCGAACCTAACCATCAACGGCATCAAGGTCGAAGTGGAGCGCGGCACCAGCGTGCTGGAGGCGGCGCGTTTCCTGGGCATCCCCATCCCTACCCTCTGCCACGAGGACGGGCTGCTGCCGGCGGGAGCCTGCCGCCTGTGCGTGGTGGAGGTGCACAACGGGCAGAACGGGGCAGCCAAGCTGCTCACCGCCTGCACCCTGCCCGCGGAAGAGGGCATGCAGGTGCGGACCCACTCGGCGCGGGTGCAGAAGACGCGGCGCCTGCTGCTGGAGCTGTACGTGGCCACCTGCCCGCAGTCCAAACGCATCCAGGACCTGGCCTCGGAGCTGGGGGTGCACCAGTGCCGCTATGAGGCCAAGCACGAGACTTGCATCCAGTGCGGGCTGTGCGTGCGCATGTGCGAGCAGCAGATGATGGCGGGGGCCATTGGCTTCGCCGGGCGCGGGCTGACGCGGCACGTCTCCCGCCCCTTCGACATGACCGACGCCACCTGCCGGCAGTGCGGGGCGTGCCTGTACATCTGCCCCACCTGCGAATTGCGCTGCGCCGGCCCGCAAGCCGAGTCCACGCTGTGCAACGGATGCCTGAATTTTGCGCCGGTGTGCTTCCAGAGCTACGAGGACGCCATGTGCTTCCTGGAGCCCTGCCACGCCTGCGAGTTGCCCGGGCCCCTGCGTCCCGACGTGAAGGTGACGCTGAGCCCGGTCACCCGGCCCACGAATACCTATAAATGAACAGGGAGAGGCTATGACCTACACGCGACTGAATGCTTCAGCGGCCACGCTGACCAAGAACCGGACGGAAGACTCCATCAGCCCCTTCAGCGGGATGTGCGCCACCTGCGTGGACGGCTGCATCGGGATGTGCGAGATCGGCAAGAGCGCCTATCGCGGCCCGGAGATGATCTACCCGCAGCCTTTCGGGATCATCACCACCGCCTCGCAGAAGGACTACCCGGTGGACCTCTCGCACTTCACCATCCTGGGGCGGGCGACGGGAGCGTGGGGGATGGAGGCGGACTCCAACCGCGCGCTGTTCCCCAACGTGGACCTGGAGGTCACCATCGGGCGCGACCCGGGGATCCGCTGCCGGCTGCCCTTCGGGGTGGCGGCCATGGGCTCCACCAACGTGGCCAAGAACAACTGGGCAGGGCTGGCGGCGGGGGCCGCCATCACCGGCGTGCCCATGTGGATCGGGGAGAACGTCTGCGGCATGGACATGGAGTCGCGGCTGGAGAACGGCCGCGTGATCTCCAGCGTGGACCTGGAGTGGCGCGTGGCCTGCTACCGCGAGTGGCAGCAGGACTACGGCGAGATCTTCGTGCAGGCCAACGTCGAGGACACCATGCTGGGGGTGCAGGAGTACGCCCTGCAGAAGCTGGGCGTGAAAGCCCTGGAGCTGAAGTGGGGACAGGGCGCCAAGGACATCGGCGGCGAGGTCAAGATCCGCGACCTGAAGAAGGCGCAGGAGCTGCAGAAGCGCGGCTACGTGGTGCTGCCCAACCCCTCCAACGCGGTGGTGATCGAGGCCTTCAAGAAGGGCAGCTTCCATGAGTTCGAGCGGCACTCGCGCGTGGGCATGGTCACCCAGGACTCCTTCCTCAAGCGGGTGGAGGAGCTGCGCAAGCTGGGCGCCAAGTACATCACGCTGAAGACCGGCGCCTACCGGCCGGTGGACCTGGCGCGGGCGGTGAAGTTCGCCTCCCTGGCCGAACTCGACCTGCTGACGGTGGACGCGGCCGGCGGCGGCACCGGCATGTCGCCGTGGCGCATGATGAACGAGTGGGGCATCCCCGGCATCGAACTGCACTCGCTGCTGCGCGGATACCTGGAGAAGCTCAAGGCGAAGGGCAAGTTCGTGCCCGACGTGGCCCTGGCCGGAGGCTTTACCTTCGAGGACCAGATGTTCAAGGGCTTCGCGCTGGGCGCGCCCTTCGTGAAGATGATCGCCATGGCGCGCTCGCCCCTGGCCGCCACCATGGTGGCCAAGACCATCGGCAAGTCGATCGAGTCACAGGACCTGCCCATCTACATCCAGCGCTTCGGGATGAGCGTGGACGAGATCTTCGTCACCGCGCCCGAGCTGCGGCAGCGCTTCGGCGACCGCTTCGACAAGCTGCCGGTGGGCGCCGTCGGCTTCTACACCTACCACCAGCGCCTGGCGCAGGGACTGCGGCAACTGATGGCGGGAGCGCGCAAGTTCGCCATCCGCTACATCGGGCGCGACGACATCGCCGCGCTTACGCAGGAGGCCAGCCAGATCAGCGGCATCCCCATGGTCAGCGACGTCGACCGCGAGGAGGCAGAAGCGCTTTTGGGCCAGTAAGTCAGGAAACGGAAACACGGCCAGGCAGGCCCGGCGCGAGCCGGGCCTGTCTGTTTGGCCTCTCCGCGCGCCAACTCCAAACTCCTAACTCCTAACTCCTGACCGCTGACCCCTGACTCCTTGCTGTGATACAACTGTCGCCCGCGAAAGGAAGGCACTATGCGCAAGACATTCTTCCCCATCCTCCTGCTGCTGCTGGCAGCGTGCGCGGCGGCGCAGGTCAAGCCCGAGCAGGGTGACTTCGTCATCCGAGACTTTCACTTCAAGAGCGGGGAGACGCTGCCTGAGCTGAGAATCCACTACTACACCCTGGGCACGCCGCAGAAGGACGCGGCCGGCAACGTGACCAACGCGGTCCTCTTACTGCACGGCACCAGCGGCTCGGGACGCAACTACCTGGGGGAGAACTTCACCACCGTCATCTTCGCGCCGGGCGGGCCGCTGGACGCCACCAGGTTCTTCATCATCCTGCCCGACGACATTGGGCACGGCAGGTCCTCGAAGCCCAGCGACGGCCTGCACATGCGCTTCCCCCACTACGACTACGACGACATGGTGGAGGCGGAGTACCGGCTGGTCACCGAGCACCTGGGCATCCATCACCTGCGGCTGGTGGGCGGCATCTCCATGGGCGGGATGCACACCTGGCTGTGGGGGGAGGAGCACCCGGAGTTCATGGACGCGCTCTTCCCGCTGGTCAGCCAGCCCATCGAAATCGCGGGGCGCAACCGCATGTGGCGGGAGCTGTGCGAAGACATGATCCGCGACGACCCGGCGTGGCAGAACGGCGAGTACCATCAGGAGCCGCCCAACCTGGCGCTGCTGGGCGAGATGTTCGCGGTCGCGGTAGCCGGGCCGTCGGATGCGCAGAAGCGCGCCCCGACCCACGATGCCGCCGACCACCTGCTGCAGCAGGTGGGATCGCGCTACAGCTCCGCCATGGACGCCAACGACATCCTGTACGCGCTGGAGGCTTCGCATGACTACAACCCCTGGCCGCGGCTGGAGGCCATCCGGGCGCCGCTGGTGGCGGTCAACGCGGAGGATGACTTCATCAACCCGCCCGAGTTAGGCGTCATGCCGGAGGCCATGAAGCGGGTCGCGCACGGCCAGTACGTGCTGCTCAAAGTCGCCGACGGCGCCCACGGGCACGGCACCTCGGGAGAGACAAAGATGTGGGCGCCGGTGCTGCGAGTACTTCTGGGAGAGAAGTAGGCAGGGGACGGAAGGCAAAAGGAAAAAGACAAAAGGAAGTGAAGAAGCAGGCCCGGCATCAGGCCGGGCCTGCTAACTTTTGCTAACTTTCAACTGCTGGCCGCCAACGACTGGCCTCAGGAGCGGTTGCTGGAGCGGCCGCTAGCGGGCGGCAGGCTGAGGGGCTGGCGCAGGCGGAAGGTCACCGCTGACTCTGCCGCCACTGTGACCTGCTTTCTGCCGGTCAAGGCGGCAACACCCAGCCCGGCGCCGGCGCCCACCGGCCCGCCGATCAATGCGCCCTTGCCGCCGGCGGCCAGCGCCCCGATGAGGGTGCCCGCGCCACCGCCACCTCCGATCCATCCGAGGTTGCGCACCTTGTGGCTGCCGCTGACCCGGCCCACGGTGTTGGTGCGCAGCTCATAGCTCTCCTGATCCAGGCGCAAGCTGTCCAGGGTGAGTTCCAGGCTGGCGCGGCCGCGCAGCCGGCCCGAGGGATGGGCGTACACCACCCGGCCCGCCACCGGCGTGCCGCTGGGGATGACCACCTGGTCATCCACCACCACGGGGGAGAGCACGGTCGCGTCGAAGGGCTCGCCCGCGTAGCTGGAGCGCGTGGACAAGCTCTGATCCAGCTTGACCATCAGCGCCGTCCCTTCCGGGACGGTCACCAGGTCAGGTTTGGCGGCCTTCACCGCCCGGTTGACCAGGGTGCTGCCCGAGAAGGTCATGGCCACGGCCAGTGGAATGGCCAGAAGGACGTACTTCATTCTGTTCCACAGCATTTCGGTACCTCCTAGAGTGGCTCCTTAGTTGGATGGCTGGAGCGGGGGGAGGGATGTCAGGCTAACCGATTGCATATACAAGACTTAGCGCAGATATCGGGGAGGAGTCCCGGCCCGTCGCCCGCCCGCTTTCAGGCCGCCGTGGCTTCGTCCTGGGGCGGGCCGATGCGCTGTTGAGCGCGGGCGCGCAGCCACTGGGCCAGCGCGGGATTCTGTGCCAGGTGGGCGCTGAACTCGCGGGCCGAGAGGCGCCGCCATTCGCCGCCCTCGATCACGCGCACTTCGATGAGCCCGTGGTGGATGCGGTAATCGGCGACGGGATGGCCCTGAGGCGATTCGATGTGAAGCTGGTTCGGGATCATGTCTAGGGCTCCAAGAGAACGTTGAGAAGCCTGGTCAGGGACTTCTTCTGGGACCCGCCGGGCTCGGCGTCGGCGGGGTGATCGGGGAGAAAGCGCCAGACTGTTGGACGAGCAACTTCGCGGCCACGACGAAGGCGCGTAAGTGCCTGATCCGGCAGGGGGTGGAAGAGGGGCGGCAAGCAGAATCTTCACCCAGCAGGAAATCCCTGCATGCTGTGGGGAGAGGTGGTCGTGGCAGCGGGTTCCTGCCGTTGGGCCTTAGGAGCCGGGAGCGACCGAATCGGGTGCGCGCTGAGAGGAGGTTTGGACAAAAACCGAAGTCTCCTGTATGATGTCTTTGCGTTCGATCGAAGCGGTTGTGAGCGGTATCCGCGTCAAGCGTTGCCTGCCTCTGCAGTATCCTCCGGTTCATTCAGCGCTATCTCAAGAAAAAGGAATGTGTGCAACACAATGGAACAAGGAACAGTGAAGTGGTTCAACGACGCCAAGGGCTACGGCTTCATCACCCGTCAGAACGGTGAGGATGTCTTCGTGCATTTCTCCGCCATCCAGGCGGAGGGCTTCCGCAGCCTGCAGGAAGGCCAGGCCGTGCAGTTCAACGTCGTGAAGGGACCCAAGGGCTGGCAGGCAGAGAACGTACAGCCTCTCTAAGAAGCTCCCGCTTCTGAAAAGCAACGAGGGCGGCGCAAGCCGCCCTTTTTGTTGCAGCAGGAGTCAGGGGTCAGTCGTCAGGAGTCAGGAAGAGCCATGAGCGGCAAGATCCGCAATATCGCCATCATCGCGCACGTGGACCACGGCAAGACCACGCTGGTGGACGGCATGCTGCGCCAGAGCGGCATCTTCCGCGCCAACGAAGCGGTGGTGGAGCGGGTCATGGACTCCAACGAATTGGAGCGCGAGCGCGGCATCACCATCCTGGCCAAGAACACCGCCGTCTTCTACCAGGGGGTGAAGATCAACATCGTGGACACCCCCGGGCACAGCGACTTCGGGGGCGAGGTGGAGCGCGCGCTGAAGATGGTGGACGGGGTCATGCTGCTGGTGGACGCCAGCGAAGGCCCGCTGCCGCAGACCCGCTACGTGCTCAGTAAGGCGCTGGAGGCGGGGCTGCCGCCCATCCTGGTGATCAACAAGATCGACCGCGCCGACGCCCGCCCGCAGGAGGTGCTGAACGAGGTCTACGACCTGTTCATCGACCTGGACGCGAAAGAAGAGCAGCTCGACTTCCCCGTGCTCTACACCAACGCCAAGGCAGGCACGGCGACGGGCGACCCGGCGCGCCCGGGCGAAGACCTGCGGCCGCTCTTCGAGGCGATCC